>Ga0209182_10000244_pt1 | contig 14135 bp, 28 predicted proteins | sample LakBais05cmmetaG_FD_185474 | JGI IMG/M metagenome (GOLD analysis project Ga0209182, IMG submission 185474) | Lake sediment microbial communities from Lake Baikal, Russia to study Microbial Dark Matter (Phase II) - Lake Baikal sediment 0-5 cm... | ecosystem: Environmental > Aquatic > Freshwater...
ATGGATGTGACGGGCAACGTGGAGCTGCCTGTGGGAGTGGAAATGGTCCTGCCGGGAGACAATGTTGACCTGACTGTGACCCTGATCGTCCCTGTGGCGCTCGAACAAGGCTCCAAGTTCGCCATCCGCGAAGGCGGTCTGACCGTCGGCGCTGGCGTCATCACTAAAATCATCGAATAGGTATTAATATGACGAAACAGAAGATCCGCATCCGCCTAAAGGCATACGATCATCGTGTTCTCGACCAATCTGCCAAGCGGATTGTCGAAACAGCCGAGCGTTCCGGTGCCCATGTAGTTGGCCCGGTACCCTTGCCAACTAAGATAGAACGGTTTACAATACGCCGCTCGACTTTCATTGACAAAGACTCGCACGAGCATTTTGAAATTCGCACGCACAACCGTCTGATTGATGTACTTGATCCAGATTCCAAGACGATTGACATGCTAATGCGACTTAACCTGCCAGCGGGTGTGGATATCGAGATAAAAATCTAATATTGTTATTTTGGCTAACTGGTCGGACCAGTTGGACTGAATAGGCAGCGCAAGAACGGTTCTGTTCGTAGGCCCCACAACCCTGTGTGCCGCGGCAGGCCGATTGACTGTGCTGTGACCGAGATGATGCAGCCAAGCCCGGCTGACAGTCTCGAAAAATCATTTGAAGGAGAAAACCGAGCATGTTGAAAGGGCTGATTGGCAAGAAGATCGGCATGACCCAGATCTTCGATGAGGCCGGTGCCGCTTTACCGGTAACTCTGATAGAAGCTGGGCCTTGCTATGTAACGCAGGTACGCCTTCCAGAGAAGGAAGGCTACGCAGCGGTGCAACTCGGATTCCAAGAGGCAAAACCCAAGCGTCTAACTTCAGGCGAGTTGGGCCATCTCAAGAAGAACGAATTGCCACCTCTGCGTTTTTTGCGCGAGTTTCGCATCAAGGATGCTGAATACAAAGTTGGTGACAAGCTCACAGTCGAGGTATTCGGTATCGGCGAACGTGTGGATGTGGTAGGCACCAGCAAAGGCAAGGGTTTTGCCGGTGTGGTCAAGCGCTACCATTTCGCCGGTGGTCCAAAGACGCATGGCGCCTCGGACCGTCTGCGCGCCCCCGGTTCGAACTCTTCGACAACTACCCCTGGTCGTGTTTACAAGGGCTCGCGCCGCGCTGGTCACCTGGGTCACGAGCGCGTGACTGCCCAGGGCCTGAAGGTCGTCCTAGTGGACGTGGAGCGCAACCTGCTCGGTGTTACTGGTGCCGTCCCCGGGTCTAGAGGCGGCCTGGTTGTGGTTCAGGAAGCGCGCAAGCAATAGCGCGGACAATTGGAGCATAGGTACTATGAAAGTAGACGTTCTCAACATGAAGGGCGAAAAGGTCAAGACGGTGGAACTTCCGGCTGAGATCTTTGAGGCTCCAGTAAACGTAGATTTGATGCACCAGGCTTACATTCAACAAATGGCAAATGCCCGCCTGGGTACGCACAAAACCAAAACCCGCAGCGAGGTTTCCGGCGGTGGTAAAAAGCCGTGGAAACAGAAGGGGACCGGTCGCGCCCGCCAAGGATCCACGCGCGCTCCGCAGTGGGTCCATGGTGGCAAGATCCATACGCCCCGCCCTCGCAAGTACACCCAGCACATGCCGCTGAAGATGCGTCGCGCTGCGCTGCGTTCGGCACTGACAGCCAAGGCGGCTGAGTCTGGCTTGGTGATAGTGGATGAATTGCTACTAGCCGAGCCAAAGACCCGCATGATGGCGCAGGCTTTGAATGTTCTGGTTGGTGATGCGACTGTCCTGATCCTGGTCGCTGATAAGGATGCCGAGTACGATGTGGTATCCCGCTCAACCAATAATCTCCCGGATGCCAGGCTGTTGATGGCTAGTTATCTGAATATCCGGGACCTACTTGGTTACGATAAACTCGTCATGCCGCTCAAGGCATTGGACGTTTTGAAGACTTTTCTGGTGTAGGAGGCAGCATGATAACGATTTACGATGTGCTTCGCCGCCCGCTTGTCACTGAGAAATCGAACTATCAGACTGGCAAACTTCGTCAATATTCTTTTGAGGTCGCCTCCGATGCTACCCGAACTTTGGTGAAGGATGCAGTTGAAACATTGTTCGACGTAAAGGTCACGCGCGTCAATATTTTGAATACGGCTGGTAAACGCAGCCGCCGACGCAATCGCCGCCTGATGATTCGGGCTGCTGGCTTCAAGAAGGCGATTGTTACCCTGGCCGAGGGAAGCAGCCTCGACTTTCTAGAAGGGGTGAAGTAATGGCTGTCAAAAAGTATAAACCCACGACTCCCGGCCAACGGGGGATGACTGGATACACGTTCGAAGAAATTACCAAGTCCACTCCTGAGCGAAGCCTGATTATCCATCCACGTGGACATGGAGGACGCGATACGACTGGCCGCATCACAGTACGCCATCGTGGCGGTGGGAATCGCCGCTATATCCGTATTTTGGATTTCAAGCGTGATAAACAAAACATCCCGGCCAGGGTCGCGGCGATTGAATATGATCCTAACCGGACGGCTCGCCTGGCCCTGCTGAATTATATCGATGGTGTGAAACGCTACATTGTCGCACCGCTCGGGATCAAGGTCGGTGATATGCTTCTTTCAGGACCTCAGGCCGAAATCCGTCCTGGCAACAGTCTGCCGCTGTCAAATATCCCCGTCGGTACGCAGGTTCATAATATCGAACTTAAACCAGGCAAGGGCGGGCAACTTGTCCGTTCAGCAGGTGGCTCGGCGCAGGTGCTTGCAAAAGAAGGCGAGTATGCCCAGATACGCCTGCCTTCGGGCGAAGTGCGCCTGGTGAGCCAGGTGTGCTACGCCACGATTGGTCAGGTTGGCAACCTGGATCATAGCAATATCAAGTTGGGTAAAGCTGGACGCAAACGCCATATGGGCATTCGCCCGACCGTGCGTGGTACTGCAATGTCCCCACGTGACCATCCGCATGGAGGCGGTGAAGGCCGCCAGCCGACCGGCATGCCCGGCCCGAAAACCCCATGGGGCAGACCAGCCCGTGGTTATAAGACCCGCCGCAACAAGTCGACGGAAAAGTACATTGTGCGTCACCGCAGCAAGTCTAGCCGCTAGGGCGCTGAGAGTAAGCGAGGTAAGCAGATATGTCTCGTTCATTGAAAAAAGGGCCTTACATTGCCCCTAAACTATTGAAGAAGATCGAAGCGATGAACCAAAAAGGCGAGAAGAAGGTCATCCGCACCTGGAGCCGTGCCAGTGTGATTTTTCCCCAGATGGTGGGACACACAATCGCGATCCATGATGGCCGTCGCCATGTGCCTATCTACATCACCGAAAATATGGTAGGTCATCGCCTGGGCGAATTTGCACCGACGCGGCTGTTCCGTGGCCATATGGCGGCTGAGAAGTCGTCGAAGGCGGCGTAGGAGGGTAGAGATGACTCATGATATTCGTGCTCAATTACGTTTCCTGACCGTCTCAGCCCAGAAAGTCCGTCTGGTTGTTGACTTGGTGCGTGGAAAAAATGCAGTCCAGGCAATGGAAATTCTGCGATTCGCGCCCCAAAACGCGGCGTTGCCGGTTGGAAAACTTCTGGCATCTGCCGTTGCCAATGCCGAGGAGAACTTCGGTGTCAGCCGCGACGATCTGTTCGTTGCTAAAATCTTTGCCGACGAAGCGCCCACCCGTAAATGGCGTCGTTTCGGGGCACGCGGTCGCTTCAAGCCGGTACTACGCCGTTCATCGCACGTGACTGTTGTCCTGCGCGAACATGAAGCTGCTTAACCTGTAAAGAAAGGACGAAGGAGATCTTATGGGTCGCAAAGTTCATCCGATTGGTTTTCGCCTGAATGTCAATCAGGACTGGCGTGGGCGCTGGTTTGCTGAAGGTGCTCAATACCGTGAGCAATTGTCGCAGGATTTCGCTATTCGCGACATGCTCTACAGAGAATCAGGCCGCGCGGGCGTCTCTCGAATTGATGTAGAGCGCTATCCTGGTAAATTGAAAGTAGCTGTATTTACTGCAAAACCGGGTATCCTGATCGGCCGCAAAGGCGAAGGCATTAAGAAAGTCCGTATAGCCCTCGAAGGGTTGACTGGCAAAAAAGTGGACTTGGATATTAAAGAAATCAAAGCTCCTGATTGCGATGCTTATCTGGTTGCTCATAATATTGGAGATCAACTGGAACGCCGCATCAGTTATCGCCGTGCGATGAAACGTGCCATCCAGCAGGCAATGCGGCAGGGCGCTCAAGGTATCAAGATTGAGGTTGCCGGCCGGTTGGCAGGCGCAGAAATGGCTCGCACGGTTTGGCTGCGCGACGGCCGGGTTCCGCTGCAAACTTTGCGTGCGGATATTGATTTTGCCCGTGCCGAAGCAGCGACGACTTATGGCCGTATCGGCATCAAGGTGTGGGTCTATCACGGCGATATGAAAGCTGAAGCTGAAGAAAAAATCGCGACTACCGAGGGCGTCTACGTTAGCGAGTAGACGAGGCGTCTGTGAAGTGAGGTTGATGTTATGTTAATGCCAAAACGTGTGAAGTACCGCAAGCAGATGCGCGGCCGTATGAAAGGCAAGGAATCGCGCGGCGTCGAGATTTCTTTCGGCGATTATGGCCTGTTGGCGATGGAGCCGGGGTGGGTGACTGCCCGTCAAATCGAAGCCGCCCGCCGCGCGCTTGTCCACGCTATGAAGCGCCGTGGCAAGGTTTGGATCCGCATATTCCCGGATAAACCCTATACGCAGAAACCCGCGGAAACCCGTATGGGTAAAGGCAAGGGCAGCGTGGAGTATTGGGTGGCTGTGGTCAAACCGGGTCGTGTTATGTTCGAAATTGGCGGTTTGGATGAGGCTACTGCTCGTGAGGCGCTGAGCTTGGCCAGGCATAAATTTGCGATCAAGACCAAGATCATTGCCCGTAGTGATGTAGCGGCAGGAGAGTAGGCATGAAAACCGAAGAGATTCGCAAGATGTCGGTAGAAGAAATGCAGGCCAAACTGTCGGATATGCGTGAGGAGTTAATGAAACTCCGCTTCCAGCAGATCACCGGTCAATTAACCGATACCAGCCGCCTGCGCTTGCTACGTCGTGATGTCGCCCGCATGGAGACAATTTTCAATGAACGTACCCGGACGACTGTACAGGAAGGTGAAGCATGAATGACCGGCGTCGAATAACTGGTGTTGTTACCAGTAATAAAATGACCAAAACCGTTGTGGTTGAGATTGGCCGAACTTTCCGGCACCCGCTCTACCGCAAGGTGGTACATTTGAGCAAGCGTGTTAAGGCACATGATGAATTAGGCTGCCAAATCGGTGATCAGGTTCAGATCGTGGAGAGCCGCCCTATCTCACGCGATAAGCGCTGGGTGGTCGAGTCGATCATCAAACGTGAAATCCGAACTGCCGATGTGGGTGTAACAGAGGTTGCAACGGCACCCGAAGTGGCAGCTCCCGATGTTGGAGAGCCTACGGTGGAGGCGCAACCATGATTCAGCACGAGTCTCGTTTGAAAGTGGCTGATAATACCGGTGCGCGTGAAATACTGGTCATCCACGTTATGGGCGGTTCGACCCGTCGATACGGTGCGATTGGTGACATCGTGGTAGGGGCGGTCCAATCGGCGACACCGCAAGGGTCAATCAAAAAATCCGAGATTGTCAAGGCCGTGATTGTACGTTGTTCCAAGGAATGGCGCCGCGAAGATGGTTCCCATATTCGCTTTGATGACAATGCTGCTGTCATCCTGGATGCCGATGGCCAGAACCCAAGGGGCAGCCGTATCTTCGGCCCGGTGGCACGTGAACTGCGTGAAAAGGGCTTTATGAAGATTGTTTCGCTGGCCCCGGAAGTGCTCTAGGCCAGTTGAGGAGCGAACGATGAGAGTCAAGATCCGTAAAGGCGATACCGTTGAAATTATCAGCGGGAAAATTGAAGAACAGGGCAAGCGCGGCGAAGTGATCAAGGTTCTACCGGATGAGCACCGGGTGGTGGTGCAAGGCGTGAACGTCCATACTAAACACCAGCGTCAGGTTCAGACTCAGGGCCGCACAATAAACCCTGGCCGCATCAAGTTCGAAGCCCCGCTCGACATCTCGAACGTTATGCTGGTCTGCCCAAAGTGCAGCGAGCCGACCCGTATCGGTGTCCAGCGCGACGATGATGGTGCACACCGCGTCTGCAAGAAGTGTCAGGCGTTGATTGATTAGTCGCCAGTGGAGCATTGATTTATGAATAGAATGCAAGAAAAATACCAGAAAGAAGCTGTTCCGGCCCTGTTCAAAGCATTTCAGTATAAGAATATTATGCAGGTACCACATATCGAAAAGGTCGTGGTCAATATCGGCCTGGGCGGTGAAGCAATGGATAATCCGAAAATGCTTGAAGCGGCGATGGGCGATATGACGATCATTACCGGCCAAAAACCGGTCATGACCAAAGCGCGCAAGAGTATTGCTAACTTCAAACTGCGCGAGGGACGCATCATCGGCACCAAGGTTACTTTACGCGGCGCCAAAATGTGGGCCTTCCTGGACCGGTTGATTAACACTGCTCTACCGCGCGTGCGCGACTTCCGCGGCGTTTCTCCAGAGGCGTTCGATGGCCGCGGCAACTATACACTAGGTCTGCGTGACCAGTTGATATTTCCGGAAATCGAGTACGACAAGATTGACAAGATGAGAGGTATGGAGGTCACGATTGTGACCACAGCCAAATCTGATGACCATGCACGGCTGATGTTGCAACTGCTGGGCATGCCGTTCAAAAAGGAAGCGTAACAATGGCAAGCACTTGCATGAAATATCGTGAAATCCGCCGCAAGTATCCCAATCAAATACGCCATCGCTGCTCGCGTTGCGGACGCCCGCGTGGTTATATTCGCCGTTTTGGCTTATGCCGGATATGTTTCCGCGAATACGCGCTGGAAGGGAAAATCCCCGGCGTCATGAAGTCATCATGGTAGCCGGGTGGAGGTAGGAAATGAGCATGACTGATCCAATTGCTGATATGTTGACTCGCATCCGCAATGCCGTGATGAGTGGTCAAGCCCTGACAGCTATGCCTCTTTCAAAGGTCAAAGTGGAAATCGCCAAGATCTTGAAAGAAGAAGGCTATCTGGAAAACTTCGAAGTCGCCGATGGCGAACGTCCCAGCCAAAAGGTCCTGCGCCTGAAGATCAAGTATATCGGGGAGCGCCGTGAGCGCAAACCGGTTCTCACCGGTCTGGAACGCATCAGCCGTCCTGGTCGACGTGTCTATACCAAAAAACAGGAAATTCCTTGGGTACTTTCGGGTATCGGTGTAGCCATCCTGTCCACCCCCAAAGGCATCATGACTGGCCAGCGAGCTCGCCAGTTGGGTGTGGGCGGTGAGATCCTCTGCAAGGTTTGGTAGGAGAGGAGGTAAATAAAGTGTCTCGAGTTGGACGAATGCCTGTGGTTATCCCGGCTGGCGTACAGATCGAACTCAATGGTTCGAGCGTGAGCGTGAAAGGCCCTAAGGGCGAAATGAAGCGCACATTCTCCCCATTGATCGGTATTGCCATGGAAAATGGTCAAATTGTGATTACTCGCAATTCTGACCTGCCTGCTGAGCGCGCATTGCATGGGACTACCCGTGCAGTACTGGCGAATATGATTCACGGCGTTAGCGCCGGTTTTGAACGTGTTTTGGAAATCGAAGGCGTCGGCTATCGAGCTGAAATGAATGGCAAGAACTTAATTCTGAATATGGGCTATTCGCACCCGGTAGAGATGGTACCGCCAGCAGGGGTTTCCTTTGACGTGGAACAAAAAACCCGCCTGGTATTTGTGCGCGGCTTTGACAAGGAACTGGTTGGCCAGACCGCGGCGAATATCCGCAATGTCCGCAAACCGGAACCATATCATGGCAAAGGCCTCCATTATCAGGGTGAGAAGATCCGACGCAAGGCTGGCAAGGCCGGAAAGGCGGCAAAGTAATCTATGGCTGAGAAATCTCGTTCTGACGCTCGCATTCGGCGGCATGCACGGGTGCGCAAGAATGTGCAAGGTAGCGCGCAGCGCCCTCGATTAAGCGTCTTCCGCAGTCTCTCCGAAATTTACGTACAAGTGATTGATGATCACGTTGGGAATACCATTGCTTCTGCCTCGACCATTGATGAGGAATTACGCAGCAAGATGAAAGGCCTGAAGAAATCCGAGCAGGCTAAATTGGTTGGAAAAGCGATCGCCGAACGTGCGATGGGCAAGGGTGTGAAGGCGGTCGTATTCGACCGCGGCGGTTTCAAATATAGCGGCCGGGTTAAGGCTCTGGCCGATGGTGCCCGTGAAGGCGGCCTGGAATTCTAAGGCCTGATTGGAGAACGCTATGTTGGATTACCAGGTAAGAGCAGCTGAACAGCAAGCAGAATCACTAGACGAGCGTGTCATTGAAATTGCCCGCGTGGCGAAAGTGGTTAAAGGTGGTCGCCGGTTCCAATTCCGTGTGACGTTGATCATGGGCGATAACCACGGCAAAGTGGGTTTGGGCGTCGGCAAAGCCAATGCTGTACCGGATGCCATGCGCAAGGCGACCGATCGCGCTCGCAAGAACATGCACCAGGTCTTTCTTTCTGGGACGACTATCCCGCACGAATCGACCGGCAAGGTCGGCGGTGCGGTCATCCTGCTAAAGCCGGCTTCGCCCGGTACAGGTGTGATCGCGGGCGGTGGTGTGCGTGCTGTCCTTGAAGCAGTTGGCGTGCGCGATATCCTGACCAAATCGCTGGGTTCCTCCAGTGTCCTGAACATTGTTCAGGCGACTCTCCAGGCGCTTGAGGCGCTCAAGTCACCACAGGAAGAGGCCGCCCGGCGCGGCAAGCCAGTTGAAGAACTGCTACCGTTCTGGGAAAGGAGAAAGAAGCATGGCTAAAAATGCCGAAGGCAAAACTATTAAGGTAACGCTGGTACGCAGCCCGATTGGCTTTCCGATGCCACAAAAGGCAACTTTACAGGCCCTGGGCCTGCGCCATCTCAACCAGACTGTGGAACACAAAGACACACTCGCGATGCGCGGTATGTTGAGGAAAGTTATCCACTTGATTCGTGTTGAAGAATAGGGACAAAGATGAAACTGAACGATCTCAAACCCAATCCAGGGTCTAAAAAGAAACGCAAACGCGTCGGACGCGGTATCTCTGCTGGTCAGGGAAAGACGGCTGGCCGGGGTACCAAAGGCCAGAACTCCCGCGCCGGTTCGGGCGGACATTTGGCCCGGCAAGGTGGTGCCCTGCCGTTCTTCCGCCGCCTGCCGTTCGTACGAGGTAAGGGTTTTACCCCGCCGACCGAGGTTGAATTTAATGAAATCAATCTCGACCAGTTATCCTCCTTCAACGCCAATGCTGACGTCACACCCGAAACCCTTGACCAGGCTCGTCTGATCCGCGACCCGCGCAACCCGGTTGCCATTATGGGACGCGGTGAATTGAAGGCTGCCTTGAAAGTGCGCGTAGATCGCGTGACCAAAAGCGCTAAAGCAAAAATCGAAGCCGCTGGTGGCACGGTGGAACTGATTGGATAACTCGTTCTTACGAGGAGCCCCCTTATGAAAAACCCATTTTCGGGAGTGCGTTATCTCTGGAAGTCGCAGGATATTCGTCGCAAACTGATTGTAACCCTGATCATTCTGGTTATCTATCGTTTGGCGGCGAACATCCCTGCGCCGGGTATTAATGGAACTGCTCTCAAGGCATTGATGGCGAACCTGAATAGTACAGGGTCATTTTTTGCTTTTCTTGACCTGCTTTCTGGTGGCACGGTCTCGCACTTCTCGTTGCTGTCCATGGGCGTCTACCCGTACATCACGGCGCAGATTATCCTGCAGTTGCTGACTCCAATCTTCCCTGCGCTCCAACGAAAAATGGAAGAAGATCCGCGCGAGGCTCGCAAGTGGCAGGAAAAGTGGACATATTATCTGGCTGTACCGATGGCTGCACTTTCCGCTTTGGGTCAAATTAACATCTTCAACTCGTATTCAGCCCAGAGTTCTGGAGCGGCGATCGTTCCTTTTGGGTTCACAAGCGCACTCTGGCTTCCTTCGCTGACGATTCTGGTTTCGATGATTGGCGGAACGATGTTTGCCATCTGGTTGGGCGAGTTAATCTCTGAATATGGCATTCGTGGTCAGGGCCTTTCCCTAATTATCTTTGCCGGTATTGTTGCTCGTATTCCATCACAATTCGGTACACTCCTGGCGGATAAGCAGCATGGTTGGATCCTGGTGATTGCGATGGTTGTAGTGATGGTGGCGGTTATCTACGCCATTGTTTACGTCCAACAAGGACGTCGCAATGTGCCAGTCATGTATCCGGGTCGGCGTGTTGGCAACCGGATGTCCATGCCGGTCAAAGGAACATTGCCGTTGATGGTTAACCTGGCAGGCATGATCCCGCTCATCTTTGCCAGCGCTATCCTCCAGTTCCCGGCGATTATTTCAAGTTACTTTACCAGTTCTAAGATCGCCTGGGTGGCAAATTTTGCCACAGGTACACAAACCACCTTCAGCTACACTTCATGGGTCTACCAACTGCTTTACTTCCTGATGGTGGTGGTCTTCACCTTCTTCTACACAGACGTGATGTTCTCCCAGCAGAATTATGGTGAGAATCTGAAGAAAGTTGGTGCGCAGATTCCTGGCGTCAATCGGGGTGCCCCGACTCAGAAATACCTGACTAAGGTCCAGCGTCGTATTACGCTCCCCGGTGCTCTGTTCCTGGGTTTGGTTGCTGTCTTGGGATATCTCATCAACCTGGTCCTGAAAGCGGTCGGCATTGGAGCCGCATTATCATCCACATCCATTTTCCTGGTATCGTCGGCTGGCCTGCTCATTGTGGTGGGTGTCGTCCGCGATACTTTCATGAATATTGACGCCGAACTGAAACTGCACGGCTACGATAATGCCCGGCTGGTGAAATAGGCGCAAGATGCCCACATACATTGTCCTTCTCGGACCTCCCGGAGTTGGCAAAGGTACTCAGGCGAAACTCATCGCTGAAACTACCGCCCTGCCGCACGTTTCTTCGGGTGATCTTTTCCGGGAGAACATTAAGAACAAGACCGATCTCGGTAAACTGGCCCAGTCCTTTATGAATAAAGGTGAACTTGTCCCTGATGATGTGACCATCAGCATGATTCGTGACCGGCTATCCCGCCCGGACTGTAAAAACGGTGCCCTGTTGGATGGCTTCCCACGCACTACAGTGCAGGCAGATTCCCTGGAGAGCCTGTTGGCCGAGTTTGGTGGCAAAGTGAACTCTGCGCCGTATATCACTGCCTCCGAGACCACGCTGATCGAGCGTCTGAGTGGACGCTGGACCTGCAAAGCGCAGGGACACGTTTTCCACGAGAAGCATAACCCGCCGCAAAGAACCGGCGTATGTGACTTCGATGGCTCGCAGCTATATCAACGCGATGATGACAGGGCCGAGACGGTCATAAGGCGCATCCAGGTCTATTTTGCTCAGACCGCGCCCCTGATCGCTTACTACCGTGAGCGCAGCCTGCTTTCGGAAATTGATGGCACCCAGCCGATCGAAAAAGTAACGGCTGATCTATTGGCTGTACTCAGGGAGTAAAGATGAGTTGGGATCGTGATATTAGTATTAAGAGTGCAGCTGAAATCGCTCTGATGCGTGAAGCTGGCCGCATCAACGCTGAAGTGTTGGCGGCCGTTCGAGAACTATTACAACCCGGCGTTACCACCGCAGACCTCAACGCAGCTGCTGAGGAAATACTTCGGAAGCATGGTGCTTATTCACCGTTCAAGAACTATGGTCGGCCTCCGTTTCCCGCTTCCATCTGCGTCAGCCTTAATGAGCAGTTGGTACACGGCATCCCTGGAAATCGTAAACTCCAGGAAGGCGATATCGTCTCCGTGGATTGCGGGACGGTTCTGGAAGGGTTTGTAGGCGACTCGGCTTTTACGGCCGGAGTAGGGGAGGTCTCCCCGATGGCCAGGAAGCTGATCGAAGTAACCGAGCGGGCGTTGTATGTTGGTATCGCCATGATGCGTACCGGGAATAAAACGGGTGATGTCTCTGCTGCCATCCAACAATATGTGGAGGCTCAAGGATTTTACGTCGTCCGTGAATATACCGGACACGGCGTTGGTCGTAAAATGCACGAGGGGCCGCAGGTGCCGAATTATGGCGCTCCAGGCACCGGTGTCGCGTTGCGACCCGGTATGACAATCGCCCTCGAACCGATGGTTCTCATTGGTACACACCGGACCCGTGTCCTATCCAACCAGTGGACAGTTGTCTCTGCTGACGGATCTCTGACGGCTCACCAGGAACACTCGGTGGCTATCACTGAAGGCGACCCTCTCGTACTGACTGTCCCGTGACCATGCGATGTATCGCTGAAACTGGACGGATAAGAGTTGAACAAGTATAATTCAATCTTTGGCTGTACTACCGTATGCAAGGAGAAAGCAATCATGAAAGTAAGCCCCTCAATTCGCAAGCGCTGTGCGAAGTGCAAGATTGTCAAGCGCAAAGGCAGATTGTACATCATCTGTGAAAATCCGAAGCACAAACAGCGACAAGGATAGGATAAGGATATATGGCAAGAATTGAAGGTGTAGACCTGCCGCGCAATAAGCGCGTCGAAGTGGGCCTGAATTACCTATTCGGCATCGGTCCTTCGCGTTCGCGAGAGATTCTCGCTGCGACCAAGATTTCCCCGGATACTCGCGTCAAAGACCTGACCGAATCCGAAGTTGCGGCTATCCGCGATTACATTAATAAGAACTGGAAAGTCGAAGGCGACCTGCGCCGCCAGGAGCAAATGAATATCAAGCGCCTGGTCGAAATTGGCTGCTACCGCGGCTTGCGTCATCGCCGCAACCTGCCTGTGCATGGACAGCGCACCCGCACGAACGCCCGCACCCGCAAGGGTATCAAAAAAACAGTCGCTGGGCGCGGACGCCGCAAGGGCGGTAAGAAGTAATCCGGAATAGGAACAAGAGAGGTATTATGGCTCAGACTGTACGTTCGGCGCGCCGCTCCAGCGGTGCTAAAAAAGGAAAACGCACGCTTTCTTCTGGACAGGTGCATGTCTTCGCATCGTTCAACAACACGATTGTTACAGTGACTGACCCCGACGGCAATACCCTGTGCTGGGGGAGCGCCGGCTCGGTGGGCTTTAAAGGCTCACGTAAGAGCACGCCCTTTGCTGCCCGTCTGGCGGCCGAGCAGGCTATCAAGGCTGCCCAGGCAATGGGTGTTCAGGAAGTGGATGTTATCGTCACAGGTCCTGGTCCTGGCCGCGAGAATGCCATTCGAGCCGTACAGGCGATGGGATTGAAGGTCAAGTCAATCGCGGACGTTACCCCGGTGCCGCACAATGGTTGCCGGCCTCCAAAGAAGCGTCGCGTCTAGTTTTGGTGAGAGAGGTTAGTAAGTATGGCGAAATATACTGGGCCGGCCTGTAAATTGTGCCGGCGTGAAGGTGAAAAATTGTTTCTCAAGGGAGAGCGTTGTTTTTCTCCCAAGTGTGCTTTTGAACGCCGCAGTTTCGCCCCGGGTCAGCATGGGCCGACCGGCAGCCGCGGCAACCGCGGCGGTCGACGTGGTACTGGGCGCGAATCCGACTTTGCCAAGCAGCTACGTGCCAAGCAGAAAGCCCGTCGTGTCTACGGCGTTTTTGAGCGCCAGTTCCGCCGTTATTATGGTCATGCCTTACGGGCGCGCGGCATCACGGGTCTGATGCTGTTGCAAATCCTGGAATCTCGCCTGGACAATGTTGTCTTCCGGCTTGGTTTTGCTTCAAGCCGTGCCCAGGCTCGTTTGCTGGTCACTCATGGTCATTTCACCGTTAATGGCCGCCGCACGGATGTCCCGTCCATGAACCTGGGCGTTGGCGACGTGCTTACAGTGCGTGGAGGCTCGATGGATGCCACGTACTTTAAAGAACTGGCTTCACTGGCCGAGACGCGCAATGCCCCGGTTTGGTTGAGTCGTGACATCAAAACACTATCAGGCAGCGTATTGCGCATGCCTGAGCGCCCCGAGATTGACGGCAACCTGAATGAGCAGTTGATCGTCGAGTACTACTCGCGCTAATCCGAGTCCGCTGTATTAGACGCGGCGTACCGTTTTGTACGTCGATGAGAGGGTACCG
>Ga0209182_10000245_pt1 | contig 14116 bp, 9 predicted proteins | sample LakBais05cmmetaG_FD_185474 | JGI IMG/M metagenome (GOLD analysis project Ga0209182, IMG submission 185474) | Lake sediment microbial communities from Lake Baikal, Russia to study Microbial Dark Matter (Phase II) - Lake Baikal sediment 0-5 cm... | ecosystem: Environmental > Aquatic > Freshwater >...
TATAGGCCCTGGGCTCGGGAACCTGACCGAGGCGCTCCTGAAGACAGGCGCCAAGGTGGTGGCAGTGGAGCAGGACGCGGAGTTCTGCAGATTCCTCACAAAACGATTCGGGGAGAGGCTCCGGCTTGTCCAGGCGGATGCGGTGAAGGCCTTCTTGCCAGAGTTCAACAAGGTGGTCTCGAACCTGCCCTATCAAATCTCCTCGCCGATCACATTCAAGCTGCTTGACATCGGCTTCGATGTCGCCGTGCTGATGCTTCAGCGCGAGTTCGCGGAGAGGATGGTCGCGAAGCCTCGGTCGGAGGAGTATGGGAGACTGTCCGTCGGCGTGTACTATCGTGCCGACTGCGAAATCCTGCTGAACGTGCATCCACACGCCTTCTGGCCGCAGCCGAAGGTCGATTCCTGTCTTGTCAGGTTGGTCCCGAAGAAGCCTCCATTCGAAGTCAAAGACAAGGATGCGTTCTTCCAGGTCACGAAGGCGATATTCTCCCATCGGAGGAAGAAGATCACGAACTCGCTCTTGTCTGACCCTACGGTCGCTCCGATGATCGAGTCGGCAGAGAAAGGTTCGCTAGAGAGACTCCCGTACGCTTCGAAGAGGGCTGAGGAGCTGTCGCCTGAGATGATCGGCGAACTCACAGATGCTCTGCTGGAGCTCAGCGCTTCTTCGGGAAAAACCGCTCGATGATGGCATCCGCGATCTTGCCAGTGCCGTCCACAAGTGGATCGCAGGCTGGAATGTCATACTTGGATTCATACTCTCCAATCGTCTTCTCGACTTCTTGCCGAGTCATGCCAGTGTGGTTGATTGTGATGCCTATGACATCGCACCCCGCGAAGACCTTGACCAGCTCCATCTCGCGGTCGATCGTGCCGTTGGGAATGTGAAGCTCGGTCTCATGATACGTCCTCCACTTCCTCGCAGGTGAATGCTGGAGGACGACAGTTTGCGGAGCGGAGGCGGTGACTATCGTTCTCGAACCAGTCACGTATGCGGGATGGCTGAGCGCGCCCTGGCCCTCCACGATGATGACCTTGGGGTGCTCGGACCTGTAGGCCATGTCTATCGCGTTCTCGAGTTCGCCCACGACGTAGTCTCCCCTGATCGCATCCAAAGGTATCCCGAACTTGGAGCCTTGAAGCAGCCCGGTCTGACCGGTAGCCACGAAGCTTGTCTTGATTCCACGTTTATTGAGCTCCTTCGTCAGGATGACCGCTGTTGTCCGCTTCCCGCTGGCCGCATCGGTTCCCAGGATAGGTATCCTGATTGCGTTCATCTTCGATGCCAGATTTCTGTAGTAGTGCATCTTCTCGAGCGGCGGCTCTTTGCGGATGTCGACGATTTGAACCTTGTATTTCTTCGCGAGTTCGCTGAACTCTGGGTCGATTGCCAGCCACTGGTGAAGCCCGGAGATGATGTTGATCTTGTTCTTAATGGCCTGTCGGAGAGCCGGCCTGAAAGCCTTCGGCAGCATTCCTCCGACGGTCGCGACCCCCACTATCAGGTAGTCGGGCTTCTTCGGAAGCTTCGAGAGCGCCTGCTTCACTGAGGAGAAGATGGGGATACCGGCCTTCTTGCCGTCTAGGACTTCGCCCGCATCCTTCCCCGCCATCGTGCTGTCCAAAATGCCGAGTATCTTGAACCTCAGAGAGTGCCTGACCAGTCCGGCAGCGGTCTTCCCGCCTGTCCGGTTGAATGATCCTTCGCAGAGAACCAAAGCGGTTTCCATGGGTTGCGGCAATTCCTTCGCCGTATAAAGCTCTTGACCTGATATCGGATTTCCGGAATACGTGCTGGCTGAGACACCGAGTCCTTTTTCTATTCATATCCTCATTGCGCCTTAGGGGGAGTAGAGTGCTAGTCGGCATCGTAGGCAAACCTAACGTAGGGAAATCGACTTTCTTTTCAGCCCTGACTCTGGCGACGGCACAGATTGCCGCGTATCCGTTCACGACCATCGAGGCGAACAAAGGTGTAGGTTACGTTCGCGGAGTGTGCCCGCATGTCGCTTTTGGCAAGCCCTGTAATCCGAACAACTCACCATGTGACAATGGCACTCGCTTCGTGCCGATCGAAGTGCTCGACGTAGCTGGCCTTGTGCCTGATGCCCATGCAGGCCGTGGGCTCGGCAACAAGTTTCTAGATGATTTGCGGCAGGCCGACGCGTTCATCCACGTGGTCGATGCCAGTGGCGGGACCGACTTCGAAGGAAACCCCGTGGGCATCGGAGACCACGACCCAACCCTGGACGTCAGTTTCCTCGAGAAGGAGATATCTTACTGGATATTCGGAATACTGGAGAAGAACTTCGCGAAGATCGCTAAGCAGTCGAAGCTTGCAGGTGGCAAGGTCGAGAAGGCACTCCACGAGAAGCTGACAGGTCTCTCCATCACAGAGAATCAGATACTCGCAGCCCTGAGACACACTCCTGCTGAAGCAGACGCCACACTCTGGAGTGATCAGGATCTCCTGCGCTTCTGTCAGGAGCTGCAGAAGATAGCCAAACCCATGATCATAGCGGCCAACAAGGCCGACATCGCACCTCCGGAGAACATCGAGAAACTGAGGGCGACCGGGTATCCCGTTGTGCCGACGAGCGCGGAATTCGAGCTCGCTTTGAGGCGTGCGACGAAGGCGGGGTTCATTGAGTACGTCCCGGGAAGCGACCACTTCGATGTCAAGGACAAATCGAAGCTCAACGAGAAGCAGATCTCGGCGTGCAGCAAGATGGGCGAGTGGATCAAGATACACGGGACGACCGGAGTTCAGCAGGTACTGGAGGATGTCGTCTTCAAGGTGCTTGATATGATGATCATCTACCCGGTCGAGGACGAGCACAAGTGGACGGACAAGCAAGAACGAGTCCTGCCGGACGCCTATCTGATGCGCAGAGGTACTAACTCCAAGGACCTCGCATTCAAGGTCCACTCGGACCTGGGTGATAACTTTATTAGGGCGATAGACGGAAAGACCCACATGACGATAGGTCATGATCACATCCTGAAGGACGGCGATGTGATCAAGATAGTCGCAAGAGCTTGATTTCGATGGGTTCGTGGGATATCAGGCTGATCGGCGCCTCGTACAAGAAGATGGAAGGAGATCTCGCAATCCATCTCTACGGCAAGACCCAAGATGGCAAGTCTATCGCGGTCAAATACACTGGGTTCGAGCCATATTTCTTCTTTGTCGAACCCGACTCCAAGGAAGTCTTGGATGAGATTGTCGAGATGCTCAAGAACGATGAGCGGGTGAAGCGGCTCGAGGACGTTGAACTCCTTTTCAAGGGCGAGACGAAGAGGTGCAAGAAGGTCGTCGTCACATATCCTTGGCTAGTGCCGGACATCCGAAAGACGATCATGCCTCTAGCTGTAGTTCTCGCAGCCGACATACCGTTCCACTTCAGGTTCGTCTATGACATGGGCATCGGCTCGTGCGTCAGAGTCGTCGGCAAGGAGCTTCAGGACAAGACGTATCGCACGGATATCGTCGTCAAGGCTGAACGGTTCGAGCCGATCAAGGCGTTCAGACCGATGCTCACGGTTCTAAGCTTCGATGTTGAAACCAGTCTGAAGGAGCCTAGGATCTTCTGCATCTGCTGCGTCGTCAAGAAGGGAGATAAGGTCGAGGGGAGGCACTTCCCCGGAGACGGACCTGGCGGCGAGAAGAAGATGATCGAGGACTTCACTCGGTTCATCGAGGAAGTCGACCCCGACGCGATAACCGGCTACAATATCGACGGGTTCGACATTCCGCAGATACTCCAGCGTGCTCAGGCTCTGAGGATGCCGGAGCCATATTGGGGGAGATATCCCGGGTCGCTCTCACAGTACAACAAGCGGTTCTGGTGGACCGAGGGAAGGATCATAATCGATGCGTGGTGGGCGGTCAAGAAGATTCTGAAGCCCAAGCAGGAGACGCTGAACGCGGTCTCCAAGATACTTCTCGGAGAGGAGAAGCTCGACGTCGACCCCAAGAAGATGGACGAGGAGTGGGCCTCCGACAAGGAGAGGGTCATGAAGTACTGCGAGAACGACTCTCTCCTCGCTCTGAAGGTCCTCGAGAAGGTGGCGATTCTACAGAGGAGCATGGACCTCGCAACCGTTTCGATGCTGCCCCTGGACGACGTCGTGAGCGGCACGACATCACAACTCGTGGACTCGATTCTTATCAGAGATGCGGACAGAGAACATGTCGCTGTGCCCATGACGATGCGATCGGGCGAGGACGTGGAGGCCATCGAAGGCGGCTATGTGCACGAGATGCAGTCCGGTTTGTTCCACTGGGTACTGACACTTGATTTCCGAAGCATGTACCCGAGCATGATCATATCCAAGAACATCTGCTTCACAACTCTTCATCCCCAAGGTACTGTGGTCTCGCCTACTGGCGCCAAGTTCCTCGAGAAGAGCGTCAGAGAAGGCCTGCTGCCGCGCATACTCATTCGGCTCATGGACGAACGCGCGGCGACCAAGAAGGCAATGAAGGATGCCCAGACGTCGGATGAGAAGGACTATTACAACGGTCTCCAGGAGGCGATCAAGATCCTGATGAACTCCTTCTACGGCGTGCTCGCATCCTCATTCTACAGGTTCACCGACCCCAAGATAGGCGCGAGCATCACGGCGTTCGCTCGGGAGGCAACGAAGGACCTCATCAGAAAGCTCGAAGCAGAGAACTTGAAGGTCATCTATTCAGACACTGACTCGGTGTTCTTCCTCTCGCCTACTCCGAACCTGGAGGACAGCGTCAAGCTGGGCCAGGATATCGCGGAGAGGTTCTCGTCCAGCGGTGTAGTCCTCGAATTCGAGAAGATCATGGAGCCCTTCTTCTCGCACGGCATGAAGAAGAGGTACGTCGGCCGGATGGTCTGGCCGAGGCAGGAGCTCATCGTCAGAGGCTACGAGATGCGGAGGACCGATTCGTTCGACCTGCAGAGCGAAGCTCTGTCCAAAGTCTTCGAGAAGGTCTTGGACGGCGACAACCCAGGCGCCGTGGCCTACACGCGCGAAGTCATCAACGATCTCATGAGTGGCAAGATCGATCCTTCCAGACTGGTCATATCCCGCTCGGTCCGCGAGGCGAGCCAGTACAAGTCGAGCGAGAACATGATCAATGTGCGTGTCTTCAAGAAGCTGCAGGAGTTGGGGTACGAGGTCGTCCCTGGGATGAAGGTCTCGTGGGTCGTAACCAACAGCAGGGCTTCCCCTCAGCAGTTCGAACCGTGGGTCGGAGGCAGGCCGTTCAACGGCAAACCCGATTACAAATACTACGCAACGAGGCTTGCTGCCACGATCGCGCGCGTGACCGATTCGTTCGGGTGGGATGAGAAATCTCTCGTGTCGGGCATCCAGCAGTCCTCTTTGCTGGAGAACGACTACGTGACCAAGCGTGAGGCGAGGGTCACCGCCCAGCCAAGGAAAACGGACAAGAAACTCAATCTGGACAGCTTCATGTAGGGCTGCAACAGGTTTATATAAGCCAACTCTTTTGGTGTGTCCCGCAGCGGCGAGATCTGCCTGGTCTCGCAAGGGAATGTGCGCTTAGGCGTGAACCCGTGAACAGCTGGATGTGACAAAATGGCAGAAGAGGCAAAGAAGGCTCCCGTGAAGAAGGAGCGAAAGGCGAAGGTACCTGTTGAGGTACCTGTTGCGGTCCCCGTGGCGCCACAGCCAGAGGCGAAGGCGGGCGAGCCCAAGAAGGGCGGCAGCACCAGGAACATGTATCATTTTATGGGCGAGGCCTGGAAGAACCAATCTAGCGACGTGATGAGAGGCCTGATGTGGCAACGGCTCGTGGATTGGAGAAAGGAAGGCACTTTCGTCCGCGTTGACAAGCCCCTGAGGCTCGACAGGGCCAGAGCTTTGGGATACAAGGCGAAGCAGGGTTTTGTCGTCGTCAGGGCAAAGGTCAGGAAGGGCGGCCTGAGAAAACACAGGATCAAGAAAGGCCGCAAGCCCAAGAGGAAAGGTATTCTGAAGATCACCATGAGGAAGAACATCCAGAGGATCGCGGAGGAGAGGACTGGAAAGCACTATCCGAACCTGGAGGTCCTTGCGTCCTACTGGGTCGGAGAGGACGGCCGACATAAGTTCTACGAGGTCATCATGGTCGACCCGAACCACCCGGTCATCAAGTCCGACCCCAAGATCAACTGGATATGTAGCTCTAAGCAATCCGACCGCGCCAACAGGGGGCTCACGCCAGCAGGCAAGAAGGGCAGAGGTCTTGTCAGGACCAGGGGCATGGGCGTCGAGAAGAACCGGCCTTCCCTGAGAGCGCACAACAGGCAAGGAACCTAGCCACGTATCCTTGCCAGCAAACCCTTTGTTTCTTCTTCGTTCATTCCGACCAAGGGGTAGAAGACTGGTAGGTCACCCTTGATCGCTCCACGTTTCTCGATTTCCTCCAACCCCCACGAGAGCGTGACGCCTATGCAGCCGTTCTTGCTGGCCAGCGCCATCATGTCATTTTCAGGGTGTGTTGTCTTGAGGTTCGGATACCAGTTCCGAAGAGGCTCGACCAATGATTCGTCCTCCGTAGCGACCAGGACCGAGCAGCCGCGCTTCATCATGAGCCAAGTCGACGCGATCCCATTCTCAGAATCGAGCATGGATAGCATCCTCCCTTGAGTCCCAAGCGGCATCCCACCGGGTCCCGGCAGCGCCGAGCTGAAGAGGTATGCGTTTCTGTCCCGCACCTCCACGAAGATCTCGACATCAGGGTCGTCCAACCTGACCCTGATCCCTTTCTCCCTGAACCTGTCGAGCATCGCTTTTCCGAGGTGCTCGGCGAGCGTCTGGCTCGTGTAGGGATGATTCCCAGACCTCCTGGAACGAATCGCGAACGAGGCATTGCTGAACAGGAGAGGTTCGGAGAAATCAAGGACATCCTTCGTAAGCGCGGAAAGCTCGCTGGATACCTTGGTCACGGGGCTGAACGATACGACTCCAAAGGTCCTGGAGATGATCTCGCACGACTTCCTCCAGTCGTCCGAGTCGACGAACAACCTCCCCCTTGTCTGAGAGATAACGCAAGGGGTCTTTGCGAGGACGTGTCTCGTTCGGATGTCCGCAACAAGCTGCTGCTCGAACCTCCTTCGGACCGAAGCGCTCTTCAGACCTATCTCACCGTACCTCACGAGGAGCGTTGGCATCGTCTCGCTCATGACCGTGTTCTTCAATAAACCTTTCACACGGAGTATGCGTGGGACAGAGAAAGTCTAAACTAGGTGTTCCGCATTGGGTGTTTCAGCGAGCCCAAGAGGGGTATATTGAACACCAATCGAAAGACAAAGGTTTATTTGAGAAAAGTGTGTGAGCCCCCCGGTCCGAAAGCCAAAGCATGGGTGAAGCGAGACAACGCCGTTCTGTCGCCGTACAACAGGCCATACTACTACCCAATGGTAGTGGAGAAGGGCCACGGCTGCATAGTCGAGGACGTCGACGGGAACGAGTATGTCGACTTCAACAGCGGACTCGGGGCGATGAATGTCGGCCACTGCCATCCAGAGGTGGTCAAGGCCATAAGCGACCAGTCGAAGCGACTGCTGCACTACTCGTACACGGACTTCTACTACCGGTACGCAGTGGAGCTGGGCGAGAAACTGCAGAAGATCACGCCCGGCAGCTTCCAGAAGAAGGTCTTCCTGAGCGGGAGCGGGGCGGAGAGCATCGAGGCGTTCGCCAAGGTCGCGAGATGGCATAGCAAGCGGCCGCAGTTCCTGGCGTTTACGGGCGCATTCCACGGAAGGTCGATGGGCGCTCTGAGCTTCACCGCAAGCTCGGTCGGTCAGAAGGCGAGGTACTTCCCGACGATGCCCGGTGTGGAGCATGTGCCGTACGCGTACTGCTACAGGTGCCCGTACAAGTTGGAATTCCCGGAATGCGACTACTGGTGTGTCGATTTCATTGACGACTGGGTATTGAAGAAGTTCCTTCCTCCTGATGAGGTGGCGGCTTCATTGATCGAACCTATTCAGGGCGAGGGCGGATATATCGTCCCGCCGAAGGACTATCACAGGCGCCTGAAGAAGCTGATGGACAAGTACGGCATCCTGTATGCCGTGGACGAGGTCCAGTCAGGCATGGGCAGGACGGGAAAGTGGTGCGCCATCGAGAACTTCGGGGTCATCCCGGACATAGTCTGCATGTCCAAGGCGCTCGGTGGAGGCATCTCCTTGGGCGCGACCATCGGTCGCGCGGAGATATACGACTGGGCTCCAGGATCGCACTGCACGACCTTGGGCGGAACGCCGGTCGCATGCGAGGCGTCCCTTGCGACGATGAGAGTCATCGAGAAGGAGAAGCTGAGGGAGAACGCTGTGAAGCAGGGCGACTACGCGGTCAAGAGGCTCAAGGAGTGGGTCGACCGGTATGAGATCGTCGGCGACGTCAGGGGCAAAGGCCTCATGATAGGCGTCGAGATCATAACGGACAAGAAGACCAAGAAGAAGGACGGCGACGCCGCGCACGACATCATCCACCATGCATGGAAGAAGGGTGTGGTCGCGATAGGCGCGGGTGAGAACTGCTTCAGGATCGCGCCTCCGCTTGTGATCACGAGGGATCTCCTGGACTTCGGGCTCGACAAGCTCGAGGAGTCGGTCAAGGAGGTAATGAAGGCGAAGTGAACCGGCCGTCCGAAGTGACGGTCGGGGAAAACCCATTTCTGTTTCATTCATCTGGGTATGTGGAGATAGAGAACATGGTTAAATCATACAATCTGAAGGGTCCCAAGATCGTGGTGGAGCCGCCAGGACCCAAGTCGAAGCTTGCGTTGGCTCGGAAGGAGAAGTACATCACGAACGGCATAAGGATTGGTCTCCCCGCGGAACTTGATGTCGCCGAGGGACCGTTCATGAGGGACGTCGACGGAAACGTGTACCTGGACTTCACGGCCGGCATCGGTGTCCACAACTGCGGGCACAGGCCAGCGGCGATGGTCAAGGCATGCCAGGATCAGCTGGACAAGTTCATACACATATGCTTCATGGTCTCGCCGTACGAGTCATACCTGAAGCTGGCAGAGGAGATGTCGAAGATATGCCCCGGCAAACTGACCAAGAGCATATTCCTGAACAGCGGGTCGGAGGCGATAGAGAACGCCGTCAAGATCGCCAGGGCATACACGAAGAAGAAGTGGATACTGTCGTACAAGACCGCATTCCACGGAAGGACCTTCCTAGACATATCTCTCACCGGCAAGGAGAAGCCGTACAGAGAGGGATTCGGCCCGCTCGTGCCGTACATCCAGCTCATCGACTACGCATACTGCTACAGGTGCCCGTTGTGTCTGGAGTATCCCTCGTGCAACTTGGCGTGCGCTGATACGATCAGGACGGTCATGGAGACGTCCCCGCTGCAGGGCGATGTCTGCACACTCGTCGGCGAGCCCGTACAGGGTGAGGGTGGATTTATCCCGCCGCCCCCAGGCTACTGGGAGAAGGTAAGGAAGATCTGCGACGACAACGGTGTCGTGTTTATCGACGACGAGGTCCAGACGGGATTCGGCAGAACGGGCAAGATGTTCGCCATAGAGCACTGGAAGTGCATCCCGGACATGCTGGTCTCTGGCAAGGGTCTCTCGCTTGGAATGCCATTGGGTGGCGTTACAGGCAAGGACGCGATCATGTCCGCGCCTGGACCAGCGAGTCTTGGCGGCACATTCGGCGGCAATCCAGTGTGCTGCGCGGGCGCTCTCGAGTCGATCAAGCTGACGAAGAAGGCAATGCCCAACACGAAGATGATCAACAAGGTCGAACTCAAGCGCCTGAAGGAGTGGAAGGAGGACGTGGAGGTCGTGGGCGATGTCCGTGGCATAGGCGCGATGCTCGGCATGGAGCTCGTCAAGACAAAGAAGGGCAAGGAGCCCGTGCCCGAGCTGACCAGAAACATCCAGCTGAACTGCTTCAAGAAGGGCCTCTACATCCTGACCGCAGGCACGTACAGCAACGTGATAAGGCTGCACCCGCCGCTCATCATCAAGCAGAATCTGCTGGAGAAGGGTCTCGACATACTCGAGTCGGCCCTGAAAGAAGAGACCAAGAAGGCCGGTTTGTAGGCCAGTCTCTCCTTCTCAAACCCTTTATCTTTCGTTTCTTGTTTGCACTAGCGTGGCCACGTCCAGATATAAATGATATTTCACATATTAAAATCAATGGTTTTGCGTCTGGACCACAACATATTTACAGAAGGAGCACATTGGGGCAAAACAGGCCTGGAATCTCTGATATATCTGCAGATTTCAGCCCGAAAAGCTGAACATATTCCGAATGGAACGATAGAATGTTGGCCGGAAGATTGTGCCGCGGTGAGGTTGCAGGAAGAGTTGCACGTGCCCGCGCGTCGGCACGATCTGTGTTCAGCGCAGATTATATTGTATAGCTGAATGACCAAGAGGAATCGATAGAATGTCTGCATTGGCTGAGGTAAAGAAGGACTGGGGAAAGGTACAGAACTTCGTGAACGGTGAATGGGTCGACTCGACCACAAAGAACTGGCTCGATGTCAAGAACCCGGCAACAACCGGCACGATAGCCAAGGTTCCCCTCTCCACGAAGGATGAGATGAACGCAGCGATCGAGGCCGCCCAGGAGGCTTGGTGGGCATGGAGAGAGACCCCGCCGGTATCCAGAGCCAGGTTGATGTTCAACCTGAAGCACATCATGGAACGCGAATTCGAGAACGTTGCAAGGATCATATCCCAAGAGCAGGGCAAGACGATCGACGACGCCAGGGGCGAGACGCGGAGATGCGTCGAGAACATCGAGGTGGCTTCGAGCGTCACGACGCTCCAGATGGGTTACAACCTTGAGGACGGGGCAGCTGCGAACATCGACGAGGAGGTCATCATCTCCCCGCTTGGTGTGTTCGGCGCGGTATGTCCGTTCAACTTCCCAGGGATGGTCCCGTTCTGGTTCTGGCCCTATGCGGTAGCGACTGGCAACACATTCATAGTGAAGCCGTCCGAGCAGGTGCCTCTGACCACACAGTATATGTTCAAGATGATAGAGGAGGCAGGGTTCCCGCCGGGGGTCGTCAACCTCGTCAACGGCAGGGAAGACGCTGTCAATGCACTCTTCGAACACAAGAACGTGAGGGGCATTTCGTTCGTCGGTTCGACCCCGGTCGCCAAGTGGATCTACAAGCGCGCGGGGGAGACTGGCAAGCGCGTGCAGGCCCAGGGAGGAGCGAAGAACTCGCTCGTAGTCATGCCTGACGCAGTTATGGACAAGACGGTCAACAACATGCTGGCCTCGTTCTATGGCTGTGCCGGTCAGAGATGTCTGGCGGGCTCCAACTTGATTGGCGTAGGTGATGTTGCGGAGCCTCTCCTGAAGAAGTTCGTGGAGGCATCGAAGAAGCTCAAGGTCGGGTACGGCCTGGACGAGTCCTCCAACATGGGTCCCGTGATCTCAGAGGCCGCGAAGAAGAAAGTGCTGGGATACATCGACCTCGGTGTCAAGGAGGGCGCGAAGCTCCTGCTCGACGGCAGGAACATCAAGGTGCCTGGCTACGAGAAGGGCTACTTCGTCGGGCCGACCGTCTTTGACGACGTGACCCCGGACATGAAGATCGCAAAGGAGGAGATCTTCGGGCCGGTCGTGAGCTTCCTGAGGATGAAGAACCTCGACGAAGCAATCGAGTTCATCCACTCGAGCCCGTTCGGCAACGCCGCGTCGATATACACGCAGAACGGCAAGTGGGCGAGGGACTTCAGGTACAGGACCCAGTGCGGCAACATCGGCATCAATGTCGGGATAGTCGCCGCGATGGCATACTTCCCGTTCGCGGGGGCGAAGGACTCGTTCTTTGGTAGCCTGCACGGCCAGGGCCAGGACGCAGTCAGCTTCTACACGGACAGGAAGGTCGTCATCACTCGGTGGTTCTGAGATGGTTGAGTGCGAGTTCCCCGAGTGCACGACCTTCGGGTCGGTCATAAGGTTCGCCTTGGAGCTCGAGAAGGGCGCGGTCGCAGTGTACGATGAGTTTGCTAAAGACTCGAAACTCGCTGCGGGCGCGGAGACCTTCAAGGCTCTGGCAGCCTCGCACAAGAAGCGAGGGGACTTGCTCGAATACACCAGACGAGAGAAGCTGAACGAGATGATCCAGGAGCCTATCCAGGACTTGGACGCTAGGAAGTACATCCCTGACCTGAAGGCACCGAAAGGCGCTGACCTGAAGGCCGCGGGCAAGTTCGCAGCAGCGATGGAAGTCAAGTCAGCCATGTTCTACGGCGACACGTCGCAGTTCGCGAAGAACCTTCTCTCCGAGGCCGCCAGGATAATGGACAAGATGGCCAAGGAGAACCTGGCGAACAAGGCGAAGATGGAATCGCTCTGAGATCAGCCCCGAGAAAACCTCTTACTACAACCCTTTCGTCCTTTTCTTCCCTTGATAGGGTATGCAGGTCCTCAAGCGAGCCCGCTATCGTGAGAGGAGAGATTGTCCTTTCGCAGGAACGGTGGGCTCACTCGCGCGTGAATATGTCGCCGTAGAGCTTCCTCGAGGCGAGCGCTCCGCCGATGATCAGGGCTGCGGGTATGATGAACACCCAGAGGTCTAGAGCCCAGTGCGTTCCGACGAGCGAATTGGAGAGGAACATGCCACCCTGGTGGAACGGCGAGAGGGTCGCAATCCAAGAGTTGTCGTGATACATCTTGTCCCAGCCCGTCGTCTTCTGCCACTGATCGAGCACGAATGAAAGCCACTCGAAGACCGTCAGGGTGCCAAGCAGCGAGAAGTATAGGAACATCCTGGATATGACGCTGGGCTTGAGCACCATCTTCTTCGCCACGAGGTAGATCATGCATGAGCCGTACGCTGCGCTGACCATGGTGACCGCCGCCATGAGATAGGAGACGAGCGTGATCTTCAGTACGTCAGCGGTCGATTGGTCGAATTGTGAGAGACCGATGAACACCACTGGGAATATGAAGATCGGGCCAATTATCAGCGGGTAGAGAATCTTCGAGAAGATCATGGTGGTGACCGAGATGGGGCCGAAGAAGAGCACCTTGACCGTTCCCTTGGTTATCTCGTGCGTGAACCCTTTCGCGAACAGCCCGCCAACGAAGATGACTGAAGCTAGTAAGGCGATCCCGTACGAGTATGTCAGAAGGTTGAACGAGATGTCTATGTCGAACGGGGTGCTTGTCCAGGAGATCGTGCTGAAATCCATCCCCGGAGGAGTCGCGATGGTCATTCCCTGCGTTCGAGCGTAGTTGCCCGCACCATCCGCCACTATCAGAGTTATCTCATATGGGCCGAACTCGCTAGCGGTGAAGGAAACGGTGTCTCCGTTGAGGGTGACTATGGTGTTGTTGTGCTTCACGAACCAGACTGTCGAGGAAATGCCTTGATTGTCGGTCGAGTCTCTGGAGGAGAGCTGGACAGTGTCGCCGACTTTGACATTCTGTGGAATGTTCGCGCTGGCTCGAGGTTTTTCATTGTCCCCGCCCCTGTTTGGCACATTGACCGATACCGATTGTTGGTTGGTGTTGCCAGCAGCGTCACGAACTACGAGTCGAATGTTGAATGGAGGGTTGGACCAATTAGCATAGTTGAAGGTATATGACTGTGTCTCGCCGTAGAGTACCTTGTCGGTCACATCTTCAATGATCCACGTCCAGTTCACAACTCCAACGTTGTCAGTGGCGATAGATCCATCCAGGTCAAGAGGCTGACTAATGTTGACATCGAGTTGTGGACCGCCTGGTATGTTCGGGGCCTCCGTGTCGGTCGAACCGACTGCGCGCGTGACGTCGACCACCATAGAAGTCTCGTTGCGGTTCCACTCGTCATCCACGACTGTCAACTGTATGTGATAGGAACCAACTGAGTAGAGTGTCATATGAGCAGTCGGTCCGTAGAGACTCACATCGCGCGCTCCGTCGTTTACGTTCCACACGTAGTAGACGATTCTACTATTGTCGGAAGAGCTGGAAGCGTCAAGAGTGACGCTCGTTGCCGCAGCAACGGAACCGCTTGGTGTCAGCACGGCCCTCGCGGTGGGTGGATCTACCCCTGAGGCGCCAGGAATTCCTTTGTCTCCGCCGTCGCCGCCTTGATCGAAACTGAACTGCATCGCTTGCTTCATCGAGAAGCTCAT
>Ga0209182_10000251_pt1 | contig 14028 bp, 8 predicted proteins | sample LakBais05cmmetaG_FD_185474 | JGI IMG/M metagenome (GOLD analysis project Ga0209182, IMG submission 185474) | Lake sediment microbial communities from Lake Baikal, Russia to study Microbial Dark Matter (Phase II) - Lake Baikal sediment 0-5 cm... | ecosystem: Environmental > Aquatic > Freshwater >...
GTCGTAAGCCGCGACGGGCATGAACAGGGGGAACAGGTCTTCAGGGATAGGAATGGAAATCTTGATCTCTTTCATCTTTTCTTCAGCCATAGAGTCCTCCTTCCTGCGCTTATAGCGCAAAGGTAATGCGAAGTCGGTCCCCCTCGAATTTCGCTCCCTGGATCGTGGAGTGGAGCAAAACTCGGGGGAGAAGGATGTTCCTCTTAAAGGAGCCGACTTTGACGATGAGCTCTTCACCCTTCTGGGCAACATCGAGATCGGTTTTTTCTACGAATGGAAGATGGAGGCTCATGATATACCGTCCGTTTTCTTTTCGGATCTGGATCGGCTTTTGGGCGAAGAATAGCTGGGCCGGGTCCTGGCTTCCGTAGACGGTCTCGGCGATTTTTTCAAGGAGCGGAATTCCCACGACCTCCCGGCTGAAGAGCGGCAGCAAGAACAGCGGCAGGGGAGAGAAAATCTCTTCGATCATGCGCCGGTAGTTTTCCTGAATGGCTTTCCATTGGTCGAAGTAGGGGTCCTCGACCTGGGGGGGAAGCATCCGGTTGATGATGATGGCGTCGACCGAGAAGCCGAACAGGTTGAAAAATGTGTAGGCCCGCTGCGCTTCCTTAATCACCATCTTCTCGGGGTTGATCACGAGCCGGATCGACGTGTTCTGGGAATCCTCGAGAATTTCTTTCATTTCGGCCAGTTGGAGCGTCAGCCTTTTCATGGCTTCAAATATGCTGTCCTCGGGAAAAGGAAAGGGCAGGAGCCTGCTGGCGATGGGGCGGACGGCCTTGGCCGCCGTTCTCTGGATGGGGAAGATGTGCCTGAGATACCAGTTGGTGATCTCAGGCGCGGACAGGAGCCGGAGCGTATCGCCGGTGGGGGCGCAGTCCATTATGATTACGTCGTATTCGTTGGTCTTCCGGTAATTGCGGATCTCCATCAGACTGAAGAGCTCCTCCATGCCGGGGAAGACGCTCAATTCCTCGGCTTCGATGGAATTGATACCCTGGGAGGCGAGGAATTTCGTGAGATAGGCCTTGATCTCGCCCCACTTTTTCTCAATCTCCTCGAGAGCGCTGACTTCGCGCCCGTAGAGGTTGGGGACGAGTTTTAAGGGCATGTTCGTGAGCTGGATCTCGAACGAGTCGGAAAGGCTGTGGGCCGCGTCCGTGGAGATGACGAGCGTTTTATATCCTTTCTTGGCGCAGAGGAGGGCTGTGGCGGCCGAAAGAGTCGTTTTTCCAACTCCGCCTTTTCCGGTAAAAAGAATGAGCCTCATGATCTATGGATATTTTAACACCAGAGGCGGTCAGGAGCAAGATGAGCGCGCGAAGCGTAAGCGTTTCTAAATATATGATCTCCCATTGGCGCCAGAGGCCGCCCTGCAGCTCCCGTAGCGGAGGGGGGACCCGTCGGCTTCCTCGACGGGGGGAACCGACGGGACTGGTTCCCCGGGGTCCGGGGCTAAGGGCGGCCTCTGACGCCGATTGTAATCACACGAACGGAAATGCTTCTGCGGGCAGCAGGGCCGGCAGGCCTTAAGGCCCTTGGAATCACAATTTTAACTTATCACGGAAAAAGAGAAGCTTACCTCAAGATTGTCTTCTCGTTTTTGTTGTGTTATGAAAGATAACAGAGAAAAAGAGACGCGGAGGTGGGCCATGAGGCGGAGAGACTTCGTGAGGTCCGTGGGCCTGGGGATGGCCTCGATCGCCGTGACCGGACAGGCTAAGATTCTTCTGGGCCAGGTGCCGGCGAGAAAGCCGAACATCCTGTTCATCATGACCGATGACCATGCCTCCCATGCCCTGAGCTGCTACGGGAGCCGGGTCAACACGACGCCCCATATGGACCGGATCGCGAAAGAGGGAATTCGGTTCGATAACTGCTTTTGCACCAACGGCATCTGCGCCCCGAGCCGGGCCGTCATCCTGACAGGAAAGTACAGCCACCTCAACGGCATCCGGGACAACGCCCATCCCTTTGATGGGGCCCAGATGACATTTCCCAAGCTGCTCCAGAAGGCCGGATATCAGACGGCCCTCATCGGGAAATGGCACCTCCAGAGCAATCCGACGGGCTTTGATTATTGGACCATCCTTCCCGGCCAGGGCGAATATTACAATCCCGATTTCATCGGGATGGGCGAGAAGAGTCATTATCCAGGCTATGTCACTGATCTCATCACCGGCTTCGCCCTGGATTTTCTGGAGAAGCGCCGAAAGGACGGGCCGTTTATGCTCATGATGCACCACAAGGCGCCGCACCGGAACTGGCAGCCGTCGCCGCGCCACCTGAAGATGTATGACAATATAAAATTCCCGGAGCCCGAGACGCTTTTCGACGATTACGCCACGCGCTCCCGAGCGGCCAGAGAGCAGGAGATGACGCTCCGCCAACACATGGAGATCGAATCGGACCTGAAGATGGGGCTGCCTCCAGCCCGAATGACCGCGGAACAGAAAGCGATGTGGGAGGAAGCCTACGCGCCCAAGCGCGAAGCCTTTAAGCGCGAGAATCCCCAGGGCGATGCCTTGGTCAGGTGGAAATACCAGCGTTATATGCAGGATTATCTGGCCTGTGTCGCCGGCGTGGATGAGAGCGTCGGCAGGATGATGGATTATTTAGATAAAGCGGACCTGACCTGGAACACTCTGGTCGTTTATACGTCGGACCAGGGATTTTATCTCGGTGACCACGGCTGGTTCGACAAGCGGTTCATGTATGAGGAATCGCTGCGCATGCCTCTCCTGATGCGGCTTCCCGGCGTGATCAAGCCGGGATCGGTCAATGGAGACATGATCAGCAACCTCGATTTTGCGCCGACGTTCTTGGAGCTTGCCGGGATCAAGAAACCTCAGGAGATGCAGGGCCTCCCGTTCATCGAGATCCTCCGCAACGGCCGAGCGAGAAATGGACGGGACGCGGTTTACTATCATTATTACGAATTTCCCGCGGTCCACATGGTTAAACGGCACTATGGGATCCGGACGCGGCGCTATAAGCTCATCCATTTTTATTACGACGTCGACGCCTGGGAGCTCTACGACCTGGAAAAGGACCCCCTTGAGCTCAAAAATGTTTATGATGAGCCGGGCTACGCCGGCGTCGTGAAGGAGCTTAAAGACAAACTCAAACGGCTGCAGGCTCTGTATGGCGATTCGGACGAGCTGGCCCAAAAATTCCTGAAAGAAGACCTGGCCGGCCAAAAGAAAAAATAAATGAGATCGATTCTCCAAAAAATAATTGGCTGCTTGACGCTAGTCGGCCTGTCCATTCAGGTGTTGCCCGCCTTCGGTTCCGTCAATGAAAATCCTTGGTCTGGCCTCAAGGTCTGGTCCAGCCATCCGGCCGCAAAATGGGAAGACGCGCTTCCTGTCGGAAACGGAAGGCTCGGGGCCATGGTCTTCGGAAAAGCGGACGAGGAGCGGATCCAGTTCAACGAGGAGACCACCTGGTCGGGCGGCCCCTATTCCACGACGGTCAAAGGCGGTTACAAAGCGCTGCCCGAGATTCAGCAGCTCATTTTTGACGGGAAGCCCATCCAGGCCCACCGCCTCTTCGGGCGGAATCTCATGGGCTATCCGGTCGAGCAGCAGAAGTATCAGGCGCTCGGCAATTTGGTACTGAAATTTGCGCCGGAAGGCGAGGTCAAGAATTACCGGCACGAGCTCGATCTGGACACGGCGGTCGTAACGACCGCGTACGAGCGAAACGGGATCAAGCATAAACGCGAGGTCTTCGCCACGCCCGTCGACGAAGTCATCGTTGTCAGACTCACGGCCGACAAGCCGGGACAGATCTCCTTCACGGCCGAGTTGCGCGGCTGCCGAAATGATGCCCATTCCAATTACGCGACGGATTACTTTCAAATGGACGGCTTCGGGAAGGACGGACTGATCCTTCGCGGAAGATCCGCGGATTATCTCGGTGTTGAAGGAAAGATTCGCTATCAGGTCCGGCTCCTGGCCATTCCCGATGGAGGCCAACTGCGCGTCGACGACGCCGATCTCATTGTCAGAGATGCCGATGCCGTGACTCTCCTCATCGCTGCCGCCACGAATTTCGTGAATTACAAAGATGTCAGCGCCGATCCGAAGGCGCGCGTTGAGGCCGTCTTAAAAGCCATCGCCGGCAAATCGTTTGAGGCTGTCAAGACAGCGCACGTCAAGGAGCACCAGCGGCTGTTTCGGCGCGTGGCGATGAATCTCGAGACGAGGCCGAGCTCCAAGCTTCCCACCGACGAGCGGCTGAAGAATTTCGACGGGACGAACGACCCGGACCTTGCCGCGCTCCTTTTCCAGTTCGGCCGCTATTTGTTGATATCCTCCTCGCGGCCGGCGACGCAGCCGGCGAACCTCCAGGGCCTCTGGAACGACAAGATGAACCCGCCCTGGGATTCGAAATACACGACGAATATCAACACCGAGATGAATTATTGGCCGGCCGAAGTCGGCAACTTGAGCGAATGCGCGGAGCCGCTGTTCAACATGATCAAGGAGCTGACCGACCAGGGGAGCGATGTGGCCCGGGAGCATTACGGCGCCCGCGGCTGGGTCTATCATCAGAACACCGATATCTGGCGCGCGGCCGCGCCGATGGATGGACCGAGCTGGGGCGCGTTCACAACGGGCGGGGCTTGGCTGTGCACGCATCTCTGGGAGCATTATCTGTTCACCGGAGACAAGGAATTCTTGAAGGAATATTATCCGGTCATGAAAGGGAGCGCGGAATTCTTTCTGGATTTCCTGGTCCCTCATCCCAAATACGGCTGGCTGGTGACGAACCCGTCCACGTCGCCGGAAAATTTCCCGTTGAATCCTGGAAACGGCAGGTTTTTCGACGAGGTGACGGCGGGCATGAGTTCCGGGACGACGCTCTGCGCCGGCTCCGCCATCGACATGCAGATCTTGAACGATCTCTTCGGTTATGTCGCCCAGGCTGCCGATATTCTGGGCGCGGACCAGGAATTCAAGACAAAAGTCCTTGAAATGCGGGCCCGGCTGGCGCCGATGCGGATCGGCAAAAAAGGCGACCTCCAGGAATGGCTCGAGGATTGGGAACAGCGGGAAAAAAGCCATCGCCACATTTCAAATCTTTATGGGCTCTATCCGGGAAAGCAGATCTCCGTTCGGCGGACGCCGATATTTGCCGAGGCAAGCCGCGTCGTCTTGGAGCAGCGCGGCCTCGCCGGAAACGGCTGGTCCTCGGCCTGGAAGATGGGCTGCTGGGCGCGACTTGGGAATGGGGCTAAGGCCATGGAAAATTTTGCTTATGGCATCCGCCATTACACGTATCCGAACTTGTTCTCGATATGCTCGAATGCTCTCCAAGTGGACGGCTCGTTCGGCCTGACCGCGGCCATCGCCGAAATGCTGCTCCAATCGCATGAGAACGAATTGAACCTGCTCCCGGCTCTCCCCGCGGCCTGGAAAGAGGGCGAGGTCAAAGGGCTGTCTGCGCGCGGCGGGTTCGAGGTCGGCTTGGGCTGGAATGACGGCCGGCTCGAAGAAGCGTCGGTCTCCTCCAAGCTCGGCCATAAATGCCGGGTCAGGACGGACATTCCGCTGACCGTCAAATCACAGGGAAAGACGGTTCGCTGTTCACGGCCGGAAAAAAATGTCATAGAATTCGAAACATCAGCCGGGCGGACGTATATATTAACGGTGAAATGAATTAAAGGGGACACAGAGGTCTGTATCCTCAAAATATAAAGTATGACAAGGAGGTCAAATGGCTAAGAAAATATCCCTCGGTATTTTTGCTTTATGTCTTCTCTTCTGTTCCATCCCCGTCATCTCTTCCGCCCAGGACAAGCCGGTCGACCCCATCCTGACCGTCGACCGGATCTATAACTCCCGCGAGTTCGCCTCCCAGCGCTTCGGCCCGGCCCGCTGGCTGAAGGACGGTGCCTCTTACACAACCCTCGAGGATTCCAAGGATGTCCCGGGAGGCCGGGACATCCTTGTCTATTCGGCCGAGACCGGCAAGCGTGAGGTCCTCGTTTCCGCCTCCAAACTCATTCCGCCTCCGCTGGCCGGCCCCAATCCGCTCGCCATCGAGAATTACGAATGGTCGGCCGACGGCAAGAAATTGATGATCTTCACCAATTCCAAGCGCGTCTGGCGCCAGAACACGCGCGGCGATTACTGGGTCTTGGACCTGGCTTCCGGCGCTCTCAAAAAATTGGGCGGAAGGTTCGAGCCGTCGACGCTCATGTTCGCTAAGTTCTCTCCCGACGGTCTCCGCGCCGCGTATGTCGTCAAGAACGACATTTACGCCGAGGACATCGCCTCGGGCCGGATCCTCCGCCTGACCTTCGACGGCTCGGAGACGCTGATCAACGGCACGTTCGACTGGGTCTATGAAGAGGAGTTCAGCCTGCGGGATGGATTCCGCTGGAGCCCGAACGGCCGGTTCATCGCTTTCTGGCAGATCGACAGCTCCCGGGTGAAGGAATTCAATTTGATTAACAACACGGACTCGCTCTACCCGAGACTCATTCCGATCAAATATCCCAAGCCCGGCGAAACGAACTCGGCCTGCCGCGTCGGCGTCGTGAACGCGTTCGGCGGTCCGGTGAAATGGATCAGCCTTCCCGGCGATGCGCGCAACTCCTATATCGCCCGCATGGACTGGGCCGGCCATTCGAACGAGATCATCTTCCAGCACCTCAACCGCCTCCAGAACACGCTCAGCGTCATGCTCGGCGACGTCCGCACCGGTGAGGCGCGGACGATCTTCACCGACAAGGACGAAGCCTGGGTCGATGTGGTCAACGACCTGCGCTGGGTCGAGAACGGCGCGCGCTTCACTTGGACGAGCGAGCGCGACGGCTGGCGCCACGTCTATTTCGTCTCGCGCCAGGGCGAGGCGAAGCTCATCACGCCCGGCGATTATGACGTCATGGGCATCGACGGCATCGACGAAAAAGGCGGCTGGCTCTATTTCACGGGATCGCTCGAAAATCCCGTGGAGCGCTATCTCTACCGCGTCAAGCTCGCCGGGAAAAGCAAGCCCGAGCGCATCAGTCCCAAGGACAAACCCGGCTCGCACAGCTACCAGATGTCGCCGTCCACGGCCTGGGCGATCCACACCTGCTCGACGTTCGATATGCCCTCGGCTGTCGATTTGGTCAAACTGCCTGCCCACACCGTGGTCAGGCAGCTCGCGGAAAACAAAGAGCTCATGGCCAAGGTCAATGCTCTGAAACGCAAGCCCGTGGAATTCTTCCGCGTCGATATCGGCAACGGCGTACTGCTCGACGGCTGGTGCCTGAAGCCGCCGGATTTTGACCCGGAGAAAAAATATCCGCTGTTCTTCCAGGTCTACGGGGAGCCGGCCGGAACGACCGTGAACGACCGGTGGGGAGGAAACGGCTATTTATGGCATCTCCTGCTCGCCCAAAAAGGATACATTGTCGCGAGCGTGGACAACCGCGGCACGCCGGCCCCGCGCGGACGCGCCTGGAGAAAAATCGTGTATCGTCAGATCGGGATCTTGGCCTCCGAGGACCAGGCCGCGGCGGCAAGAGCTTTGATTCAAAAATGGCCCTATGTAGACGCGGACAGAATCGGCATCTGGGGCTGGAGCGGCGGCGGGTCGATGACGCTTAATATGATGTTCCGCCACCCCGAGATCTATAAAACCGGGCTGGCCGTGGCTTTCGTCGCCAACCAGCGCTACTACGATTCCATATATCAAGAACGCTACATGGGGCTGCCCAAGGACAACCAAGAAGGCTACAAGAACGGCTCGCCCATAACCTATGCCAGTCAGCTCAAGGGGAATTTATTGATCGTCCACGGCACGGGCGACGATAACGTCCATTACCAGAATTTTGAGGCGCTCGTGAATGAACTTGTCGCCGGCGGAAAAAAATTCACGATGATGGCCTATCCGAACCGGACGCACGGCATCTCGGAAGGCCGAGGAACGACGCTCCACCTTTACAACCTGCTGACGTCGTTCCTGCTGGCGAACATGCCGCCTGGCCCTAAGCTCGCCGCAAATTGAATGAAGATGATATAGCCTGATGGCCGTTCGAAAGATCACCCAGGTCCGCTCCGAGTATACGAGCGCGCGGCTGATTTTGTCGAACCTGGAGCATCGGATCGCCGGGACCCGGTTCCAACGCCAGCCTGGCTATCTGCCGGCCGAGATCGACTCCACGACGTCCGATGGAAAACCGACAACGATCACCGTCAGGGATTATGATGTCCGCTACCTCGACCGCGTTTCTTCGGCGACCGCGATCGAACACGTCGATTTGATCCACCGGGCCCGCCACGGCAGTTTAGCGGCCCGGCGGGAGCTCGTCCGGAGGACCCGGGATGCTTATCAAAAAATCTTCCCCCGGTTCGCTGGAACGACCCTGATCGAGAATGAGCACGTTATCCCTTACACCACGTCCGGGACGTTCTCCACGACGGAGATCAGCAACAAAGGATCGATTCTCCTGAATCTTTCGCGGTGCGGCTTAGCCACAGCGGATTTCAACCTGCTGGCCGCAAGGGCTTATTTGCTTCCCATGGCGGCCCGGGAAAAATGCGTGCGCGACACGATCCATAATCTTGAAATCCTCAGCGGCCGGAAGCTCGAGGACCCCGAGAATCCTCTGCTCATCGCGATGCGAACCGCCGTGCCGGAATATATCCCCGGCTTTATGCCGACCTACCTGAACGTGGGATTGACTCCGGACATGTTCCCGGGGCTGCCCCGCCGCTATGGCCGGGAAGCCGCGGCGCGGATCCGTTTGAACAACCGCAAAACCCTCCTGGAGGCCCTGGACCCCGAATCCTTCAGGTCCCTAGAAAAGGAGATCCAGCCCTACCTCTCGATGAAACAGAACGATGAGCTGGCCTCCCGGATCGAGGCCATCATCGAAAAGCGCAATCCCCAACTGCTGACCAGCGCCTACGACCAGATCCAGTTTTTCGTATCCAAAGCTTATGACTATTATGAGAGCCATATGGAAGCCCTTCGCAATTTCATGGTCCGGGAAACTCATTATCCCGCCGTGATCTTTCAGAGGATGGTTTGCAGCGTCATCGACAAATGGTCCTATCCCGGGGTCCTTTACAGCCGGCATCCGCGGCTGGGCTCGGGCGTTTTCTTCCAATATGCGCGGACCGTCTTTGGCGAAGACCTGATGACGGGTCGTCTCCGACCGGAGGAGCGGCATTTTAAAAGCCGGGAGGAGGCCAAAAAGGATTTCCCGGCCGTCTATCATTTCTGGCCCAGGCTTTCCCAGCTTGAAGAGATTTTTCATGGCCCGGTCATGGTCGAGTTCACCGGCGTTCATGGGACGTTCACCATCCTGCAGGTCAACCCGGCGGAGATGTCCGGCGCGGGCATGCTGACGGCCGTTATGGATATGCACCTGGCCGGCAAGATCGCCGCCGAGAGAGTCCGCGAGCTGATCAAACCCTACCATGTCCGGCAGATCGAATCCGATGCCATTGATCCCAAGTCCCTCCATACCTTGATACCGTTCTGCCGGGGCATCTCGGTGCTCCCGAGGTCCGCCGTCACGGGAAGGATCTATTTTTCGGCAGCCCGGGCCGAGCAGGCCAGGGAAGAGCACGCCGGCACGAACGTCATCCTGACCAAAGAACGGTTCACGCCGACAGACGCCATCGATATGCAAAAGGTCAGCGGGATATGCAGCCTGAGCCCGGCAGCCATTCATGTCGTGACCGCCGCCCAGAACCTGGGAATCCCGGCCTTGCTGAACCTGGAGGGAAGCGGCGTCTGCATCGCTCACGCACAGGATGTCATGGTCAACCGCGACGGGCTGACGATCCGGGAGGGAGACTGGATCACGATCTCGAGCCGGTTTAGGACTCTCTACATCGGAAAGGCCGTTTATGCGCCGGCAAGGCTCCTCCGTTTCATGGCCGGGGAGAAAGTCGATCTGAGCCCAGCGGAAAAAGTGAGGTTCAAGGCTCTGGCGGCCTATTACAGAGAGTACAGGAGAATCCTGGAGAGTGTGGATGCGTCAAATTTTGAAAGCCTCCAGGACCTAGGGCATGCGATCCGCTACGGCCGGTTCCAGAAGGATCCCCAAACCGCGGCGGTCTTTGTCAACCTGTGCTTCGACGTCAACCAGGAGAAACTCGTCCGGAGGCTGTTGGACGCTACCCTTGGGACCCACCTCGTCAACATGGCGGCGTATGAGCTGCTCACTCCTGACCGTCAGATCAAGCTTCTCAAGGCGGCGCTGGGAATCTGCCTGGGGAAGGGAATTTCAGGTTATCAGGCCGGCGCCTTTATCATCGGCAGCTTGGTCAAACCGGGGTCGCGGGTCGCTTTCTGGCAATGTCTCAGGCCCCCAGAGATCGCCATGCTCATGAATGAATGGGTTCTCTACCAAAAGTACTTGAACATCATGAACGATCTCGGCGAGAGAAAAATCAGCCGGGCCAAAGATTATATCCTCTCCCGCGGCCTCGGCTCTCTGTGGATCCATAAAGGCCTTGTTTCCGACTTCATGACTCTGAAGTTGAGCGGAGCTGATTTGAACGAAGCGAGGCGGCAGGTCACGGCCATGTTCGATCCCCAGACAACGGGCGTGCTCGATCTGCTCCTCCGGCCGTATGCCGAATTCTTTGATTTTGCGGATCCCAAGAGCTTTTCCGCTCTTCAACGGATCTGCGAAGTCGAGGGCGTTATGCTCCCCGCTCCGACGGACATCTAAGAAAAGGCGGGATTATATCACTTATTAAAATAAAGAGGTTCTTTTTCATCTAATATCAACGCATTAATTAAAATGACATCCCCGTTCGGGCGGCGCCTAGGCCGCCCATATATTGTCACTTTATTTATTGCGTTTGTATTAGTGTGGCCAAAATGAGGGAGAAGATCCGAGAAATGGAAAGGGAAAGAATCCGCTTTTTATGATTGCTATTTCCGTCTTACTTTGATATATAAATTACCTGGAAAAAATAGATTGCTGCAGCCATGATCACAGTTGGTTGTAATCACAAATGGGCGATGACGAATATCCGCAGCGGATATCTAGTTATTGAGGGATGCTTCCACTGCCGGAACAGGATTTCCTTCTTTTCGGAAGAGCCGGTTCCACCGGTCGATGATTATCAAGAAGGGGATCATTTTTGGAGCCATTTAGCAGACTTCCAGGCATCTCAGTTCGACCTAAAATGCGAGAAATGCTCGAAAGAAGTTCCTTTGAAGGAAGTCATGGCCACGATGTTGTGCATGAAATGCAATCCTGAGTGCGGCGTTTTTGCCGTCAGCTCGCAGGACCGGGATCGAAAAACCTGGGTCTATGTGGCTCTCTGCGCGAATACGTCTCATGCTTCCGGGAAATGCGTCACGGAAGAGGGTATCCGGGCCTTGAACGAGTATTTTAATTGCGGTCTTCAGGATCCCCTTAAAAAAATTGTTGTTGTTCCTTGCGCCTTGCGCAAATCCGTGGATACGTGTCATGGCATCGTCCTCGCCGATGTCGGTTTGACGGAACTCTATTAAAGAAGAGAGGCAAAAAAATGAAAGTTTCAGAACTTGTTGAAAAGGCCGGCCTTAAGGCTTTTAATGAGCAAAGTGACAAGGACATCCAAGGCGTCTATATCTCCGATATGGTCAGCGATATCATCGGGATGAAAGAAGGAAATCTGTTAGTGACCCTCCAAACGCATAAGAACTTAATCGCGGCCGCCAACCTCGTCGATGTTGCCGCCATCGTGTTTTCCCGGGGGAAGACGCCGGCCGAAGATGTGATTGCCCTTGCCAACAAAGTTGGAATAGCCTTACTGGGGTTCGACGGAGACACCTGGACGCTGGCCAAAAAATTATGCGCGCTCGGAGTTGGATAGGGATTGGCTGTTTCGATTCCCAAAATTCAATTCGCCAAAAGCAGGATTCAAAAAACAGCCGAGGTCATGATTTTTTGTAAAGAATGACATGAAGGAAAGTGAGTCCATGTCCGAGGATGGTCTGGCGATAATCGGGCAGGAATTCAAGGGCGAACGAGGGGATCTAATCCCCATCCTCCAAAGAGCGCAAGATCTCTATGGCTACCTGCGTCCGGAGGCCATTCGCAGGATCTCGAGATGGCTCAAGATATCCGAAAATGAGATTTTCGGCGTAGCAACATTTTTTGCCCAGTTTCGATTCCACCCTCCGGGCCAGCACCATATTAAAGTCTGTCTTGGAACGGCGTGCCATGTGAAAGGCGGGGAACAGATTCTTGCCATCGCCACGCAGCGTCTTGGCGTCGGCACGGGTGAAACGACAGCCGATGGAAAATATGATCTTGATCGTGTGGCCTGTCTGGGGTGTTGCGCTTTGGCTCCTGTTGTCGCGTTTGATGACAAAATTTATAGTCAAATGTCGGTCCTGAAAATACAGAGGATTTTGGATGGACAAAAAACCGATTGAGAGACGCCGCCAACAGGCGGTGGCCAAATGGGAAGAGCTCCAGAAAAGCCCTATCCCGTTCATTTATATCGGCGCCGGGTCCTGCGGGCTGGCCGCAGGAGCGGCGGAAACTCAAAGCGCCGTCGAAGAATATCTGAGAAGGAAGGGGCTAAACGCCCGGATCGTTCAAGTGGGGTGCATCGGGCCGTGTTATTTAGAGCCTCTGATGGATGTTCAGATGCCCGGACAACCGCGGATCAGTTATTCGAATGTCACAGCGAAAGACGTCGCCTATATCCTCAATGGATTCTTTGAGACCGGCGAGATCACGAAAAGCCGCTTAGCCGGGCATTTCGGGGACAGCGATCTAGACGGAATTCCCCGCTTTTTCGACCTGCCGATGTTGAAGCCGCAGGTTCGGATCGTGCTGCGGAACTGCGGTCTGATCGACCCGGAGGATGTGGACCACTACCTGGCCAGGGATGGCTATAAAGGCTTCGAGAAGTGCTTATCCATGACCTGGAGGGAAGTTCTGGATACGGTCAAGCGATCCGGCATTCGAGGTCGTGGGGGAGCCGGTTTTCCCACCTGGCGAAAGTGGGCGACGTGCCGGGAAACGGAAAGTGATCAGCGCTACCTCATCTGCAACGCCGATGAAGGCGACCCGGGGGCATTTATGAATCGGTCTTTGATCGAAGGCGATCCCCATGCCGTCCTGGAAGGCATGCTCATAGCGGCTTATACGATCGGCGCTTCTCAGGGATATGTTTACATTCGGGCGGAGTATCCGCTGGCGATCAAACGCTTGAAAACATCGATCGCTCAAATGCGCGAAATGGGTCTTCTCGGCCAGAATATCCTTGGCTCTGATTTTAGCTTCGATATCAAAATAAAGGAAGGCGCGGGGGCTTTTGTCTGCGGAGAAGAAACCGCGCTCATCGCTTCGATCGAAGGGAAACGCGGCATGCCCCGCACGCGTCCGCCTTTTCCCGCGATCGCCGGCCTTAAAGGTCAACCGACCATTATCAATAATGTCGAGACGCTGGGAACGCTCCCGAATATCCTCCGCAACGGAGCGGAATGGTATGCCGGCTACGGGACCGAGACGAGCAAAGGGACCAAGACGTTCTCCCTGGTGGGAAAAGTCCGGCGGACGGGACTGATCGAGGTTCCCCTGGGCATCACCCTCCGGGAAGTGATTTATGATATTGGGGGCGGAACCCAGAAGCCGTTTAAGGCTGTCCAGAGTGGGGGTCCTTCCGGAGGCTGCTTATCCGAAGAATTTCTGGATCTGCGGATCGATTATGAACATTTGGCCGAAGCCGGCGCTATCATGGGCTCCGGCGGTCTCATCGTGGTCGATTCCGACACCTGCATCGTCGACATGGCGAAATATTTCATGGGCTTTACCCAGAAGGAATCATGCGGGAAATGCGTTCCCTGCCGTGTCGGGACCCGGCATATGGTGGAGATCTTGGAGAAGGTCTGTGATGGCAAGGCCGATCTTTCGGACCTGGACAGGCTGGAGAAGCTTGGCCATACCGTTAAAAATGGGTCGCTCTGCGCATTAGGCGGGACCGCACCGAATCCGGCTCTTTCTTCCCTCAAGTATTTCCGGTCCGAATTCATCTCTCACATCAAGGATAAACGATG
>Ga0209182_10000252_pt1 | contig 14019 bp, 8 predicted proteins | sample LakBais05cmmetaG_FD_185474 | JGI IMG/M metagenome (GOLD analysis project Ga0209182, IMG submission 185474) | Lake sediment microbial communities from Lake Baikal, Russia to study Microbial Dark Matter (Phase II) - Lake Baikal sediment 0-5 cm... | ecosystem: Environmental > Aquatic > Freshwater >...
ATATCCTGACGCCCGAAAAAGCCCATTATGAGGGCGACTCCCGCTATCGGCTTAAACAGGCTCTGCGCCGGGCGAAAGACGAGTTCGGCGTGGATGACTTCATGGTCGGGCCCGAGCTCGAATTTTTCATCTTTCCGACGAACCGCGAGGCCGTTCCTTTGGATGAAGGCGGCTATTTTTTCGCCGGGCGGCACGGCGAAATCCGCAAGGAAATCCAGCTCCTGCTGAAGAAGATGGGGATCCCGTCCGAATACGACCATCACGAGGTCGCCCACGGCCAACATGAGATTGACCTCCAGTACGCGAACGCCCTCGATATGGCCGACACTGGCATGCTCTTCCGCTATATGGTCAAACGCGTGGCCCGGATGCATAACCTTTACGCCACCTTTATGCCCAAGCCGATCAACGGTCAGAACGGGAGCGGCATGCACGTCCACCAGTCGCTCTGGGCCCACGGAAAGAACCTGTTTTTCGACACAAACGGCGGCACCCACCTCTCCGCAATGGCCCGCTCCTATATCGCGGGGTTGATGACGCATGCCCGGGAAATCTCCGCGGTCTTCAGCCAGTGGATCAATTCCTATAAGCGCCTCATCGAAGGCTATGAGGCGCCTGTGTATATCGCCTGGGGTCAGAGAAACCGGTCGGCCTATATCCGCGTGCCCCGCTACCAGCCCGGCAAAGAAAATGCCACCCGTATCGAGCTTCGCTCTCCAGACCCGAGCTGCAACATCTATCTCGCCTTCGCTGTCATGCTCACGGCCGGCCTCCGAGGCATCCGCGAAAATTATCCGCTGCCGCCGGCCGTCGAAGAGAATATCTATGAAATGAGCAACCACCGGCAGAAAAAGTTCAAAATCCATACTCTTCCGCGAAACCTGGAAGAAGCGGTGAAACTTGCGGAAAAAAGCGAAATCGTCCGTGAAACGCTCGGCCCGCACATCTTTTCCAAATTCATCGCCAACAAACAGGCCGAGATCGCCGAGTACGCAAAGAACGTCGGCTCCGAGTTTGATAAACAAGTCAGCGATTTCGAGATCCGCCGCTACCTGCCCTTTCTCTGAGCCGCAAGAGGCCGGTCACGGATGTCTCCGCTCTAGAATGGCGGCGTTTCAGTCGCCGGCCGTCAGAGTCGCGCGTTTTCGCACCTCAGCGAGGACCTGTCTCCCTTCAGACTGACGGTCGAGCAGGTTCCATTTTAGAATGCGTTGGGAGCAGACCGGCCTGCTCATAGCTTCCCTGAAGCGCCTGAGGGGTGGGGGGAGGGTCTTGGGCGAGGACGGAGGGGACATGCCGTGATGGGCCTCTTCTTGGTTACCCCGGAAAAAGAGATGCTTCCTCAGTTCTCCAGGAAATTGACAGGAACGATTCGATGAGGATATATTAAGGGCCTAGAGGAGGCCTTCATTTCTATAATCACAAGGAGAAAGAGACAAGAGGAGTTCCGGCCCTCCTAGAACGTTCTTTCGATCTGCCCCATTTTCAAGGAGGTCACTGATGGAGAAAAGGCCATTCAATGCTTTTGCAATGGCTCAAGAGCAATTTGACGGCGTGGCCGAGAAACTCGGTCTCGATCCGGCGGCTTGCGCATTGCTTCGCAATCCTCTCCGGGAATATCATTTCTTAATCCCGATCCGGACGGACGACGGGACCTATCAGGTCTTCAAAGGGTTCCGCGTCCAGCACAACGATGCGCGCGGCCCCTGCAAGGGCGGCATCCGCTTCCACCCTCATGAGACGATCGACACAGTCCGCGCTCTTGCCATGTGGATGACCTGGAAATGCGCAGTCGTGGACATTCCGCTCGGCGGCGGCAAGGGCGGCGTCATCTGCGACCCGCACAATTTGAGCGAACGGGAGCAGGAGGCGATCTGCCGCGGCTGGATTCGCCAGGTCGTCATGAACGTCGGGCCGGTCCAGGACGTTCCGGCGCCGGACGTGATGACCCATGGACAGCATATGCTCTGGATGCTTGACGAATTCGAGCGCGTCCGCGGCGGCAGGTTTCCGGGATTCATCACCGGCAAGCCCATCGGCATGGGCGGGTCACTCGGCCGGACCGAAGCGACGGGATACGGCGTCATGTACACGGTTCGCGAAGCCATGAAGGAACTCGGCATCGACGTTCGCAAAACGAAAGCCGCCTTCCAGGGCTTCGGGAATGTCTCACAGCACGCAGTCCGGCTCTATCGGGAATACGGCGGAGAGCCCGTCTGCGTCTCCTGCTGGGACCAGGAAGATCAGACGTCCTACACATTTTTACGGGAGAGCGGAATCGACCCGGACGAGCTGATGGGGATCACCGATAAATTCGGAACCATCGACAAAGCGAAAGCGCGGACCGCGGGCTATGAAGTCCTGCCGGGCGAAGCTTGGATCGAGCAGGAGGCCGACCTCCTGGTTCCCGCGGCCCTTGAAAACCAGATTACCGGGACGAACGCGAATAAAATCCACAAACGGGTGAAGCTCGTCGCCGAGGCCGCCAACGGCCCGACCGCCATCGAGGCCGATATGGTCATCCGCGAGCGCGGGATCTTCCTGATCCCCGACTTCCTGTGCAACGCCGGCGGAGTCACCTGCAGCTATTTCGAACAGGTTCAGTGCAATATGAACTACTACTGGCCGATGAATGAGGTTTTTTCGCGGCTGGACGAAACCATGACCGCCGCGTTCAAGGCCGTTTCCGAGCTGGCCCGCAAGAAGAACGTTTATATGCGCGATGCCGCGTATATGATTGCGATTTCGCGAGTGGCCCAGGCCTGCCATCTCCGCGGTTGGGTTTAAACCCGAGACGCCCGGAGCGTCGAGGAAAGCATTTGGCCTTGCCCGAAATACAGGGCGATCGAGCGAGATCATGGAAACCATCAGGGAATCTAAGTTTTTCCCCAGCGGTCGTCTCCGCGAACGAGTCAAAGAGCTAAGATGTCTGCAGGGCATTGTCTCTCTCATTGAAACCCGGGGCCTGCCACTGGAGAAAGTCTTCAGCGGTATCGTTGACCTGATCCCCGAAGGCTGGCAGTTTCCCGAAATCTGCCGGGCGAGAATCAAGTTCCATGAGAAGGCGTTCGAAACCCCGGGCTTTAAAGAGACGGATTGGATGCAGCGCGTGCCCCTGCGGGCGCGCGGGATTCTTGTCGGCTCCCTTGAAGTGAGCTATCTTGAGAAAGCCACTGACCGCCGCGAGGGTCCGTTCCTGCTCGAAGAAAAGAAGCTCATCGAACTGATCGGTAATCGACTTAGTCTGCTCATCGAAGATTGGGAAGGCGGCTTGTCCCCGGAAGCGAAAAACGTCTGCGTTGAGCCCGGTCTGAAGCCCAAGCCCGAATGGATCGTCATTCTCGACCTTCTTCGAGAGACGGATCCCGTCCTTCACAAGCGGGTTCTCCGCCGGCTGATGAACCATCTGCACTGGCAAGGCGTGCCCGGCGTCCAAGGATTGTTGCTTCAGTTCGCCCCCGAGTTCACTGCCGGCGGAACCGAGGCCGCCCGGGATGAAAACCAGCCGTATCCCCAACAGGATGTCGAGACGCTGGAGAGGGTGTACGAAGAGGCGGTCTGGATTGCCTCGGTGGCGATTCCCGAGAAGGAAATCGGCACCCTAATCAAACAATGGATGCGCCAGGATCGATTCGGATTTTTTGTCCTGGCCATGGAAAAGCGTGACATCTCTCTTGTCGAAATCAAGGAAATTATCAATAAGTTCTGTCGCTCTATAAGCAAAGACGAGCAGGCACTCTCGCTCGCCGACGACCTCCAGGCGAGGATCGCGCTGATTCGCCGGTTCATGAGCGACCGCCTTCCGTTCATCCGGATCGCCCGGCAACATATGACCATATCTGACTTCGGCCGGGTCATGGCCCGGGTCACCGGACCAAGCCGGGGAACGGGAAGACTGGGCGGGAAGGCGGCCGGGATGATTGTTGCCGAACACATCCTCCAAAAAAAAACGAGGGAAAATCCCTCGATCGGCGAATTTCGAGTTCCGGAATCCTGGTTTATCGCTTCCGACGGCGTCATTGATTTCATCCACTATAACTTTCTCGAAGATTTTCAAAGCTTCAAGTTCTCGCGGATTGAGGAGATCCGGAACAACTATCCATACCTTGAACAGGTCTGCAAGCACTCCTTCTTCCCGCCCGAGATACAGAGCCAGCTCAGGCTCATCCTGGATGACCTTGGAGAGGGACCGCTCATCGTCCGGTCGTCGAGCCTCCTTGAGGACAGCAAGGACACGGCCTTCTCCGGAAAATACCGCAGCCTGTTTTTGGCGAATACCGGGTCAAAGGAACAACGACTGATGGCTCTCTCGGAGGCGGTGGCCGAAGTCTATGCCTCTCTCTTCAATCCGGACGCGATTCAATATCGGGCCGAGCGGGGTCTCCTCGATTATTATGAGGAAATGGGGGTTCTGATCCAGCGTGTCGTCGGTCGGCGCGTCGGCCGCTACTTCTTCCCGGCGTTCGCGGGTGTGGCCTTTTCCAATAACGAATTCCGCTGGTCGCCCCGCGTCCAGCGTGAGGATGGAGTTCTTCGCATCGTGGCGGGGCTGGGGACGAGAGCCGTAGACAGAGTGGGCTATGACTATCCCGTGCTGGTGAGCCCTGGACATCCGGGTATCCGGGTGAATATCATGCCGGAAGAGATCGTCCATTACTCGCAGAAGCTCATCGACGTCATCAATATCGAAACAGGCCGATTTGAGACGCACTCGATCGAGGAGATCCTCCGTGAGGTCGGCGCCGATTTTCCTCTCTGGGATCAAATCCTTTCGGTTTACGACGGGAACGCGGTCCGCAAGGCAAGCCGGGCGATGGACCATCCGGATCGAGACGTCATGGTCGTGACCTTCTCTGGCTTGCTCCAAAATACGGCTTTCATCAAGCAGATGAAAGAAATCATGCGGGTGCTGAAGGAAGTCTACGGCATGCCCATGGATGTCGAATTCGCCCACGACGGGAAGAACTTGTTCATCCTCCAATGTCGCCCTCAGGCCTCTCAAGAGGAGGAAGAGCGGGCTTCCATCCCCAAATGGATCCCGGATAAGTGTAAGCTGTTCTCCGCGAACAGGTATGTGACGAATGCTCAGGTTCGGGGCATCCGGACAGTCATTTATGTGGATCCAGAAAACTACTCGTCGATATCTTTTCTGGCGGATATGATCGCGGTAGGCGATGCCGTGAGCCGGTTGAACACCATGCTTCCCAAGCGGTCGTTCATCCTCATGGGACCGGGACGATGGGGGAGCCGCGGCGACATCCGGCTCGGCGTTAAAGTCACGTATTCCGACATCAACAACTCGGCGATGCTCGTCGAGATCGCCCGGAAAGTGGGGAACTTTGTCCCTGACCTCTCCTTCGGAACCCATTTCTTCCAGGATCTGGTCGAAGCAAAAATCCGTTACTTGGCATTGTACCCCGATGATGATGGTATTCTTTTCGCCGCTGATTTCTTCAAGAATTCGCCGAATTCCCTGGAGGAACTTCTCCCTGAATACAAGTATCTTTCAGATGTCATCAAGGTCATCGATGTTCCTGCTGTTGCGAACGGGTATGAGCTCAACATCGTCATGGATGCCGAAAGCGAAATGGCCTTGGGCTTCCTGGCCGAGCCAAAATCCTGAGTTCGCGAAACGCCCCCCTCGAAATCCACGGACTCGGCTTGACAACGATAAATTCGTTCTGTTATAAGATTTCTCTTTAATTATATCGAATGCCCTTTTGATACTGTTCAATCGGGACGAGGAGTCATAAATTTTTACGCTCGTCGACTCGTTCAAGAGATGCCCTCCTTCGTCCCCATCGTCCGAGAATAATCTCCGCGCCGCGCATCCAATAATCCCGGCTCGCTGTCGGGGGATCCATTCGACAAAAATCACCATAAAGGGAGGAGACTAAGTGGACTCCGTCATCACGACCGTGCAATCAACCCTGACCAGGCATCAAAACGAAAAACGAGCGCTCATCGCGATTCTCCAGGATATCCAGGCCGAATATAATTTCCTTCCTCGTGAAGCTCTGGAATTCGTCGCCAAATCGCTCGGCGTTCCGTTGATCGACGTCATCGGCGTGGCGACCTTCTACCGCGCCTTCAGCCTCAAACCCCGCGGGCGGCATCTGGTGACGGTCTGTCTGGGGACCGCTTGCCATGTTCGCGGAGGGCCGAAGATTCTCTCCGAATTCGTGAAAAAGCTCGCTATTTCGCCCGGAGACACGACCAAGGACAAACATTTTACCCTGGAAACCGTGGCCTGCCTCGGTTGCTGCGCTATTGGCCCGGTCGTTGTCGTCGACGGCAATTATTATGCCCACACAACCATCAGGAAAGTCGATTCCATCGTCCGCAAGTATGCCAAGAAGAGAGTGAAAAAATGAGCGCCACGGGAAAAATCACATCCATCCAACAATTAAAAAACGTCATCCGGGAACAAACGGCGCTCCGCAAGGCGGAAAAACGACCTGTCCTGACCGTCTCGGCCGGAACATGCGGTCTGGCCCGGGGATCTCAGAAAGTCATCGACTCGCTCAAGAGGCTCATCAAAAAAGAGAAGCTGGAAAAAAGGGTCAAGGTTAAAGTCACCGGCTGCCACGGCTTTTGCGAAGCCGAGCCCAACATCATCATCCAGCCCGGAGATATTTTCTATCAAAAAGTCGGTCCGGAGAAAGCCGGCGACATCCTCCACAAAACCATCTTGAAAAAGAAGGTCCTCGACGAGCTCCTTTACCTCGACCCAAACACGGGAGAAAAAGCGCGCGGCGAGCTCGACATTCCTTTTTATAAAAAGCAGAAGCGGATCGTTCTCGGCGACAACGCCCTGATCGATCCGACCGATATCAACGACTACTTCTCGATCGGAGGCTACGGCGCTCTGCTCAAAACGCTGTCCGGCCTGACGCCCGAAGCGGTCATCGATACTGTAAAACGCTCCGGCCTCCGCGGCCGCGGCGGCGCCGGATTCTTGACCGGAATGAAATGGGAGCTCGCCCGCAAGGCCAAAGGCGACCTTAAGTTCATCATCTGCAACGCGGATGAGGGCGATCCAGGCGCTTACATGGACCGCAGCCTTCTCGAAGGAAATCCGCACCTGGTTCTCGAAGGAATGATGATCGGCGCCTTCGCTATCGGCGCCCAGAAGGGCTTCATGTATGTCCGGGACGAATATCCGCTGGCCGTGAAACATGTTACCCAGGCCATTGAACAGGCGCGCCATCTCGGCCTTCTGGGCGAGAACATCCTGGGGACCGGTTTCAATTTCGACATCCAGATCGCCAAAGGCGCGGGTGCGTTCGTCTGCGGCGAGGAAACGGCCCTGATCGCTTCGATCGAAGGCCGTGTCGGTGAGCCCCGCCAGCGCCCGCCGTTCCCGGTCCAAAAAGGTCTCTGGGCAAAACCGACAAACATCAACAACGTCGAAACCTGGGGGAACGTCCCCCTGATAATCAAAAAGAGCGGCGACTGGTTCGCCAAGATCGGGACAGAAAACAGCAAGGGCACGAAGATCTTCTCGCTCGTCGGGAAGATCAACAACACAGGACTCGTCGAAGTTCCGATGGGAATGACCTTGAGAGAAATTATCTTTGATATAGGAGGCGGCATCCCGGGAGGGAAGGAATTCAAAGCCGTCCAGACGGGAGGACCTTCTGGAGGCTGCCTCCCGAAGCAGAGGCTGGACCTGCCTATCGATTACCAGAGCCTGAGCCAGGCCGGAGCGATCATGGGCTCGGGCGGCATGATTATCATGGACGAAAACACGTGCATGGTCGATATCGCCAAATATTTCCTCAACTTCCTCCGCAATGAGTCCTGCGGCAAGTGTCTCTCCTGCCGCGAGGGGACGCAGCGGATGTGGGAGATCGTCAAGAACATCTCCGACGGCAAAGGGAGGGAAGAGGACCTCAAGATTCTCGAGGAGTTGGCGCTGGCCGTCAAGGATGCCTCGATGTGCGGCCTCGGACAGACGGCGGCCAATCCGGTCCTCTCGACCCTCCGCTATTTCCGCAAGGAGTACGAAGACCACATCAAGCGTAAGAAATGCCCGGCAATGGTCTGCAAGGAGCTCGTCTCCTCGCCCTGCCAGTATGCCTGTCCGATCGGACAGGAGGCTTCGACCTATATCGCTTACATCGCCCAGGGTAAGCACAAAGAAGCCTTCGACGTTATCATGAAAGACAATCCGCTTCCGTCCGTCTGCAGCCGGGTCTGCAACCATCCGTGCGAGAAGGTCTGCCGCGCCGGCGAATCCGGCCTGCCGATTTCGATCCGGGCTCTCAAGCGCTTTGTCATGGACTGGGCGGAGAAGAACGGGATCCAGTACGTGCCGCCGCGCGTCTCGCAGAACCGGGAAAAGATCGCGATCATTGGCGCCGGGCCGGCCGGATTGACGGCGGCTTACTATCTCGCCCTGAAAGGATTCCGGCCGACAATCTTCGAGGCGCTGCCCGTGGCGGGCGGCATGCTAGCCATGGGAATCCCCAACCATCGCCTCCCCAAGGAGGTTCTGGCCAGGGAGATCGAGGTCATCAAGCAAGCCGGCGTCGAAATCCGGACCGGTTTGACCCTCGGCAAAGACATCTTGATCGAGGGATTGTTCAAGAGCGACTATAAAGCGGTCTTCTGCGCGTCGGGCGCCGGAAAATCCCTGAAAATGGACATCCCCGGTGAGGATGCCGAGGGCGTGCTTCATTCCCTGGAGTATCTCCGGGATGTGAACCTGAGCCGGCCGACGAAGATCGGCAAACGGGTCGTCGTGGTCGGCGGAGGAAACGCGGCTATCGACGCGGCGCGGGCGGCCCTCCGCGACAAAGCCTGCGAAAAGGTGACGATCTTCTATCGCCGGACCAAGGCCGAGATGCCGGCCCTGGCCGAGGAAGTCGATGCCTCGATCGATGAGGGAATCGACATCCAATTCCTCATGGCGCCGGTCAAGGTGATCACGAAGAAGGGCAAAGCGGCGGCGATCGAATGCGTTCGGATGAAGCTCGGCGAGAAGGATGCGAGCGGCCGCCGGAGGCCGGTTCCAATTAAGGGCTCGAACTTCATCCACAAGCTCGACACGCTGATCTTGGCCATCAGCGAACGCCCCGACACCTCGTACATCGGTGAAGGGGACGAAATCAAGCGCCACGGAGAGAATATCATCATCGACGACGAAACGGGTTCGACGACCCGGCTCGGGGTCTTTGCCGGCGGAGACGCGGTGACCGGCCCGAACTCCGTCGTGGACGCTATCGCCGCCGGGAAGATTGCCGCGGAAACGATCGAAAAATACGTTAGCGGGCAGATCGTGACCCGGGATTATCGCCTCGTGCGGCCTTTGATTTATGTCAAGCCCGCCGAACTCTCGGAGGAGGAAGCCGCCAAGGCCAAGAGGCCGGTCATTCCCGCTCTCGCCATGGCCCGGCGCCACAAGAATTTCGAGGAAGTCGAGGGGACTCTGAGCGAGATAGCGGCTTACCGGGAAGCCCGGCGCTGTCTGCGGTGCGACCTCGAGACCGAAGACGGCAAGAGCGCCATAGGAGCGAAAAAATGATCGAACTCAAACTGAACGGATTGAACGTCAAGGCGGAGGAGGGCTGGACGCTGCTCGAGACCGCTCGCTTCTACGGGCTTGAGATCCCCACTCTCTGTTACAACGAAGGCCTGAGCGTCTTCGGCGGATGCCGGCTCTGCCTCGTCGAAATCGGCGAAGGGCCGAAAGCCCGGCTCGTCTCGTCGTGCACCTATCCCGCCGAGGAGGGGCTCGTTGTCCGGACCGACACTAAGCGGGTCATTGAAGCGAGGCGGATGATGATCGAGCTTATGGTGTCCATCGCTCCTAACTCCAAGAAGATCCAGGACCTGGCTTCCAAGTTCAATGTGACCCAGGTCCGCTTCAAAGTCCGCAACGAGGAGTGCGTTCTGTGCGGCCTGTGCGTCCGCATGTGCGCCGAGCAGATGGATGGACGGGCGATCGGCTTTCAGAACCGCGGCTACAAGAAAAAGATATCGACGCCGTTCGACCTGCGCTCCGAGGAGTGCCGGCTGTGCGGCGGCTGCATCTACATCTGCCCTGTCTGCCAGCTCCGCTGCCAGGGGCCCGAGGCCGACACGACGCTGTGCAACGCCTGCCTGACCATGGATCCAACCTGCCTCGATCATTACGACGAGCTGCAGTGCTGGATGTACGACGCCGGACGGTGCGGAACCTGCGTCCGGGAGAAATAGTTAGCGATGATCATTCATCATACATGGCCCAACGCCAATTGTAATTCGAAGACCCAAAGGAGGTAATCATCATGTCGTATACGAGACTCAATCGGAGTGCGGCGACTTTAACCAAGAACAGAACCGAAGGCTCGATCAGTCCCTTCAGCGGGATGTGCGTGACCTGCGTCGATGGCTGCATCGGGATGTGCGAAATCGGCAAATCCGCCTACCGCGGGGCCGAGGTCCTCTATCCCCAGCCCTTCGGCATCATCACCGCGGCGTCGGAAAAGGACTATCCCTATGACTTGTCCCACTTCAGCATCATGGGCACGGCCGTCGGCGCCCACGGCTGCGAAGCCGACAGCGATAAGGCGACATTCGAAAAGGTCACGATCGAGACCAAGATCGGCCGCGATAAATCGATCAAGCTCAAGGTGCCCTTTGTCCTGGGCGGCATGGGCTCGACCAACGTCGCCAAGCAGAACTGGGACGGCCTGGCCATCGGCGCCGCGATCTCGGGCACGATCCTGACCGTGGGCGAAAACGTCTGCGGCATGGATGACGACTCCGAGATCAAGAACGGCCGGATCGTCCGCTCCAAGGACCTGGAAACGCGCGTCAGCCTGTACAAGAACTGGCAAACGGACGGCTTCGGCACAGTCGCCGTCCAGGCCAACGTCGAGGATACCCGGCTCGGCGTCCAGGAATACGCCATCCATAAGCTGGGTGTCCAAGCCGTCGAGCTCAAGTGGGGCCAAGGCGCGAAAGATATCGGCGGAGAGGTCAAGATCAAAAGCCTCAAAAAAGCCCAGGAACTGAGGAAGCGCGGATATATCGTCCTTCCCGATCCCGAAGACCCGAACGTCATCGCCGCTTTCGAGAAGGGCAGCTTCAAGGAATTCGAGCGCCATTCGCGCCTCGGCATGGTCGAAGAAGAATCTTTCATGAAGCGCGTCGAAGAATTACGCAAAGCCGGGGCCAAGTATGTCTTCCTCAAGACGGGCGCCTACCGGCCGGCGGACCTCGCCCGCGCAGTCAAATACGCATCCAAGGCTAAGCTCGACATGCTGACCGTGGACGGAGCCGGCGGCGGAACAGGCATGAGTCCCTGGCGGATGATGAACGAATGGGGGATCCCGAGCGTCGAGATCTGGTCGCTGACCTACCAGTACGCGCACCAGCTGGCGAAAAACGGCGAGTATCTGCCCGACATCGTCTTCGCCGGCGGTATCACGTTCGAAGACCAAATCTTCAAAGCCCTTGCCCTCGGCGCTCCCTATGTCAAGGCCGTCGGCATGGCGAGAAGCCCCCTGGCCGCGGCCATGGTCGGAAAGACGATCGGCAAACGCATCCAGGAAGGCCAGATTCCGGTCTATGTCGAGCGGTTCGGCAGCAGCGTGGAGGAAATCTTCGTCACGGCTCCCGAACTCAAGAAAAAATATGCCAAGAAATTCGCCGAGCTTCCTCCCGGTGCCATCGGCGTCTACAGCTACTTCAGGCGGCTAAGCCAGGGACTGCGTCAGCTCATGGCCGGAAACCGCAAGTTCGCCTTGAGCTACATCACCAGAGACGACATTGCCGCCCTGACCAAGGATGCAGCCAGCATCAGTGGAATTTCGTACGTGCTCGACGTGGATAAGGACGAAGTCGCCAAGATCCTCAAGGGCTAAAAGCTTACGCCGTCATTAAGAATCCCCCTTGTTCCCTTTCGCGAGAAGGAGGGACAAGGGGGATTTTTTTATCAAAAAAACGGGGACATATCACTGTTTTAAGAAAGTGATGCATCCCCGAATTCAGCGAAACGATATCCCGACGCCCAGCTCGCGCTGCATTTCCTTTGACGCTCGGTTAGTCTTTACGTTTCCCCCCTCTTATGCTATAAATACGCCTTGGTTTAACATGAATGCCCTCTTTATCGTCATGCAGCTCTTTATCGTCCTCTTTGCCATCACGATTCATGAGGCCTCCCACGGCTGGGCGGCCAACAAAATGGGCGACCCGACGGCTCATAGTCTCGGACGGGTGTCATTAAATCCTATTGCTCACATTGATCCGATCGGCACGATCCTGCTTCCCGTCCTCTTATCCCTGACTGGAGGGCCGGCCTTCGGCTGGGCCAAGCCCGTGCCCGTCAATCCCTATAATTTAAGGAATCCCCGTCGGGACAATATTTGGATATCCTTTGCCGGCCCCGCGTCGAATTTATTAGCCGCTTTTTCAGCTTTTTTAATACTCTTCATTCTTAAACTCGCTAATCCGCGGGCTAATCTATTTATGAAAAACCTGGTTGAAATATTAAAACTCAAATCCGGCTTCTTGGCCCCCATCATGCCTCAAGGCTTTCATCTTATTGAAGGGCTCGTTCTATTTCTTTTCATGGCTTTTATCATGAACTGCTATTTCGCCATATTCAATTTAATTCCCATTCCTCCCTTGGATGGAAGCGGCATCTTGATCGGACTTCTCCCGGACGATCTTGCCCAAAGATATGATCGAATCCGGCCCTTTGGATTCATCATCGTCATTTTTTTGGTCTACATGGGATTCCTCAGCTTCATCATTGAACCTTTGAAATTTTTGATTTTTATTTTCCTCGGATGAGCGAACAAAAAAAAGAGGTTGTTCTCAGCGGCGTGCGGCCCACCGGCCCCCAGCATCTGGGCAACCTGGTCGGCGCTCTCCGCAACTGGCTGAAGCTCCAGGACCTCTATCAATGCTTTTACACCATCGTCAGCTGGCACGCGTTGAGCTCAGAGTACATGAACTCCAAGGGCATCAAGGACAACGCGTTAGAAGTCGCCCTGGATTGGCTGGGCATTGGGCTTGACCCGGAAAAATGCGTCATGTTCCTCCAGTCCGAGGTCAAAGAACACGCCGAACTCCACTTGATCCTGTCCATGGTCACCCCGCTGCCCTGGCTCGAGCGCGTTCCGACGTTCAAGGAGATGCAGCAGGAGCTCCAGGACAGGGACCTCAACACCTACGGGTTTCTCGGCTATCCCGTCCTTCAGGCTGCCGATATCGTCATCTATAAGGCCAGTTTCGTTCCCGTCGGTGAAGACCAGGCCTCTCATCTCGAGCTTACGCGCGAGATCGTCCGGCGCTTTAACCGGATCTTCGGCCCGATCTTTCCCGAGCCCCAGACTCTCCTCACCGAAGTGCCGCGCCTGGCCGGCACGGACGGCCGCAAGATGAGCAAGTCCTTCGGCAACGCGATCTTGATCAAGGATCCGCCGGAGATCGTTCGCCAAAAAATCATGCCCATGGTCACGGACACGCGCCGGATGCGGCGCAACGACCCGGGCGAGCCGAACGACTGCCCGGTCTTCACCTTGCACAAGGCGTTCGTCCCCAAGGAAAAGCAGGACGAGATCGCCCATGGCTGCCGGACGGCCGGCATCGGCTGCCGCGAATGCAAGACCGTCATGCTCGAATACCTGATCAAGGCGCTCGAGCCTGTCTGGGAACGCCGCAAGGCATTCGAAAAAAATCCCAAGCTCGTCTGGAACATCCTCGAAGAAGGCAACAAGAAAGCCCGCCGGGCCGCCGAACAGACCATGGACGAAGTCCGGGCAGCTTTAGGCTTTTGACGCTGTGATCACCACGGAATTTGAACCGACCCCGGCCCAAGACGGCTACCAGGTTAAGCTTCAGATCTTTGAGGGCCCGCTCGACCTCCTTCTCTTCTTGATTAAAAAGAAAAAGATCAATATCCACAACATCCCGATCTCGGTCATTACCCGCGAATACCTGGAATACTTGAGCCATAAAGAGCGCATCAACCTCGACCGGGAAGCCGAGTTTCTTCTCATGGCGGCACTCCTCATTTACATC
>Ga0209182_10000254_pt1 | contig 13985 bp, 13 predicted proteins | sample LakBais05cmmetaG_FD_185474 | JGI IMG/M metagenome (GOLD analysis project Ga0209182, IMG submission 185474) | Lake sediment microbial communities from Lake Baikal, Russia to study Microbial Dark Matter (Phase II) - Lake Baikal sediment 0-5 cm... | ecosystem: Environmental > Aquatic > Freshwater...
GTCCTGGAAATACTGGATCGACGCGTCCAAGCCGAACATCTCGAACGCCTCGAGGTCGCTCACTCCGCCCAGGAAGGCGTCGAGATGATACTTCTGCCACTGGTGGACGGTCGCCGGCAGGCGGTCGGGTTTCTCCCGGGCGAGGGCGCGGAGCATCCGCTCTTTGGAGGTCACGGCCGGATTATAGAACGCCCGCCCGGGGAGGTCAACGTGAGAGCCGGGCACATTTGCATTTTTGTTTCCGTTCCGATAAAAGGAAAGGACCAAGGAGGTCCCCATGCCGCTCACGAAATCCCCTCGCGCTCAGACGTCCATCCTCATTATGATGATGGCCGCCGCCGTTCTCGGATACTTCGGCTGTTCCGGGAAGGCTCCGGAGCCGGCCGCAGCGGAGAAGGCCCCCGTCCTTCTTCTTTCCGAAGACGCCGTCCGCCTGTCCAACGACCCCGGCAAGATCGAGGTCTTCAGGGACGCCGGCCTCGGCCTTTTCATCCATTGGGGCCCGAACTCTCAGGTGGGGACGGAGATCTCCTGGCCATTGTTCAACGCCTCGGACGACTACATCAGGAAATATTACGCCCTGGCCGAAACCTTCAATCCCACGGCCTTCGATCCAACGGAATGGGCCCGCCTGGCCAAGCTTGCCGGCATGGAATACGTCGTCTTTACGGCCAAGCACCACGACGGCTTCTGCATGTTCGACACGGAGCTCAGCGATTTCAAGATCACCCGGATGCCCTACGGTCGGGACATCGCAGGCCTGGTCGCCGAGGCCTTCCGCAAGGAGGGATTCCTCGTCGGCTTTTATTACTCGCCGGGCGATTTTCGCTACCAGTGGGAGACGGGCAAGCGCACCGGCCACATCTACGAGCCGGACTTCGAAAGCCCGGCCCTGTTCGGTCCGAAGCGGAAGAGCTTCGTCGATTACGAGCGCGGCCAAATCGAGGAGCTCCTGACCCGCTACGGCGATATCTTCATGCTCTGGTTCGACGGCAAGTGCGAGCCCCTCAAGAAGCACGCCTGGCGCGTCCGCCAGGACGTCTTCATCGGCCGCGGCGAGATCCCGACGCCCGAGCAGGAGATCCCGGGCCAGGCCGCCGACCACGCCTGGGAAAGCTGCCTGACCACGAGCTACCAGTGGTCATTCCTCCCGGGCGCCGAAGTGCGGCCCGCGGCGGAGATCATCGAGAACCTCATCCACATCCGCGCTCGCGGCGGCAACATGCTCCTGAACATTGGGCCCCGGCCCGATGGACGGATCGCTCCCGTTGACGAGGACCTGCTCCGCGACCTGGGCCTGTGGATGATGCTCTACGGCGAAGCGGCCAGGGGCGTCCGGCCATGGGTCGTCACGAACGAGGGCGACGTCTGGTTCACTCAGAAGCGCGCCGAGGGGACCGTCTACGCTCTGGCCGAGCTCGTGAAAAATTCCCGGAGTCTCGTCCTCAAGTCCGTTGTGGCCTCGCCCGAAACGAAGGTCATGCTCCTCGGCCAGGAAGGCGACTGCGCGTGGGAGCAAACGCCGGCCGGCCTGAAGATCACCGTCACCCGGAAACAGACCATCCGCCTGGTCAAAGCGGCCGCCGGCCCGGGCGAAAAGGCCGAGAGCTCCGATAAGCAGAGGCTGACCTGGGGTCCGGACTGGCCCGTGGCCGTCAAGATCACCAAGGCCATCTCCGCGGCGGGCATCGGAAAATAGGATTCGCGATGAACGCGAGAACCGCTTTCCGCATCGCCGCCATCACCCTGGTCGCCGCGGCCTCGCTCGTCCTCATCCGCGAGGTCTCCGGGAATTCCTCCGGACGCGTCGAACGCTACGGCATGGTCATCGGCATCAAACCGGAAAAAATCGAGTACTACAAGAAGCTCCATGCCGCGGCCTGGCCGGGAGTCCTGGCCAAGATCAAGGAATGCCACATCCGGAATTATTCGATCTACCTCCGCGAGGTGGAGAAGGGCCAATACCTCCTGTTCTCCTATTTCGAATACACGGGCGGGGATTTCGAGGCCGACATGGCCCGGATGGCCGACGACCCGACGACCCGGGAATGGTGGAAGGAAACCGACCCTTGCCAGTCGCCCATCCCGACGCACGGCGAAAAGGAATTCTGGAGCCGGATGGAAGAAGTCTTCCACCTGGATTAAGGGGGGAAGATGAACGGCGCTTCGCGCCTGTCCATGTCCGGCCTGGACATCGTCCTCGTCGCCGTCTACCTCGTCGGGATCGTCGGCCTGGGGCTCTGGGCCTGGCGGCGACGCCGGAAGAAACAGGCCTCGAGCGCCGAGTATTTCCTCGCAGGCAGTTCGCTCCGCTGGCCCGTCATCGGCCTGGCCCTTTTCTCGACCAACATCTCGACCATCCACCTGGTCAGCCTGGCCCAGGAGGGCTACGTCAACGGGCTGGCCTACGGGAACTTCGAATGGATGGCCGCATTCCTCCTCATCGTCCTGGCGCTCTTCTTCGCCCCGTTCTATATCCGCTCGCGAGTGGCCACCCTGCCGGACTTCCTGGAAAAGCGCTATTCCCGCGCCTCGCGGGACTGGCTGACCGGCCTGTCCATCGTCTCGGCCGTCTTCATCCACATCGGCTTCTCCCTTTACACGGGGGCCGTCGTCCTCCGGGGCCTGTTCGGGATCGACATCAACACGAGCATCCTGGTCACGGCCCTGCTGACCGGGCTCTACACCATCGTCGGCGGCCTCCTGGCCGTGGTCATCACGGAATCCGTCCAGACCGTGATCCTCATCCTGGGCTCGGCCTGCGTCCTCGGCTTCGGCCTCGCTAAGATCGGCGGTTGGGCCGCGCTCGTCGCCGCGGTGGAACCCGTCAAGATGACGGTCCTGCGAACGGCCGCCGAAACGCCGACCCTGCCCTGGTACGCGGTTTTCCTGGGCTATCCGGTCATCGGCCTCTGGTACTGGTGCGCCGACCAGACCATCGTCCAGCGCGTCCTTGGGGCCAAGGACGAGCGGAACGCCCGGCTGGGCCCATTGTTCACGGGATTCATCAAGATCCTGCCCGTTTTTCTGTTCGTCCTGCCGGGCCTCATCGCCTACGGGCTCGTCAGGCAGGGCGCCCTTCCGGCCCCCGAAAGCTCGGCCGACGTCTATTCGCTCCTCGTCAACAACCTCCTCCCCGCTGGGCTCAAGGGCGTCGTGGCAGCCGCGCTGCTGGCGGCCTTGATGAGCACCGTCTCGGGCGCGCTCAACTCCATCGCCACGCTCTTCACCCTGGACATCTACAAACACTGGAGGCCGCGGGCCTCGGAGAGACGGTTGACTCTCGTCGGCCGCGTCGTCACCTTCCTGGCCATGGCCGTGGCCATCCTCTGGTCGCCCATGATCGGCCATTTCCAGAGTCTGTTCCAGGGCATCACCGCGGTCATCTGTTACATCGCGCCGCCCATCACCGCGGTTTTCCTCTGGGGGGTCCTATGGAGAAAAGCTTCCGCGGCCGCCGCCCGCGTCACGCTCATGGCCGGGTCCGCCCTCGGCCTCGCCGTCTTCCTTCTCGATTGGTTCAAGGCGACGACGGGATGGAACGTCCCCTCCATGATGGCGACGTTCTATCTCTTCCTGGTTTGTTCGGCGCTTCTCATCGCCGTTTCGCTCGTCAAGCCCCATGTCCATACGGAAGAAAGCACGAAGCTCGTCTGGGCGCGCCCCGCCGACGCCCTGAGAGGGCCATGGGGCCCGGGCCTTTTGGACTACCGGCTCGTGTCCGCGGTCCTTTTCCTGGTGATGGTCGGGCTCTATGTCCTCTTCGGCTGAGGTCACATGTTCCCGAACCTCGGGTTGACGACATTGCTGTAGATCGACCCGAAGCGGTAGTTGAGCCCAACCTCGAAACGGAGGTTGTAGCCCGTGGCCAAACGTTTGAGCTCGAGGAGGATCTCCTCGGACGTGAATTCCCTGGCGGGAAGCGAGAGCTGGTCGCGGATGCGGGTGTACTGGCCGCCGACATTAAACGAGAATCCCTTGAACAAGTTGATGTAGACGCCGAGCTCGGCCCGAAGGTTGTTGTAGCTAAGGTCGTGGAGGAAGGTCGAGCCCTGGACGGAGGCCCCGATCGACCCCCACGGCTCCTTGACCTCCAGGACGACCTGGACGGTTTGACTGAAGAGGTTCTCTTTTTCCTTGTCGTAGATCGTGATCTCGTAGTAATCCCGCATCGTGTAGCTCAGGCGGTATTGGATGCGCAGCTCCCGGCGCGTCGACACCGAGTACGGGAAGATGTCGTATTCGACGGCCGGCCCGACCGATGTATAGAGCTTGGCGTTGTCGAAGGTCGAGGAGTAAAGGCTGACCGTGCCGCCCCAGGACCAATGGCCGTCGATGCTCTTGATGAGCGACGCCGAGAGGTTCTTCCGGTTGCTGTCGCTGATGATCGGCTCTTCATCGGGGATATCGTAGCGCTTGTGGTTGTAATTGACGCCGGCGTAGAGCCGGAATTTGACGTTCTCGGTCGTCCGGTTCGCCGAAACGTTGACCTGGTAGGAGTATCTCTGCGATAGATCCTCGAATTCGCCGTTCCCCCGGAGCCCCAGGCCGAAAACCCAGTAGTGCCACGGGTCCGAAGCGGGCGTCGGGCGGTAGTCCTTCTTCTGGGCATAGCTGATCGAGATGAATTCGGCCAGGGGCGTGTCGTAGACGTAGGGGAGGAGCCCCTGCTTAAGCGAATTGACCAACCCCCGGCGGAACTGGTCTTCCGTGTCCGTCGGCTTCGAGTAGTATCTCAAGGTGGCGTCCTTGCCCTTGTGCCGTCTCAGGCCGATGAAAGCGAGAGTGTATTCGTTGCCGCCGCCGCCGGTCTGCTCGCGAGTGACGATGATCTGGACGTCGGCGCTCTGGCGGTCGAGTACGTAGTTGACGAAGGTGATCTCGGTTTTGATGTAGTTGAAATCGCAGGTCCGCCTCTCGCAGTCGAGGTAGACGTTGGGGGCGACGCTCCGCAGCTCGTCGGAGGGGATGGATTGAGGGCTGCCGTTCTGGGCCGCCGCGAAGCAGGGCGCGAGGAGGCCGAAGCCGAGGAGGAATCCGAGCATCGGTATGAGCGCTTGATGTGTTTCTGGAGCTTTCATGATCGATGTCCTTGCGCCGGCTATTTCGTGCGGACGAAGACCTGGGACCAGGGGATGACGTTGACTTCGGACCCCCGGGCATAGGCGTCGCCGGCGAGGAACCGCTTGTAGAGCCAGGACTGGATGATGTAGATCCTGACGATGGTCGAGGCCGGCAGGTCCGCGGCGGGGACGATGGTCGAGGTCTCCCCGACATGGCCCCGGCGAAAGAACTCCTTGCCCGTCTTGAAGTCGTAGGCGAGGATGTCGACCGGAGCGGCGAAGCGGCTGAATCGCCAGTGGATCGGCAGGTCCTTCCCCGCTTCGAGAACGGCCGGCTGCGGGTCTGTGAGGACGAGCCAGGAGGGGAGGGGGAACTTCTCCCTGATGACGGGCCGGTTCTTGACGGCGATCTCGACTTCCACATCCTCCGGGAGGCTGTCCTTCCCGAGGATGATCCGTTTTTCGTAAAGGTCGGTCTGGTAGTCCAGCTTTTGGGCCAGGGCCGAGACGTGGGCGTCGGCCACGGCCTCTCCCTCCTGGGAGCCGCGGCGGAGCTCGACGTAAACGCGGAATTCGTAGAGGTCGATGTCGTTGTTGTAGTCGTAGCGCGACAGGCTGGCCGTCGGGTAGACGGTGATGCGGACGAACAGGGGCTGGGGGGGCTTCGGAGTGTCCTGCGCCGGGGCTTCCTGTCCGGAGTGAAGGCCGCCGGCGGCCAGGAGCAGCAGGGCCGCGAATATCAAGCGTCGGGTGCGCATGGTCGCCTCCTTGATTAAGCGCACATTATACAGGAGACGTCGAGGGGGTGCGAGTCCCCGCGGGGACTCGCACCCCCTCTTGTTTTTCGGCGCGGGGCGTGGAATAATTAGCCCGGTGGATGGGCGTTCCTGACGTCCATTCTTAGGGAGGTTACAAGATGGGAAATACGAGGACTGTTTGGGAAGGGGACATCGCGCCGGACTTCACCTTGAAGGACCATCACAACCGGGATTTCAAGCTCTCCGAATTCGCCGGCCGGCGCGTTTTACTGTCCTTTCATCCGTTGGCCTGGACCCCCGTCTGCGCCGACCAGATGAGGAGCCTCGAGAGCCAAAAGGCCGTCTTCGACGGGCTCAAGACCGTCGCCGTCGGCCTCAGCGTCGATTCGTTCCCGACCAAGCACGCCTGGGCCAAGGAGCTCGGCGTCAAGGAGACGCGGCTCCTCTGCGATTTCTGGCCCCACGGCGCGGTGGCTCATGCCCTGGGACTGTTCCGCAAAGATGACGGCTTCTCCGAACGGGCCAATATCGTCGTCGACGAGAGCGGCCGCATCGTTCTCATCAGGATCTACGACATCCCGCAGCTTCCCGACATCGAAGAGATCGTCGCCTTCCTGAAGAAGTAATCCGCCGCGGGGCCGGGCGTATAATAGCGGCGCCGGCGAAATTCCTGAAAGGGAGGAATCCCCATGGACGTCCATGCCGCTATCGAAGCCCGGCGGGCCACGCGCTCGCTCGACCCCGTCGAAATCACCCCTAACCTCGTCCGGGACCTGGCCTCTCACGCCCGGCTCGCGCCGTCGTGCTTCAACAATCAGCCCTGGCGGTTCGTCTTCGTCCATGATCCCGAAAAAATCGAAGCCATGAAGCCGGTGTTCAACGAAGGCAATCGCTGGTGTCATGCCGCCTCGCTGATCGTCGCCGTCTTCAGCCGGAAGGACGACGACTGCGTCATTAAGGACCGGGAATACCATCAGTTCGACACCGGGATGGCGACCGCTTTCCTCATCCTCAGGGCGACGGAGCTCGGACTCGTCGCCCATCCGATCGCCGGCTACAGCCCGAAAAGGACGCGCGAGGTCCTCGGCATCCCCGAAGAGTACCAGGTTATCACGCTCGTCCTCGTTGGAAAGCGTTCGGCCGGTCCGAGCCCGGCCCTGTCCCCGAAACAGCTCGAGGCGGAGACGACCCGGCCGGAGCGACTGCCTTTCGATACGTTCGCCTTCGTGAACACCTATGGCGGCTAGGCGGAAGCCGCGGCCGTCCTCAGATTAGGACAGCCGGTTTCGGCAGCCCTCAGCTGAAGGCAAAGCCTTCAGATGAGGACTTCGCGGGGGATTTCCCGAAGGTTGAAGTTCGAGGCCATGCTCCGGCAGTAGGCGCCGGCGCACAGGACGGCGAGGACGTCGCCGCTTACGGGCAGGGGCATGGACCGTTCCCGTCCGAAAATATCCCCGGTTTCGCAGAGGTTCCCGGCGACGGTGATGCGGGCCTTGGCCTGGCCGTCGATCCGGGAGGCGTTGACGATCTCGTGGTGGGCCTGGAGATAGATGGCCGGCCGGGGTACGGTATTGAACGTCCCGCCGTCGACGCAGGCGAAGATGTTGCCGTAACTCTCCTTGACGTACTCGACACCCAGGAGAAGGACGCCGGCGTCTCCGACCATGTATTTTCCGGGCTCGATGGCCAGGGCCTTGACCGCGAGTCCGGCTCTGGCGACGGCGCCCGAGAGATAGGCGATGTAATCCCCGACCGGGAACACGGCCCGGTTTTTCAGATACCGGGGACCGAAGCCTCCCCCGAAATCCAGGAATTCCAGGGGGAACCCGGCCTTTTCGACTTCCCGGGCCTTGCGGATCAGCCGGTCTACGGCCGCCCGGACCATGCCGAAATCCTCCCGGACCCAGCCCGAGCCGAGATGCTGGTGTAGGCCGACGGGATGGAAGCCCAGCCGACGGGCCCGGGCGAAGACCTCGATGACCTTTTTCTCTTCGACGCCGAACTTGATGGGTGTACCGTCCGACGACCTCTTGCCGGCCGTGATGACGCGGGCGTCGAAGCCGCGGCCGATGCCCGGGTTCCAGCGCACGGAAACCCGGATGGCCTTGGACGGGAACTCCCGGCGCCTGACTTCGCTCATGATATCGAGCTGTTCGACGGCGTCGATGTTCACGGTCAGCCCGTCGATCCCGAAGACCGTCCTGAGGTCCGCCCGGCTGACGCTTGTCCCCGTGAAAAGGATGCGCTCGGCTGGGAACCCGGCCTTGAGCGCCGTCTCGACCTCGCAGGGGGAAACGGCGTCAATCCAGGCGCCCCGCCTCTGGAGCAGCCGGAGGATGCCCCGGTGGGAGTTGGCTTTCATGGCATAGCAGATGCGGGCGGGAAGCGTGGAATGGCGGGTGAAGGCATCGTCGAGCTGGGCGTATCGCTCGAGGATGCGCTCCTTGCCGTAGACGTAGAGGGGCGTGCCGTAGCGCTCGGCCAGGGCCACGGCGTCCCTGCCGGCGATCTGGAGCCTGTTTTCCCGGACGGCGACGAAATCGGTTTCCCACCAGTTCATGTCTCATCTCCCTTGCCGTTTTTCCCGTCCGGGGCCCCGTCTGTCTTGAACAAGTCCATCTGGCCGGCTTGGATCCTCCGGACGATCTCCCTCAAAACAGGAAACTTCTCGAGGAGAAGGTCGGGGACGTCGACCTTTTCGCCCGTGATCATGTTCCGGATCTGGAGGGCGTTGGCCATGGCCTGGCCACGGTAATGATTGTTCGTGATGACGTAGACCTTGCCGCTCTTCGTCCCGAGCTCCTTGATGCGCGTTATCCAGTCCCCGAGCTCGTCCTTCGAATAGAGATAATCGTAGCGGGCGTCGCGGCCGGCGCCTTCCCGGAACCAGTTCTCATGATTCCGGCCGTGGAAGCGGACGTAGGCGAACTCGGGGGTCGTGCTCACGGCCGAGGGTTCGATCGAGTTCTTGAAGAGGGGCTGGTCGATGTTGCAGAAGCCGGCCCGGTTCTCGCGGAGCATCCCGTAGAAACCGGGCGTGTCCCAGCTCGCGTGACGGACCTCGACGGCCAGGGGATAACCGGCGAAAAGGCCGATGAGGCGGAGGAGGTAATCGGCGTTCTCGGGCGTGTTGGCGTAGGACCAGGGGAATTGGACGAGGAGGGCGGCCAGACGGCTCTGCATGTGGAGCAGGTCGACGGCGGCTCTGAATTCGTCGGCGTCCCGTTGGGTAAAACCTTCACGCTGGTGGGTGAAGGCCTGATGGAGCTTCACGGAGAAGAGGAAGTCCGGGCGGTTTTCGATTTTCTTCAGCCAGGACCGGGCCAAAGCCGGGCTGGCCGGCCGGTAGAAGGTGCTGTTGACCTCGATGATGTTGATGTAATCGGCGAGGTAAGGGAGGGCATGGAAGCCGCGGCCCTTCGGGACCGGGTAGACGATGCCGTCCCAGTCCTCGTAGCTCCAGCCTGCCGTCCCGACGTAATACTTGGCCATGCGCCCGTTATTGTACCCCCGGAACCGGCTTTTCTCAATTCGCTGCCGAGGCCTCATGGGTTGCCGGCACGTCATTCACTCATTATCGCCCGGGGTATTCCCGCCGTCGGCCGCTATGGGGCCTCGGGCTTCGTCTCCGTCCGCTGCGGTGATTTTTCACGCCTTCCCGGTCCGGATCCGATGGGAGGAGTCCGCGTATCCGTCCCGGGAAGTCTAAATCACCGCTTTATGCTCCCTCCGACGACACCCTCAGCCCCTTCTCCGCTTGCCTCCTCTGGGAATACCCCAGCACGATTGGATTCCCACCGGCTCTTCCCTCAGGTTAGTTTTGTACGGATTACCAAAACCTATTTGGTATATGCTATCGTACGAGACGGAGGATGGTCATGCCCTACGAAGCTGTGAATTTTCCCGATAAGGTGAGAGAGGCGTATGGACGGATCCAAGCCGACATCAGGCGGACGCCGCTCGAATATTCCGAGCCGCTGAGCCGGGAGACAGGCGCCCGGGTATTCGTCAAATGGGAGTGCGACCAGGTCACGGGCTCGTTCAAGCTGCGGGGGGCGCTCAACAAGCTCCGCTCGCTCTCCGACGCGGACAGGGGTCGCGGCGTCGTCTCGGCTTCGACGGGAAACCACGGCCTGGCCATCAGTCACGCCTCCCGGCTCGAGGGGATCGGCCTGAAGCTCTTCCTCCCGACCACGGTGGCGGAAGTCAAGAAAGCGAAGATCGAAGCCCTGGGGGTCGATGTCGAGCTCCAGGGGTCGAGCTGCGAGAAGACCGAAGCCGTCGCCCGCGAATTCGCCGGGCGGACGGGGCGGGTCTTCGTCTCTCCTTATAACGACTGGGATATCGTCTTCGGCGCCGGTACGGTCGGGCTCGAAATCGCCGAAGACCCTTCCCGTTTTGACGATGTCCTCGTGCCGGTCGGCGGCGGCGGGCTGATCGCCGGGATCGCCGGCTATCTCAAAGCCGTCCGGCCGGAAGCGCGAATGGTCGGGGTCGAGCCCGAGACGTCGGCCTTCATGGCCGCGTCCATCGCGGTGGGCCGTCTCGTCGAGATCGATGAAAAGGAGACCATCGCCGACGCCGTCGCCGGCGGGATCGAGCCCGGCGCGATCACCTTTCCGCTCTGCCGGGACCTGGTCGATTTCATCGAAGTCGTCCCCGAATCCCTGATCGCCCGAGGCCTGGCCCTCGTCCACGAACACCACGGCCGGATGGTCGAGGGAGCGGGCGCGCTGCCCTTCGCCGCCCTGCTCCACTCTCCGCCGAGGTGGAAGGACCGGACGGTCGTCGCGGTGGTCAGCGGCGGCAATATCGCCCCGGCGCGCTTCCGGGCGGTCACGGGCCCGGCGTAAACTGGGGGGCCTTGCCCCGGCCGGCCGATTTGGAATAAGATGATGGGGATCGGCCATGAAAAAAACGGCGCTTTTCGTCGGCCTTCTCGCGGTCCTCGTCCTGTTCCCGGCCTGCCGGAAAAAAGAGGAACCCGCTCCGGCCGGCGCTCCCAAGCCTTATGTCATCGGCATCTTCCAATCGGTGGATTCGCCGACGGCCAATGAGGCCCGCCGGGGCATCCTCCAGGCCTTCGCCGACGCGGGCTTGCGCGACGGCGAGCAGATCGTCGTCACCATCCGCATCGCCAATAACGACATCTCGGAGGTCCAAAAGATCGCCCAGCAGCTCGTCGCCGAGCGCGTGGACATGATCATCCCCATGTCGACGCAGGCGCTCCAGGCGGCCATCCTCGCCGGCCGGACGACGCCGATCGTCTTCAGCGCGGTCGCCGTGCCCTACCTCGTCGGGGCGGGCAGGTCGGCCGACGACCATCTTGGAAACGTCACCGGGGTGGCCTCCACGGGGCCCATCCGGCAGACGATGGCCCTCATCCGCGAGGTCCTCCCGAAGGCGAGGCGCGTCGGGTCGCTCTGGACGCCCTCGGAGATCAACTCGGAATATTACCTTGACCTGGCCCGACAGAGTGCCGCGGAACTCGGTTTAGAGCTGATCGCCGTCCCCGTGACCGGCCCTCACGCGATCCACGGCCTGGTCCAGGGCCTGCTCAACGAAAAAGTCGACGTCCTTTTCCCGATGTCCGACAACACGATCAACAGCTCGTTCGACGTCATCGGCCGGGTGGCCGAGGAGAATGGATTGCCCCTCTTCGGCAGTTTCCTCCGCTCCGTCGAGTTCGGCGCCTGCGCGGCGCTGGGGTTCGATTTTTACGACATGGGCTACAAGACGGGCCGGATCGCGGTCCGGGTGAAGAACGGCGAGAGCCCCGCCCGCATCCCCATCCAGTCCATGGACGAGGTCAGGCTTTACATCAACACGGAGGCCGCGGGAAAACAGGGCGTCAGCTTTTCGAAGAGCCTTCTCGACCGCGTGAACAAGGCCGTCAGCGTCGCCCTCGGCCCGTCGACGGCCCCCGGATCGGTCCTCGACTGAGGTCGAAGGTCCACCGGCCTCCCGCCGCCGGCACGGCCTCGCGGATGGCCTTTTCGACCAGGGCGATCCCCAGCCCGCAGGCTTCTTTGAGCGTGCGTCCTTCGGCCAGGTGGCCGAGGATCGCGGAAGACAGGAAACAACCCGTCCCGTGGACATCCCTGACCGACCGTCCGTGTTCGAAGGCCGTGAACTCCCGGCCGTCATAAAGGACGTCCACCGCTTTTCCCTCGAGATGGCCGCCTTTGAGGAGGCACGGGATGCGGCCCGCCCGAGTGATCTCGGCCGCCGCTTTTCGCATCGCCTGGACCGACCGGACCGGGCCGCCCACGAGGATCTCCGCCTCGTCCAAGTTGGGCGTGATGAGGTCGGCCTTTCCTCCAAGGACGTCCAGATAGAGTGGCCAAGCCTTCTTTTCGAGAAGGACGGCGCCCGAGCTCGATCGGAAAACCGGGTCGATGACCCGGGGGACGCGCGCGTTCCGGGCCAGGATCCGGGCCACGGCGGCCAGATTCCCGGCCGTGCCGATCATGCCGACCTTGATCCCGGCGATGACGGCCGTTTCCACCAGCCGGCCGAACTGACCCGCGACGGCCCGCGCTGCGAGGGGAAAGACGCGGTCGACCCGTCCCGGGTTCTGGGCCGTGACGGCCGTCAGCACGCCGAAGCCCCGATAGCCGAGGCGCTCGAAGACCCCGATGTCGAGAAGGACGCCCGCCCCTGCCGAGGGGTCGTAGCCGGCGATCGAGATCAGATTTTTCGTCATTTCCTTTATCGCCCCATTGGTGCGATGCGATTCTACCATGAATCGTGGGATGGGGCCGATGTTGACTTTTTTTGGGCTGATGGGGTAATAGCAAGGGTGACTGATCCCGCCGAAGGAGGTAAGGGGATGAAAAAGATGTGCGTTGGGCTGGCGGTCATTCTGGCCCTCGCAGCAGGGCTCCTGGGGAACGGCCTGAACCTGAACGGACTCGGCGCCCGGGCGGCGTCCATGGGCGGCGCGTTCGTCGGCCTGGCCGACGATTTCACGGCGGTCTTCTGGAATCCCGCCGGCCTGGCCCTGCTGAACAAGGGGACATTCGGGTTGACCGGGGACCTGCTCGTGCCGAAGAGCCAGTACGCCCTGAACTCCTCCTTCGACATGAAGACCAAGAATAAATACTATCCTGCCGGGCTTGTCGGCTACTTCCAACCGATCGGCGACAGGGTGGTCGTCGGGCTGGGCGCCTACACCCTGTCCGGCCTCGGCGCGAACTGGAACAACACCGGGTTCGAAACGGCCCTGGCCTATCCACGCCCGCCGACGTTCTTCACGCCGCCGCTCGAGAATTACGTCTGGCGGAGCTTTATCGGCTCTATCACCCTCGCCCCGTCGGTCGCGGTCAAGATCGCCGACTGGATCTTCTTCGGCGCGACCCTCAATATCAATTACGGCTTCTTCCGGACGGATCAGTGGGGAATGTCCGCGGTCCTGCCGACGAAGCCCCCGACGCTCGTCAACTTGGGGCAGCAGAGCCTGGATATCAAGGGCTGGGGCACCGGCGCGACATTCGGCCTCCTGGTCAAGCCGAGCGAATGGATGAGCTTCGGGCTCACCTACCGGACGCAGTCGAAAATGAGTCTGCGCGGGACGATGGAGTTCGATAACATCGGACTCCTGGGCCTGCCCGATTCCTCGGATACGAGCCTCGAGGTCCCCAGCCCGACGTGGCTGGCCGGCGGCGTCGCGGTCAAGCCGCTCGAGAACCTGACCGTCACCTTCGACCTGCAGTGGACCAATTGGGCCAAGCTGTCGACGCTGAACCTCGTCTTCGACGACCCCCTTTGGGCTGAGGACGAGGATATGGCCGACGAGTCCGCGACGGTGCTCGATTGGAAGAACAGGCTCCAGGTCCGCTGCGGCCTGGAATACACCGCCGGCGATTTCGCGATCAGGGCCGGGTATTATAACGACCCTGCCCCCGCCCCGGCCGAGACCATGAACGTCCTCATCCCGAGTTTCACCTACAACAGCCTCACCGCCGGTTTCGGCTACAGGAAGGGCGGCTTCAAAGTCGATGTCGGCCTGGAATACCTGATCGGCCAAAAGCGGACGGTCACCGCAGGCATGATGCCTGGGGTCTACGAGATGAAGATCTGGGTCCCGATGTTCGCCCTCAGTTACGGTTGGTGATCCCCTTTCGACCCGGAGCGCACATCCATGAACACCAAGGCATTTGAA
>Ga0209182_10000259_pt1 | contig 13872 bp, 15 predicted proteins | sample LakBais05cmmetaG_FD_185474 | JGI IMG/M metagenome (GOLD analysis project Ga0209182, IMG submission 185474) | Lake sediment microbial communities from Lake Baikal, Russia to study Microbial Dark Matter (Phase II) - Lake Baikal sediment 0-5 cm... | ecosystem: Environmental > Aquatic > Freshwater...
TTTGGAACTTGGTGATTAGGAATTATTTAATGCGTTGATAAGAGGATAACATCATGGACCATTCTGATATCAAACCCATATTGGAGAGTCTCATTTTTGTTTCCGAGTCTCCAGTGAGACTTGAAACACTTGTTGAGATCCTACCCGAATTGGGCAAAGAGGCTATTTTAGAAGGGATTCGTCGGATTCAGATAGAATATGAGGAAGACTCTAAGGGAATGGAATTGGTGGAGGTATCGGGTGGATATCAATTTCGAACAAAGCCGAAATGGGCCGAATGGGTTCAGCGGCTAAAAAAGAGTAAGACGGTTAAATTGAGCCGCTCTGCCTTAGAAACCTTAGCCATTGTGGCCTATCGCCAACCCATTATCCGGCCTACGATCGAAGAGATTCGTGGGGTAGATTCGGGGTGGGTCCTTCGAACCCTTTTAGAGAAAGGTTTAATTAAGATCATGGGCAGAAAAGAGATACCTGGACGTCCCATTGTCTATGGAACAACCAAAACCTTTCTGGAAATCTTCAGTCTCAACACTCTTTCCGACCTCCCTATACCAAAGGAAATTCAGCCTCCTCCCACGCCCGAAGAGATATCGAAAGAGGAGATCCCAAAGATCGAGGCCGAGAATGCCATGCCTCATGAAATCCCTCCTGTCGGCGAGGGTAAGGAATAGGTGAAATAAAATTGGCTTTTGAACGAATACAGAAGATTTTAGCAAAGAGTGGGATTGCTTCAAGGAGAGAAGCGGAGAGGATGGTGAGTGAGGGGAGGGTGATGGTCAATGGGAAAATCATTGACACATTGGGTTTCAAAGCCGATCCCTCGCAAGATCATATCAAGATAGATGGGAAGAGACTGACACGTTTTGAACCCCAAGTGACTCTTCTTCTCAATAAACCGAAAGGATATCTATCCACTGTCAAAGACCCACAAGACAGACCCACAGTAATGGATCTGCTGAAAAAAGTGAAATGGCGGATTTATCCAGTGGGCCGACTTGATTTTGATGCAGAAGGACTTCTCCTTCTCACGAATGACGGAGATCTTACATACCTTCTCTCTCATCCAAGATTTTCGATCCCGCGAACCTATTGGGTAAAGGTGAAAGGTCTTCCCGATGAGAAAGGACTGATACGGTTAAAGAAAGGAGTCATGCTCGAAGATGGAAAAGCGAGAGTGGTTTCCTTTTACATCTTCCGCCAGGGAGAGAAAAGTAGTTGGGTTCGAGTTGTGGTTACGGAGGGGAGAAACCGTTTAGTGAAGAGGATATTTTCAGCCATCGGCCACCCCGTTCTAAAATTGAAACGGGTTGAATTTGGACCGATTCGACTGGGGAATCTTCCAATCGGTCAGTTCCGTTATCTTACTCATGAGGAGGTCGAAGACCTCAAGAAGATTCAAGTTCGGAGTAATTATTGATGTTCGTATAAATAATGGAACGGCGGATTGACAATTCATGCCCCCTCACCTTTATCCTCTCCCCCAAAATGGGGGAGAGGGGAGGGTGAGGGGGACATTGAAGAAAGTACTGGGTTCCATTACTTTTGCGAAGCTCAATAGTTCGGAGTTTTTAGAAAGACACTCCGAACTCTGAACTCCGAACTGCGAACTATATTATGATTACCGGCGTTGAGATTAAAAGAAAGATTGTCCATCTGGCTACACTGATCATTCCCATCGGATACGCACTTACTTCTGAAGAAACGGTCCTTTTCTTCCTCCTTCCATTCTTTTTATGTTGTCTATTCGTGGATCTCCTTCGCCACTTTCATTCCGGTATGGCTTCTCTTTTTCAAAAATATTTTTTTGGAAGAGTTCTCAGAGAGGAAGAGAAGCGAACCCTGATGGGTTCAACCTATTTTCTCTTTTCCTCACTTTTGACCATTCTTCTTTTTCCAAAATCGATTGCCATTGCCAGCCTGCTCATCCTGATTCTCTCTGATACGGCTGGTGCCTTGGTGGGAAAATGGATTGGAAAGATAAAGATCTTTGGGAAAACCCTTGAAGGGAGTATGGCTTTCTTTCTCTCCTCGCTTTTGATCGTCTGGAGCTATCCTCAATTGAACCGTTTTCCGGGAAGCCTTGCAGCATTGGGAGCTACGTTGATCGAGGTTTTGCCAATCAAAATGGACGACAATCTCACCATTCCCATTGTTGCAGGTGCGATCATGTTTTTCGGTGGGGGATGAGAGAAGGAAATTTCTTCAAGGCCTCAACAATTGTTCTTGCTTCTTTTTCCGTAGTAATCTCTACAATCGCCAAATGGATTTTTAATTCATCAAAGAGAAAAGAGAAGGCTTCTTCTGATTTTTTTAAAAGTTCCCCATCGGCCAAAGGATTGAGGCTGATGACAGGTTTATCAAACTTCTTAATTAGATCACAGGCATGGGCCAGATCGAAGAGACTCCATTTTTTATTGATAGGAATGGCAAAGGCTGCTACATCAAGGGGTTTTGCCTTTGGAAGGGCAAAAGTTGCCCATTGGCCTGAAAAGATGGGGATCCATCCCTTTTCCCTTACCCTTAACACCATCTCTTTCAGAAGGTCAATTCGGCCTAAGGCCAAAAGCCAATCTCCGTATCTTTCTCCCATCAAAAGAAACGGAGACTCTTCAGGATTCAAATGGGAGAGAGCTTTTTCAAATCGGAGAGGATCGAAGGTGATCCGGTCCATCTCTTTTTGTGTAAAGATTTCTGAAGAAGAAGGGGTGGGATGTAAATATCGAATCGCATCAGGAAGGAAGAGATTCTTTTTCATCGTAGATAGGATCTTCGATTCAAACTGATGGAGGGGCTTTCCCAAAAAGGAGACTCCCCTTTCTACCTCTAAATGACAGATGCCCATCAGGGTTTCGTCATTCGTTAACAGCTTTAACTCCTTAAAAGATTCAAGGTGTTTCAATGAGGGGAGATCGAAACACCAGAGACCTATTTCATAGATCTTTTTCATGAGGGAAGAAATCTCCCGATGGTCTAAAGAGGTTGAAGATGGACGAAGGGAAAAAATTACCCTCGGTAATTTTTTCCCTTCTAAAACGGTCGTTGGTAATTGCATCGTTCAACCATTTTATGATTTTCTCATCTCATTTTCAATGGAAAGCTCAATCTCCATCTTTTATACTTGACTATCCATCTTCTTTATCCTTATACTGCTCCTATTTGAAAGCAAATTTTGCTCATTTAAAAAAATAAGAGGGTGAGCACCTCTTGAAGAATCATTTAAATTTGTGAAGCTCCCCGTCGACCTGCCTACCGCAGGCAGGCAAGGAGGGGGTTGCGGGGCCCTTGCCGGTCAGAGGTGAATCGATGAGGCTAAAAGATAGAAAAGCAATTGTGACCGGAGCAGGGCAGGGGATTGGCCGAAGCATTGCGTTGAAGATGGCTCAAGAAGGAGCGGATGTGGTCATTGCTGAGATGAATCCTCCTACAGGAAATCAAACTAAAAAAGAGGTAGAGGCCTTGGACCGAAAAGGCCTCTTCTTTTCGGTGGATGTGGCGGATCAAAAGCAGGTCAACGATATGGTGGAAGAAGTTTTAAGGATATGGGGGAGAATCGATATTTTAGTTAACAATGCAGGCTTTGATCGGGGCGCCACGCTTTTGAAAGTGAACGAAGAGGATTGGGATGCGGTATTGGGTGTTCACTTGAAGGGGACCATGAACTGTATCCAAGCCGTTGCTCATCATATGGTCGAAAACCGCTATGGTAAGATTATTAACATCTCCTCCATTTATGGGAAAAGTGGAGGGATCGCTACAATCAGTTACAGTTCTGCCAAAGCAGGAATCATCGGCCTGACGAAGAGTGTCGCTCGAGAACTGGGTCGGTATCAAATCAATATCAATGTGGTACTTCCCGGATTGATTTTGACTCCAACTATTGCCAAAATGGCTGAAAAATATAAAAATATGGTAATTGATAATACTCCTTTAGGACGGATCGGCAAACCTGAAGAAGTTGCCAATGTAGTGGCTTTCTTAGCATCCGATGAGGCGAGTTTCATGACAGGCGCCGCCGTTGAAGTTTCTGGTGGGTGGAATATGTAGGTGGGGAGGAATAAGAACGGATGGATAATATCGAACAAAAAAGAGAAGATTGGAGAAAAAAAGCCAAGGAAGTGGCTAAGAATGTTGTGGCGCCAAGGGCAGCAGAGATCGATGTCAAAGGTGAATTTCCATGGGATATCGCTGAAGTATTCGCTCAACAGGGTTTTTTAAGCCTTCTCATACCTAAAGAATTTGGAGGGGAAGATACGGATATTACCTCTTTCTGTATCGTCATCGATGAGCTTGCCCATTATTGCGTGTCTTCTGCTCTCCTGATTATCGCTCACACCGTCGGGATGATGCCTATCGTTTTAGTGGAGACCATGGAACTAAAGGAAAGTATTTTGACAAAGGTGACTAAAGAAAAGGCGTTGTTTTGTTTTTGTCTGACAGAACCTGAGGCAGGTTCAGATGCAGCTTCCATTCGAACGAAGGCCCTTCTCGAAGGTGACCATTATCTTCTGAATGGGAGAAAATGTTTTATCACGAATGGCGGGGTATCGGATTTCTATACTATCTTTGCCGTAACAAACCGAGAGAAGAAAATGGAAGGGATGACAGGTTTTGTGGTCGAAAAGGGAACGCCTGGCCTTTCCGTCGGAAAAACAGAAGAGAAGATGGGAATTCGAGGTTCGAATACCACTGAAGTGATCTTAGAAGATCTTAGAGTTCCAATCGCCCAACGAATTGGAGAGGAGGGCGTAGCTTGGTGGCTCCTGATGAGGACACTGAATCGTTCAAGACCAGCCATTGGTGCACTCGCTGTAGGATTAGCACAAGGAGCTTTAGACTATATTATCCGTTATGGTCAAGAAAAGGGTTGGGCTGAAAGAAAAAATGAGACGCTGGGGATGCAATTCATGTTGGCTGATATGGCAATAGAAGTCGAAGCGGCCAGAGGACTGGTCTATCAGGCCGCGAGGATGATAGATGAAAAGGTGAAAGGAATACCCGTACAGATGTATTCCGCAATGTCTAAATATTTTGCATCGGATGTGGCCATGAAAACAACGACCAATGCTGTGCAGATGATGCAGTGGCATGGTCTCGTTCAAGACCATCCTGTTGAGCGAATGATGAGGGACGCTAAGGTCATCCAGATCTTTGAAGGGACGAACCAGATCCAGAGGGTGGTGGTGGCACACACACTGTTGAAATCAAGATAGATTAATTATTTGAATTTAGGAATTGAGGAATTCCGGAATTAAATAATTCTTAAATTCCAAGATTCATAAAATTCCTCAATTTATTACTCCCAATATTCCTAAATTCGTTAATCTCTAAATCCTACTCTGGTTAATCGATTGCCAAAGGCGGAGGGGCTATGCTTACACCAAGCGAACGAGAAAGGTATGATCGACAAATCATGATCGGAGAGATTGGGCAAGAGGGACAGGAAAAGCTTAAAAGATCACGGGTGGTCATTGCAGGAACCGGGGGGCTTGGTTCTCCGATAGCCATCTACTTGGCGGCTGCCGGAATAGGAATGATTCGATTGATCGATCATGACCAGGTGGCGATGAGTAATCTGAACCGCCAGATTTTACACTGGGAAGAAGACATCGGCAGAAAAAAGGTTGACTCTGCCAGAACGAAATTGAAAAACCTGAATCCAGCGATGGAGATCGAGGCGATAACAGAGACAATAACAGAAGGTAATGTTTCCAAGCTTGTTGATGGCTGTGATGTCATCGTTGATGCTATGGACAACTTACCGAGTCGCTACATCTTGAATCGCTGTGCTATTGAAAAAAATATTCCATTCTTTCATGGCGCAGTGAATGGCTTTGAGGGGAGAGTGATGACCATCATCCCCGGAAAAACAGCCTGTCTAAGGTGTATGTACCGAGGTCCAGTACCACAGGAAAAGTTTCCTGTGATTGGTGTTGCTCCAGCCGTCATAGGGAGTATTCAGGCTACAGAGGTGATCAAGTATCTCATAGGAATTGGTAAACTCTTGACTAATCGGTTATTAATATATGACGGGTTGAAGATCACTTTCAGCGAATTTAAAGTCAACAGAAACCCGAACTGTGATCATTGCGGATCGTCGTCCACCCAATTCCTCTCCCCAGGGGGGAAGAGGGGAGGGTGAGGGGGCCTGGTACGAAAGGAATAAAACATGCCTGTTAATATACACATTCATGCAACCCATCGGCAGTTTACCAACGGCTTGGAGGTAGTAGCAGTAGAGGGAACCACAGTGGGTGAATGTTTGAACCAACTGATCAAGCAGTTTCCTGGAATGGAGAAAGCATTGTTTGTCAAAAAAGATAAACTGCTCAATACCGTTGAAGTTTATGTCAATCATGCCAGTGCGTACCCAAATGAACTTGCCAAACCCGTTAAGGATGGCGACGAAATTCACTTGATCATTATGCTTGCTGGAGGATAAGAGAATTTGTCATGAATTGATCGCTACTCAATGTGACTGTGTCTATAAGGTTAAATCCTGACTTTCACATATAAAAAAAGGGGCTGATAGTACCAGTCCCTTTTTTATAGAACAGATCGGGTCGCCTTAGTGTGCTTCTAATGCGACAGCCTGTCTTTGAGCGACAGTGATTTTCTCGGCAGTGGCTCATGCCCTTTAATGGGTAACCTCACTCTCTGCTCCGATTCAGCGAAATACTGACAGTTCCCAACGACAAACTATCCCGGCACTATACGCCCGAGGGGAATGATGACATGCATCCTGGGCACCCATTCTTCCACAAATGGTTAATGAGCGAAAACGGATTGCCGTCGATCTACCGGGTATCCTTTTGATGTGTGCGCAGGAAGATTATCACCGATAGAATGCAGAGAAGAGCGGAGGCGCCGATGCCAACAAAAACCGCCATGGCATCCTCACCTTGCCAGCCACGCAGCACCACTTCCAGCGCCACGACCTGAGCTGCGACGATCACTGCCAGTGCGATCGCTGCCTTCGCTAGTTGTCGTGCTTTCCACTGGCGCATCTGAGCAGATATTTGTTCCATCACGTTTTCACCCCCACTGCGTAGACAGTATCGCCCTCCACGCTAAGGTTAATACGGGGCAGCGGGTAGCGAGGGGGTCCCATCAATACTGCACCCGTCTCGGCCGCAAATGCAGCATTGTGGCAAGGGCAGATCAGTTTCTCCGATGCAGCATCCCAATAAACTACGCACGAAAGATGCGTACAGGTTCCTTCGTAAGCTCGCCACTCCCCGTTTGGCAGATGCACGAGCAGAGCAGGGTTATCTTGGCCTGGATAAACGAAGGGTCTAGCCTCTCCCAATGGCACGTCTGTAATCCGGCCCACCGCTACTTTCGGGAAGACCTCTTCCTTACGTCTTACAAAGCGCCGTGCAAAGGGAACGGTTGCCAGAAAGAGTGCTATTGAGCCGGTCAACAGGAACGTGAGAAAGCCTCTACGGCTTGCCGCCACGTCGTCCAGACTATCAAGCGAAAGCCCAGGTAATAAGGGCTCGTCTGACCGGGACTGTTCGCTCTTTTCGCTCTGCGTCTCTGACACGACTCTACCCCCCCTCACCCAGTATCTTTCGGTTTTCTGCGTCTATCGCTATATGTTTTGATAAGAACCCTGCCGCCTGGCGGTGACGCCTGCAAGATGGGCATAGCACCAGCACTTCAGCATTCGCCACATCCCCGGATATATGGACGCCAGCAGAAGCCAGCACCCCTTCCAAATCTCTCGGAGTCCATACTGCCGAGAGGGTTTTGCCACACCGGCTACAACGGCTCGGCTCAACGACCCCAGCTCTTTCCGCCACGTCCAGGGCAACGGTAGCCGGGCTCAGCTCAAAGTGGAAGAGCTTGCTAAACGGCACCCAGATCAGCCCCAGAACAACGATCACTTCGTGCAGCACCACCAGTTGACGATGGCCAATGCCATTGAAGAATTTATAGCTTACAGTGAGTAACAAGCCACTCACCGTTACCGCCAGCAGTAGGTATAACGAGCTGAAATGGTCTCCCAGTCGCTCTGCTTTTTCCAGCGGGTGCATTTTGAAGCGTTGCCAGAAGGCGAGGATGAGCCCGAGGAGTAACAGCAATGACCCTAAGTTGATCGCATTGAAGGCAAGGAATGCGATCAGACTGCCAACTCGAAACGTGATCAATGGTATGTCGAACATACGGGCACAGTAGGTCTGCTGATCCACCAGAGAAAAGCTCATCCAACCCCAAGCGAGGGCAAAGCAGATGGCGCTGACCACCACCACGCCCCAAAAGATGGCGTAATGGGTGAACCAGCGTAGCCAGCCACGGCGAACAATGAAGGTCTGCAATAGTAAGCGGGTGACTACGGATCTGATCAAGGTGGCGAGGTTCGTTCTCCAGCTTTGGTGTTGAAAGGCCTGGGTCGACCTTACCCACAGAGTATGGTTCGGTGGGTAACGAAGCCAGGCGACAAAGCGGTACAGACAACCGGCCACGAACAACACGCTAGCTACCTGATAGCCGAGCACTGCCAGATCAATATATATAAATCCGACCTTCAAAACCATTGTCTAACCTTTCTCGAGTTCGTCTGCCACATCCTTCAGATCGAGAGACTCCAGTGTGGAACGAGTAGGTACTCCTGTGGTCTGATCCCAGCCGCGAAGTTTATAATAACAGTCCTTTATCGCCTCCAAACGACTTCTTTCCTTTGCCATGCCCTCGAAATGGGCATCCATCATAAAATCGGTAATGTATTGATCGGGAAGAGTCTCGTATTCTCGCCGCAGCCCCTCTCGGCAGTTGAAGGCGCGCTCGAGTTGACGCACTCGCTTCTGGTAAATGGAAAGTTCGTGGGCGTTTATCCTTCTACCTAAACCGGTCGAAAGCACTTCTGCAAGTACGTCAGCTGTTACCGGCAGTCCATTAAACTCCGTGTGCCACTTGCAGCCCCCAACTATTTCGGCCCTCCCGATCGCATCCTCTGTATTGGCGACCGTCTCAGCCTTGCCTTCGTCCTCCTTGGGAAAGGCTATCCGGGTACCGGCAACTCCCTCTGCAAAGTGTCCATAGAACTCTGTCAATCTGTGCGGAATCTTCTCATTATTGCCCGCGTATGTACGGAGGGTGTATCGCTCGGACCCACGGCCAATCGCACGAGTAGCGTGCATCAGACCCTCTGCCAAAACATCTCCGAATCCCTCACGTCTGGCAGTCATTTCCGCTAATTTAAAATAGGCCTCGCCGTTTCCACGTGCAAGCGGGAAGCCGACATCTTTTTCGCTAATAATCCCCTGTTCGAACAATTCAGTTGCCCAGACCACCATGTCGCCTAAGGAACCAGCATCGTACCCATTCTTGTTGATATGCAGCGCCAACTCTCGCCATATCACCATGTCATGGAGACCGATCTTATTGGCCATTTTGGCAAACCACTTGTAGTAGATAATACCATCCCTGATGCTCGGATTGTAGTATTCCTCTTCGCAGGATGTTGGGCAACTGAGGCAGTTTGTCATCCGGCACCCCTCTTCGCAGAGCCTTTTAATAGAGACAGTTCTATCGGGGGCGCTTACCTTCAGTGAATCGAGGGTGCGTGCACATACTTCATAAAAACGTCCTGGGTTGGCAATACGAAGTCCACCTGTCCCACGCACAGCAACTGCCTTGAGTTTTTTTGAGCCCATGACAGCGCCAAGACCGGTTCCTCCCGCTGAGTCCCTCATGCTGCCTATGATCGTTGCGAAGCGGGTCAGCTTCTCCCCTGCTGGCCCGATGCATGCCCATTGGATCTCTTCTTCATGGAGTTCTTTGCACAAGACTTTCGGCGTCTCATAAGTGTCTAACCCCCAGATGTTGGCCGCCGATCGGATCGTTACTTCCTCATTATTGATCGCCAAGTAGACCGGCTCTGCTGACTCCCCAGTGATCACCAAATGGTCATACCCGGCATACTTCAGCTCTGGTGCAAATGAGCCTCCGAAGCTGGCCATACCGAGCAGACCGGTAAGTGGTGATTTACTAGAGACATGGCAGCGCCCTGAGCCCGGCATCATGGTGCCGGTGAGTGGCCCGCTATCAAAGCTGAGCACGTTATCAGATCCTAACGGATCGATGGATGGGAGTCCCGACTTCTCCCATACGATCCGGACGCCGATTCCTCTGCCGCCTAAAAACCTCTCTGCATAAGAAACTGTGGGTGTAGTCCAAAACTTCCCGTTGGTCAGGTCTACCCAAAGAATCTTACCTGCATAGAGATAGCTGTCCTTCATGTTCTTGCCTCTTCAGCCATGAATCAGCCGCTGGATATTGATTAGCACATCTACCTTTCTCCGTTGCTCAGCGACTGCTAACCTGTCTTCCGGCACATATTTGAGCGCCCCTGTGGGGCAGTGTTTGACGCAAAGCGGGTTCCCTTCACACTGGTCACACCGGTGCGCCACCGATGTCACCAGATCCAGCTCGGATGCACCGAAAGGACATGCCCACACGCATGCAGAGCAGCCGATACATTTCTCCGCGGCCACCAGGCGCGCACCAGCCGGCCCTCCCTCAAAGGTTGCACCCGTCGGGCAGGCCAGCCGACAGGCCGGAACCTCACACTGCATGCAAAGAACCGGGACACTATCAATTCGCCCGTCCGTTTCTTCTGATATCACTCGTAGTCTTGCCCGTTCGGGCCAGCAGGCACCGGTGTGGCTAAGACTGCAGACCATCTCGCAGATTCGGCAACCGGTGCATGCTGTGGATTCAATGCTGATGATGTACCGCATGGTTCACTTTTGGCTGGCAGAGATCGGAGGAGTCTTTCCCAGAGCCTGCCGGGTTGACATAAAATATTTATAGGAAGCCGCTCTATAGCGACTTCCTATAAATTTGATCCAAAACTAAGAGAATATATCATTTCTTTCGGTTGTGGACTACAGATCGATTCGTTTTAGTGTATTTCTGATTCTAAGACTAAAACCTGTCTTTGAGCGGCAGTGATTTTCTCGGCAGCGGCTCTCTTCTTAGAGATACTCACCCGGTCAGGCTCCATAAAATCGACCGCTTTCATGTCACAGAAACGGACACACTGCGGATCTCCGTCACAGAAGTCGCACTTAAAGACCTTCCGGTCAATAACGTTAAAATTCATTGCTCCGAAAGGACAGACCGTCACGCAGGAGCGGCAGCCAATGCATTTATCTTGATTTATCATGACCCGGCTGAGTTTTTCATCCCTGGAAATGGCCTTCACAGGGCAGATGATCATGCAGGGAGCATCCTGACACTGCTGGCAGGACATGGGAATATAAAGCCCTTCTGACTCCCATTTTATCACCTTAATCCGGCTTCGTGCAGGATTTGATACGCCATCATGGAAAACCGAGCAGACAAGCTCACAAAGCCTGCAGCCGGTGCACTTTTCGAAATTTACTTGAAGAACTTTACCCATGGGTTCCATTCATTCTCTCCTTTCAAGTTAATGAACGAATGACTCGAATGAGAACGAATTGCACGAATAATTATTTAATTCGATCGCTATCATTCGTTAAATTCGTTTTGTATTACAGCATGTGGGATGGTTCATTATCCAGGCCAAGCCTCTTGAGCGTTTCTGGCTTCGGAATGCCATTTTGATCAAGGCCCTTATATTCATAGAATTCATCAATCATCTTCTTGAATTTTTCCCGATCGATGACCCTGCCAATGACATCGATTGCACCCCTTCGAGCAGGCTCATCAAAGTAACGGTGATTGAGCATATCTCCCTTTTTGAGGTCCTCTCTCTTCAAACCCTCGCGAAGGTTAAACAGCCGCTCCATCATGTTTGTTCGAACAGCAACGTCCCAGATATCCCGAGGGGTAAGCTCCAGCCCGGTATTGTAGTAAAGCACTTTGGACCAATCTTCAAAATTTGGAAGCGTCGCACCCAAGAAGGTGGTGTGATACTTACAGATGCCGAGGCAATCTACTCCCATATAACAGTTCTCATGCCAGAAGACCTGCCATGGCTTGCCAATGTATTCCGTATGTTCTGAACTCAATGGCCCATCGTAAGGTACCGGGCTACTGTAGATTCTTCTCATCACTTCTTGCGGTAAATGGTATAGGTCAATTGCCGGACGGCTTCTTAAATGGTCTGAACCCCGGGAAGCCGTAGCAATATTGAGCGCAAGGGCGGGTGTTGCTCTCTCATCAGAGTGAAGATTGCTGACCCCTTTGACCTGGATCAGGTAGTCAAAAGAATTCTTTCCAATCTTCTCGGAGGCAATGATTCCCCCTTCGGCCAAGACATTACCCAACCAGCCTTCCCTAAAGCAAATACGTCTGATCATCTCAAGGAGGGCCTCACTATTGCCAAACCTCAAATCCAGGCCATCCGTCTCTTTGTCGGTGAGGATTCCCAGCTCATAGAGCTCCATCGCCCAGGAGATGATGCTTCCGATTTCCAGATTATCTACAGCCCACTGATCAACCAGGTGATTCGCCACCAGCAGATTTTCCAGGCTTGGGATATCTGGTTCTCCGGAAAAAGCCCCTTGGGAAGTGTACTCCGGTCCTTCGTCGTATTTCCCCGCATAAGGTCCGGTAGGAATCTTATACTTTGCCCGGCAGTGGACCTGGCAACCAAAGCAAGCGGCCATATGGTAGGGCCCCATCGTTTCTGTACAGTTTTCATCAATTGCTTCCGGCTCAATTTCATCACAGTAGAGCATTTGGTTATACTGGAAATTTCTGCATCGGATACCCCCCCAGGAGTTGGTGGCTCCCCATATAAATGGTGTACCAAGGGTTCCCTGGGTTTGGTTAACCTTAGCGCTCGTGATTTGTTCAATGAAGCGCTTGTCAAACTCGAGCGCTTCCCTTGGATGGGCAATTTTTATATCCATGGTGCCTCGGGCGGCAATGGCCTTCAAATTTTTTGAGCCCATGACCGCTCCCATTCCGGTTCTTCCACCGGAATTTTTGATCCCAGTCATAACATTGGCATACCTCACGAGATTTTCACCCGCCGGACCAATGACCAGACTCTTGACATCCTCATCCCCCAGTTCTTCCCGGATCGCCCATTGTGTATCTGGAACCGCTTTTCCCCAAAGTTTGCTTGCATCACGGATCTCGATTTGGCCATTGTGAATCCACAGGTAGACCGGTTTTTCTGCCTTACCCTTGATGACGAGATGATGAAAACCTGCCCATGCTAACTCAGGAGTAAAGAAACCTCCCATGTTGCAACTTCCCAGCATCCCTCCCAGCGGGGATTTAGCCATCACATGGCATCTGGATGTTGCTGAAGCCAAAGTGGCAGTTAATATTCCGCCGCTTACCATAAGCGTATTGTCAGGACCAAGGGGGTCACATCCTTTTTTCGTGTGATTGTATAGCAAATAGGCATCCAGTCCTCGGCCTCCCAAGAATTTTTTCCGCACTTCGAGCGGAATAGGCCTAACTTCTATTTTGCCTGTGGAGAGATCAATATATGCTATCTTTCTATTTAGGGCCATCTTTTTTTTCCTCCTTCTTCTCCTTCATTTTTCGTTCAAATGCCTCATCCGCTAATCTTTTGTTAACATCCCATACCGGACCTCGAATACGGGGAAAACCGCTTTTAACCCAAGCCACGCGATATTCCATACCACAATGGGGACATTTCACTGTGGGCCCCCCAGGCTTCGGTTCAAGTCTCCCCATGCAACTGGGATTATGGCACCTCACCTGACCATAGGTGCGAGTTTGCCGCAGACTCTCAGCTGTTGAAAGTCCTTCTTTTCCGTTTCCCATAACAACCTCCTTTCTTAATGCGAAAAATGAATGGTAAGTGTATTACAGATTCCCTCGCTTTGCAAAAAATGTTCACGATAGTGAACGACCAAAACATTGCCAGAAAACGTATACAAAATTAATACAGTACATTTA
>Ga0209182_10000262_pt1 | contig 13760 bp, 5 predicted proteins | sample LakBais05cmmetaG_FD_185474 | JGI IMG/M metagenome (GOLD analysis project Ga0209182, IMG submission 185474) | Lake sediment microbial communities from Lake Baikal, Russia to study Microbial Dark Matter (Phase II) - Lake Baikal sediment 0-5 cm... | ecosystem: Environmental > Aquatic > Freshwater >...
GAGGGGACCCCGAGCAGAGAGACGCAGAGTTAAATATCCACTCTGGCATGGCTGGCACATGGTGGAGATCCGACTGTCCGCAAGATGTTTTCCCACCGAAGATAGGGGGAAGATTGTCGAAGCGATTACCAGATTGTTTCCCGACGCGGAGGTCGATGGAGACGACCCCATCGTCGCTCGATCCGCATCTGTAGATGCGTTTCGAGATATTCTGAGGCGGTACAGGATAAGAGATGCAGCCAGAGCGGTCATAAGGCGGGGACAGAAGGGGAATTCGACCTCGTTCTTGTTGAACAAGCAGGTCGCTGCGATCGGAAAGGTCTCCTTCTCCGAGGAGAACCACCCCCTCGGCGATATCGAAGTCACGATAGTGTCAGACAACATTGATGAACTGATAGATTCCATTGCTCCGAGCACAAGAATGGAGAAACACATATGATCGGCATCAGCTCCCCGACTTTCTGCATGACTCCTTTCCTTAACATGCTCGAAAGCATCTCGAAACGCTTCGAGCTGTGGGAGATACTCTCAGAGGGAGAGGACAGGCTCGAACTGATCAAGAATGATGTGAGGTATGGCAGAGACTCTCTCGGTATGCGGTTCCAGGTTCACGCTCCGTTAAGCGATGTGAACATAGGTAGCGTTCATGAACCGATGAGGATCGCCGCCGTCGATGAGATCAAGCAGGCCATCATGATGTGCAGACAGCTCGAGATACCTCTCGTGACGATCCATCCAGGGTTCGTTCAAGGGATCGCATTCCTGAACAAAGCCAAGGCGCTCGAGAAGACGAAGGAGAGCGTGAAGGAGATAGCTGCTTACGCCGCGGGCCAATCCGTGACCGTCGTTGTGGAGAATCTCCCTGCGAACATAAATGCAACATGCACTCATGCTGATGAGCTCCTCGAGGCCATCGAAGGCTCCGGACTCGGCATATGTTTCGACATGGGCCACGCAAACACCGCTGGACAGATGGACGAGATGCTCAAACTCGTCGATCGTTTCAAGAACGTGCACTTGCACAACAACGGCGGTCAGTGGGATCAGCACAACAGGGTCGATGACGGTTCCGCCGACCTGTCAAAGGTCGCTTCGGTCCTGAAGAAGTCATACACAGGCAATATCATCATCGAGTCGACGGATCTGGAGAGCGGTACGCAGAGCAAGCGGGTTCTAGAAGCACTCCTACGTTAGGAGACCGCAGCGCATACACTCGAACCTTCCGTCAACCCATCTCGCCTGCGTGTTTCCGCATCTGGCGCAGACATAACCTCCGGAGAATCCCTGGTTTCGATAGGGATTAGGGTCCGCCGTTGCTCCCTGATTCCACCCTCGTAGGTGGTCGTCGTATGGACCATGTACGGGCGTCTGGAACGAGTCCTGCATTCCTGGCTCGACCCACGGAGTCGGCACCGGTGTCCGGCTTGCACCGGGTAGCTTCCGCCCGGACAGGAATTCGCCTATCCTCGTCAGGTAGTATGAGAAGAATATGACACCGAAGCCAAGCCAAATAAGAATCCCCACTCCTGTGATCAGGCTAAGGCCGTTCGAATTGAACACTTCGATTGGCATTCCTAGGTAGTCGGTCGCGAAGTGGAGCATTATCGAGGCCGCCAAGCCGAATCTGAGGAATAGGTAGCCGAATGCAAGCCCACCTGCAGAGGCAGGTATGATCTTCCAGGCGCCCCAGCCGCCCGCATAGTGGGCATAGCCGAAGATTGCTGCCGAGACCACGATGAGGATCGCCTCAGGGGTTCCGATCTTGAATCCACCGCCGAGGAAGTAGGAGTGCCATTTGTTCATGCGGTTCTTCCGGAGAAGGTTCACGAGTATCAGTGGAAGGCCGATCAACAGAATTCGAACAATCAATTCCTCCCAGACTGAGGCGTTTGCAAGCAGGAACAGGCTTTCCTGCAGCGTTCCGGCGCTGGGGACATCACTGGCGGTGGTCCTGAACAGAAGTGCCACCAAGACCGAGAAGAACAGCGTGGCAAAAAGCAGGCCGCAAGTCTCGAAAAGCGGGCTATGCTCTCGCGAAACCGCGGTCATCGATAGTTCCTTCGAGAACCCTCGGATGCTTGTCACGAAGACCCACGTGCAGCTCGAGACTATCGCGCCAATCAGGAAGAAGTAGAATACCAAGAGGAAGTACCCGGAGACGGTGAGGAGCTTGATGATCACGGGCGTGATCAAGATCAAGTCGAATCCGTGCCACTCGTCGAGAATCGCAGGCACGACCCATTTCATTCCGTAGAACAGCGCCACGATGGACAGCACAAGCTGCGCAACGAAAGTCAACATCACGAATGAAGAGATGGATTTGCCCACTTTGCGCCAATCGGTCCTCACGACTGGCCGATACTGAAATGGAGACCCCGTCCAGGTGCGCCTGTTGCCCGCAGGAGGAAGGCCAGAGTACATCTTCGATTGTTTGATTGTGCCGCATCTCGGGCAGTAATTCCCCGTCGATGGAATGCCTGCCCCGCAGACCGCACATACCTCGTCTGTTGGGGGAGCAGGAGCTGGCTGCTGATAATCTGTCACTGTTCGCACTTAGATTATCTTCTGTATATTACACTTCCGAGGCGATTTTGTGAATAATTATGTATGTGGATGGTACTGAAATCACCAAAGTATCAAGAATCACTCAAGAATTGGACATATCGAACTGTGATTCGTCGTTCACTGCTGGCAATAGAAATAGAAGTATGAGGACGCGCTTCTGCGTCCTCGTGTTTGTACCGTTCTAGGTCGCAGGCGACTTCCTTCTCAGCATCATGGCTAGCAGCACGAGCGCGATCACAGCCAAGGCGAGCGCTGCTATCGCGAGCGGCGCTCCGAGGTTGACCAACGTGCTGGTCTTGGCTGTTACCGTGACATGTACGGCTGCCGTCACACTGCCAACGGTGACGACAATGTCTCCTTCGCCCGCGCCTTCCGCGCTGAAGGTCGCAGTCAACGTGTCTTCAGAAGAAGTGATGGTACCCTGCATTGCCCCCGTCCCAGGCGTGGCGATGCTCCACGAATACGTGAGATCAGGTATCATGTTTCCGTACACATCATAGCCCGTGACGGCCAGCGCCGCGGTGCTGCCCTCTTGAACGACCACTGCAGCCGGCTCGATGATCAGCTTTGCAAGGGCTCCGACAGTGACCTCGATATCGAGGGTAGTCGATATCGAGCCCTGTCTGACAGTGACAATCCCCCGGCCCACACCTGTCCCTGCTTGGTAGACAGCGGAAGAGCCGTCTCCAGACGCGCTAACGTTGCCGATTGAAGCGGTCCATATCAGCTGCACGTTCGGGACATCGTTGCCGAACTGATCCCGGCCCACAGCATTGATGGTCACGACTCCCCCGACACTGACCGATATCGGAGACGGAGAGACGGCTATATGATGCAAAGCACCTGGCGTTACGGCCACAGACGACTCGACCACGAGCCCGCCAGCAGATGCCACGACCTTACCAGATCCAGAAGCAGTGCCTGCTGTGAACATGCCGCTGGAGCTGACCGTGCCAATGCCTCCCTGCACCTGATAGGAGATGGTGACTCCGGAGAGGGCGTTCCCGTACGCATCGTAACATGCGACGACGAACTGCTGCGTGGCCTGAACGGTCAAGGATACTGTAGTCGGCGATATTGTCACCCTAGCAAGCGAACCTGCAGCAACTTGCACAGGCACATTCGCAGAGACTGCGCCAACCGACGCAGTGACAGTGCCTGAGCCGCTTGCGGTGCCCACCTGGAACACCGCCTGCGAGGTCCCGGCAAGCGGGGACAACGAACCAATCGTCGCGGACCAAGAATACGTCAGACCGGAAATCGCATTTCCGTGCAGGTCGTAGCCCGTGGCAGACAACGCGAGGACGCCGCCTGCAGTTGTAGAGACAGTGCCCGGCAAGACGGTGATGTGGTGCAGCGCTCCTGGGACAACCGTCACCGAGGCCTCTGCCACCAGGCCGCCAGCAGACGCTGTGACCTTTCCAGATCCCGCAGAGGTGCCCGCAGTAAGCAGCCCGCCAGAGCTGACTGTGCCGATGCCGCCCTGTGCCTGGTACGTCACGGTCACGCCGGTGAGCGCATTCCCGTACATGTCATAGCATCCCGCGACGAATTGCTGCGTGCCCTCCACGACTACAGAGGCTGATGCAGGCGAGACGGTGAGCCTTGCAAGTGCCCCTGCTGCAATCTGGACGGGCACGTTCGCAGACACGCCTCCACTCGAGACCGTGATCGATCCGGACCCTGCGACGGTTCCTGCTTGGAGGACTGCTTGAGAAGTGTCTGCCATCGGAGAGACTGACCCGATCGTCGAAGACCACGAGTATGTGAGTCCAGAAATGGAGTTGTTGTATTGGTCGTATCCGGCCGCAGCGAGGGTTGACATGCTTCCCACGCTTGTCGACACAGTGCCTGGAATGACAGTAATGTGGTGCAGAGCACCTGGCATCACAGTCACAGAAGCCTCTGCGCTGTGACCACCCGATGTAACGACCACCTTGCCACTTCCCGCAACAGTGCCTGCCGTGAACAGCCCTCCACTAGTGACTGTGCCGATGCCGCCCACAACTGAATAGCTCACCGTTGCGCCGGTCACCTCGTTCCCGTACACGTCATAGCAGGACGCGCCGAATTGGACGGTGCCTCCTACCTGGACGGAGGAACTTGATGGCGCGATCTCCACGTAAGAAACACTGCCAGGAACCACCGTAACAGGAATCTCGTCAGAGACGCCGAGGCATTCCACCGCGATTGTCCCACTGCCCGCCATTGTGCCAGCTAGGAACGTCGCAAGCGACGTATCACCGACAGGGGAAACCGAACCTATCGTCGATGACCAGTTGAACGCCAGCCCTGCAATCTCGTTCCCGAACTCGTCGTATCCAGCCACACCCAAATTCGCCAGGCCTCCGACCACGAGCGAGACCGAATCTGGAGATATCACGACGCTGCTGAGCGGACCAGGCTCGACAACGACGACCGCCTCCGCACTCGCGCTTCCAAATGAGGCCGTCACCATCCCAGTTCCTGCCACAATGCCCGCAGAGAATAGGCCATTCGAATCGATCGAGCCGATGGATGAAGACCAGCTGGGAGTCGCGCCCACGATCTCGTTTCCGAATGCGTCGAAGACCGTGGCTGTGAACTGCAATGACGAGTTAGCCGGCACTTCCGCCTCTGTCGGTGCGATTACGATGGTTTGAGCCTCTCCCGGGACCACTTCAATCGGCACGTCCGTATGCAAACCGCCTGCAAACACGCGAACGGTCGTATGTCCTGACTGCGTGCCCGCGAGGAAGAGCGCAGTTCTGCCATGCTCGCTGAGCGGCACTATGGTACCAGGACCACTGAGAATTTGCCAATCGAGGTGGGCAAGCGGCACAGGATTCCCGTAGATGTCCTTTGCGAGGGCGTCGAACCGCTCGAAGTCGCCAACGGACACAGTTGACGCTGCAGGGACGACCTCGATCGAGATGGCCACGCCAGCACCTTCGAATGTGAAAGCCTGAAGTTGTCCGTTGCTAGTTGAGACATACAGGTATCCGTGAGCGATTGCGCAGCTCGAGTATATCCCGACATACGTGTTCAGCATTCCCAGCTGCGATCCCGTGTCAGCGTCAATCATGTACAAATATCCAGATCCGCTTCCCACGATCAGGGTTCCGTTGCTTATCGAAATGGCGGCGCAGATCGGCCCGTTCAGCCAGGAGTCCCATTGCCAAGAGCCCGTGTATTCATCAAATGCCCTGATACCCCAAGTGAATGGGATATACACCATGCCTCCGTACACGACTGGGGAAGTGGGAGCATCGAACGATCCCACCCCGGCGGTCCACAACACAGAGCCTGTTCGAGAATCCAGCGCATACAAGTTGCCGGTCATGTAGCCCTGTATGAACACCATTCCGTCTGCACCAGACGGGGCAGCGTACAACGTATCTGCCAGGTTCATTGACCAAACAACGTTTCCATCGAAATCGAGAGCGGCCACCGCCCCAGATTGTCCGCATGCGACCACCATGCCCTCGATTATGCTGGGGCCGAAATAGATACCTGGCACGATAGTGGAGGACCACGCAAGAACTCCAGTATACGCATCGAGAGCGAAGATCTCTTGCCAGTTTGCAAAGAAGACCAAACCTCCTGCGACGGCTGGAGTCCCACACATTCCCCCAGATTGCGTCGTGTAACTCCATAGCTCACTGCCAGTCAGAGCATCCAAGGCATGCATGCACAACGACATGTTGCCAGAGGCTGCGGACACATAGACTATTCCGTCTGCCACTGCAGGAGTGGACATAGGCCAGTTTGGTCCGAGCACGATGGCCCAAATTTCCTCGCCCGAGCATGTATCGACAGCCATTATGCGGCCCGCATCGTTGGTATAGTAGACTATGCCCTCGCTCACGACTGGGGACAGGTATGATGAGCTCCCGCCATAACCCACATAGGACCATGAACTGGCAAGCGGCAACGAGAAATTCTCGGGGGCAATGCCTGATCTTCGGTTGTCGTGCTGGAAAGTGGGCCAATCCTTGGACGGTGGGCCAGATGCCTCGAGTCGCAGCAATGCAATATCTGTGGCGTTGGTGGACAGGCTGGACAAAGCCAAAACTGTAACTTTGCATACCCTTCCGAAAGGGGCGTCCACTGGCACAGCGACATCCACTTTGATCCGGACTTCGGAAAGGCCCGGAACCGGGCCTGTGTCGACTAGACCATCACCGTCGGTGTCATTCAGCGGTGTGATGCCGTCCTCTCGGAGCACCAAGACAGGCCATCCCTGTGAGGAGGTGACGTTGAAATCGATGACGTCGTCAAGACCGCCGTCGTTTGCCACTGTCAAAGAGAATGTGGTCACTGTTCCTGGAGAGACATAGGCATACTGGCTCGGGCCTATTCTCACCTCAGGGGGTGGCACCTCAGTGATGAATGAAGCGTCCTTGAATATCCCAGTATCCGTGCTCGATGTGAACCTTACCTTGGACAGCTCAATGGAACCACCAACCGCATCAGAGGGCACATCAACACTCACCACGACTGTGCAGTCCATCCCTGTCGGCAGCGAACCAGTGTCCGGAACGCCGTCACTATCAGTATCTGGCAGCTGGGTCACACCATCGGATTCGTAGAGAGAGACCGACCATCCATTAACCCCCGGGATGATGGTCGCGTCGAAGGTATCGTTTCCGAGTGTGCCTATGTTCTTGACTGCAAGTGCGTATGTGACAGTCGTACCAGGAAGCGTCTCGTTGCCCTGGCTCAGCGGGCTCAGCATGAGCCCAACAGGCAACTCCCCAAGGAATCCATACACGTAGCCTGAATCATCCATTGCCCATAGCCAAGGACCGGAGACAGCAAGAGAGCAGGTGGAGGCGGTATACAGATAGTCCATGTCAATAACCTGACCGGTGTCCGCATCCAGAGTGTACAACTCTCCGCTGTAGGACGTTCCGTAGAGATATCCGTTGACAAGAGCTGCGGAGCTGGCTATCGTTCCTCCTACCGGCGTCTCCCATATCACAGATCCGTCCGCGGTGTCCAGGGCGAAGTATACGCCCAACTCCGTACCAAGGTAGATCGCTACTCCTCCATAGGTCGGGGTTGTCATCCAGATCCATCCAGGTACATTGGCTTGCCAGACTACACCGCCCGTTGCAGCATCCAGAGCATACACGAGGCCGCCATTAGTGGCCACGAATACCTTGCCCTGCGCATACATCGGACATGACGAGATGTCAGATAAGAGCCGAGTGGACCACACGAGTTCGCCCGTGAACTCATCAAGAGCATACAGATTGCAGCCCCATGCATCTCCGCCAAAGACCATGCCTGGGCCTACAGCCATTCCTCCCCAGGTCTGGACGTAAGTAGGATATGTCCAGACGATGGCTCCAGTCTCAGCATCCAATGCAACCCAATCACCGCCATCCTGACCAGCGAATACCATGCCATCGGCGGCGTTGAGAGCAGCCCTCGGATTGAAGAAGATTCCCGAACTATAGGAATCCCATAACTTCGCGCCCGTGGCTGCATCGAGAGCGTAGACTCTATACGACATGTTGTAGAAGATGCCGTAGACAACCCCCTCGTAGTAGGTTGGAAGGGCAACAGGGTTACCGGGCCAGCCAACGCTCGTTTGCCAGATTACATTCCCTGTCTCAGGATCCAAAGCTCTCATGTATCCGTCCATGGTCGCAGTGAACAGCATTCCCCCGGCCATGACTGGCGCAGAATTCCAGGCACCACCGAACTGGCCTGCCACCCACTGCATCTCAAGCGGGGGAGAGAAGGTTGATGGCGATATTCCGCGCCTACTCTCAGAGTTCTGGAAGGTTGGCCACTCCTCGTTTGGAGGAAGAGTGAGTTCAACTACAATCACTGCCGAGTCCGAAACACTAGCATTCGATGATGTGCCAGTCACATGCGTCCTATCGACTGCGCCCATCGGAGCTCCCAGCGGAACCTCCACCTGAATGTTGATATCAGTCTGACCAAGGCCTGGGAGCAGACCTGTGTCGGGGACCAAGTCCCCATCTGTGTCCGTGAGAGGAGAGGTCCCGTCCGCCTTGAACAGCGTCACGGCCCAGCCATCATCAGACAGAGCTATGATGTCAATGGTGTCAGGGAACGCTCCCATGTTTTTCACAGTCATAGTAGCTGTCACAACATCACCGGGATTTGCCGCGAAGTATCGGCCCGGACCGATGCTCACGCCGGGAAGAGGCACGATGCTGGTTGCCATGGCGCTTCTCGAGACATTCGCATCATTGCTAGACGTGAAAGTCACGACCGTTGTCTCAATGTCACCTGACGTCACAGAGCCAGGTACAGATACTCTGACAATGACGATCTTGGAACTGCCTGTTGAGAGAGACCCCGTATCAGGTAAGAAGTCTCCATCTGTGTCATTAAGAGGCGTCACTCCATCGGGCTCCATCAGTTCCACGGACCACCCAAACGGGCCCGAAACTACTGTCGCATCGAAGGTGTCAGGCCCAGATGTTCCCAGGTTCGTTACATTCAACTCGTAGTCAACCACGGAAGAAGGAAGCACATCACGGCTCTGCACTGATGGTGACACTAACAGAGCTACTGGCAGCTGCCCACGGAGGGCGTACACAACGCCGTCAATACCATGGAGCCAGACCCAACCATCGGCAATCGCGGGAGAAGTGATGAAGCCAGCAGGGTTCACGTAGTCCTGCTCGACCACGGCCCCCGTCATTGCGTCCATAACATAGAGATACGGGGCCCAAGAAGTCCCGAACACGTACCCATTCGCATAAGCCACTGAGCCATAGATGCTAGACATGGCAGGAGTGGCCCACAGAATTGAACCGTCAGTCGCATCGAGGCTGAAGAAGTACCCGGACTCTGTTCCGAAGTATATCGCGAGGCCGTCAAAGGCCGGAGTTGACGAATCCATGATCCCTAGGCTTGGCTGTGACCAGATGACCGCCCCGCTCGCGGCATCAAGACAATACATGGTTCCACCATATGTGCCGAAATAGAGGCAGTTCTGAGCATAGAGCGGAGAGGTCCAAACCGTGCCATCCACAAACTGCTCCCACACAAAGCCCCCGCTGAACTCGTCCAGGGCCAGCATCCGCCCATCTTCGGTGCCCTGATAGAGCGTGCCATCAGCAATGGTGGGGCCTCCAAATGGCGGGCTTCCCGCCTGGTAGGACCAAACGACTCCGCCCGTGAACGCATCGAGTGCGAATACTTCGCCCGACCAAGCAGATCCGAACACGAGGCCATCGGCTGCAGCCATGAATATCAACTCGTTGAAACGCATGCCCGTCTCCTGACCAACGGACCAGATTGTCTCACCAGTGAACTCGTCAAGGGCATACACGCGAGAGTCGTTCATTGATGTGAATATGCCGTAGACCATGCCGTTGGCCACGGTCGGTGTGCCGACATAGACACCTTGGTCAGCTAGCGCTCTCGCCCAAATGAGAGCTCCGGTGAAGGCATCCATTGCCCTTATGATCCCGTCTGCAGTCTGCGAGAACAAGATCCCATCAGCATATAGTGATCCAGAGTACATGCTGCCGTAGTTCGGCCCGCTCGACCAAACCATTTCGAGAGGCAGTGAAAGCCTGCACGGTGACACTCCCTGCCTAACCTCGTTGTTGTGGAAAGTTGGCCAATCCTCGTTCGGAGGTGCGATCGGGGGCTTTGGAGGCGTCTCGAACCAGTAGTACACCGTTCCATTATCGTCCAGAGCTGTATTCCCAGGATCATCGGTTGATTGAACAGCGAAGCAATAAGTTGTGTTCTCAAGAAGCCCCGTGAGAGAAATAGAGTGGCTGGTGACCAAGTACGGATTCGATACAGATCCCATAGGAGGCGCTGAAATCCCGTAGTAGACGGTGGAGTCGGAAGGCTCGTCAGTCGTCCAGACGATCGTTGCACGGCTGAAGCGCAAGTTAGTGACATTCACGTTCGAGATTACTGGTGGAGAGTCGTCAACCCACGCATAATCGTAGCTGAAATTGCTGCCACCCATGCCGTCGTCGGCGTCGAAGTATGCTGCAGTTATCATGTCGCCGTTCTGTACCTGCAATATGCCATCCCCAGGCACGGCGGTCGGGCTGTTCTGTAGAGACACAAAGGCTTTGAACACCCCAGTCGACAAGCCTGTCTCAGTGAGGACTATCTCCTCAGGAACCGGCTCTGTGTCGCTGCTCATGTTGGCATTCGCGATGTCAACCGAGCCGTTGTCAACGTCTAGGTCTCTGTCAACAACAGTAAGGGCGACCACAGCATCGGATCTGTAGAACTCCTCGTCCATTGCTATGACTCCCCGAGAGGTCGCAACTCCTCCTGTCATGACGATAGCATATGGCTGCGGTCCGTAGGGAGTGTTGTAGCCAACGACCTCGACTTTCCAGATACCGGTCTGGACGTTGGTTATGACGAGCACGCTCTCAACGTTGTTTGCCCTATCCGCCACACTCGCATCGGGGACGGACTCACCTGGGTTGTACCCCTGGTAGGCGTTGCCGCGGTAGACAGTTCCATCGGGCGCCGTGACGACCAGGTCAAGGTCATTGACAAGGGCGGGGCTAGTGAACGGCACTCCCGGATAGTCTGTCCACACGAGCGTAATCTCAATAGGCAGTGCTGCGTCTCCTATGGCGAGGGAGTAGGCAGCTGAGTCCCCGGTACCGATGCCTCCTCTGTTATCGTCAATGACCAGACCCCGGTCATCGCCCTGGAAGTACATCGCGTCGTCGAGCAGAATCCTGCCCCAGCCCTGGTTGTCGTTGGGATACCAGTACTCGCCGTTCTCATAGGCGCCCATGCCCGTCATCTCAGCAGCGCCATTGACCAAGGTGGCCTTGATGAGGGCTGCAGTAGGCGTGAAAGCGAACCCAGCGTTCTTGGTTCCGGTCGGATAGAAGCCGTCCATGTAGTACTGACGCACGAGTGCTGCAGCTCCTGCTGCTGTCGGGGTCGCCATGCTCGTCCCCGACAGCCGCCAGTACTGGTTGGTTGTCGGACCCGGATCCATTCCGTGGACGGACCAGATGTCGACCCCTGGGGCCATGACATCAGGCTTGATTCTTCCATCCGCACAAGGACCTCTGCTGCTAAAACCGGCAACGTCCTCTCGGTTCAGTTCGTTGAAAGTCGCTCCAACTGCAATCACATTCTTCGCAGTCGCAAACGGGCTGATGGATTCAAGACTCGAGCCAGCATTGCCCGCAGCAAATAGAACAAGGAATTCCTGGTTGTTCCACAGGAAGTCATCAGTCTGAGCAGCCTCGGTTATGTAGTCGTTCCCCCAGCTGCCCCAGCTGTTCGAATGAATCCACGAATCCCTGTCTGCTGCAGGCTGAAACAGGTCGTGGAGATCAGACGGGATCCCGACAGAGTATCCATCGATTGATAGGTCCTGCATTTGAATGAACGCATCGAAAGCCTGCCCATCATGCGGGCCAGCGGCACCATTCGAGCCGGTTGGGGTGCCGTCATACACGTGCCAGGTTCCGTCATCGCCTGCAACGGTTCCGGAAGTGTGAGAACCATGGTTGATGTCCTCATCCTGGTTGTCGCCCTGCCCGCCAGGTGGTGTGTAATAGTCCGTGACTTTTCGGTGGTTGGGTCCTGGGGTCGAGTTGGCAGGGTCGTAGAATGCATTGTGATCGTAGTCCAATCCTGTGTCGGCAAGAGTGACCGTCTGGCCAGTTCCCCATATCCCTTGGTCATGGATTGGCGTGGCGAAATCGTCGCCGTCTCCGCTCTGGATTACCCACCTCGCGATGTCGTTGAAGAAGTAGGCATCGGTGTCGCGGTCAATCCACATAACATCTGGGATGTGAGATATCTGTGCAAGCGCTCCCTTATCGACTTCTGCCTTGATCATACCCCATGAGTCGTATGAGGTTAGTATGTCAGTCCCGCCAAGGAGAGACACGACCTCGGCCACTGCGTCCACGTGAGACTTCTCGAAGGTGGTTATGAGAACCGCGATTCTACTTTCATCGGCTGCCTGAACCGTATCCGCGGGATTGGGCCTCACATTGGCATTCGGGGCGATAGAGTACGATCCGAGCGCACCGTAGGGGGTCGATGGCACGTGACTCTTGATAGGACGCGACACGGATTCCATTCCTCCCGCGGCGAGGAGACCGTTCATGTCCCGCTCTTTGGCCAGGCTTACCATCTCATCATAATCGTCTGAGAGCCGTGGGCTGAGCTTATATGCGGGCTCGAACACACCCGCCCATCTCACCGACGGCAATGCCTTGGCCTTCTCGATTGTTGCCCAGTCTGCTCTCACGATGAATGCGTTAGTGTTCACATACTGGAGAATCGTCACGCCCGTCGAGGTGAGGTCGCTCTTCATCTGAGCGGTGATTGGGCCTTTAAATTGGACTATGTAATAGGTCTGGACATTCGGATTCAATTGATCATAAGAGAGAGAATCTGGAATCGAAGGTCCTTCGACCAGCGGATCGAATTTGAAGTTGTTTACCTGTATGTATGTTGCGGACTCCGGCATCTTGTCCGGACTTATGGTCACCCGCTGCTCGCCCGCGGACGCAGCGTCTGTCGATGCCGATGTGATTGGCAGCATCGACAAAACCAGCAGCACACACAAGAACATTGCAGCAGTTCTAGCACCAAACAATTTCCTGTTAGAAGATTCTCTCTCGACCACCATGATTCCCCCTGCCTGGGTCGGAGAAGACCCTTGTCAGCTATATCACATTATCGCATTTCACGGGAGGGCATCTTGGCACCTGGTGTTCGTTGAAGTTCTCGTAGTCTCTGGACAAATCCAGGATAGAGCCAACGTCCAGACAGGTCCTTTGCGGCAGGAGAACCGCGATTACATCAACGAACGTTTATATTGGGAGACAATATTCGAGGGCCGCCTACTTCGCGGAGGCAACCGAATGGACGACGAGAAGGAAACAAAGGTACGGTTTGAAACGTTGAGCGCCGAGAAGATTCCCTTTGGGAAGAACAACTTCTTGGAAGTGGCACGTAAGAAGGCAATCACTGACGAAGGGGACAGCGAGTTCATCTCAGTGTCCAGGGGTTACTTCCTTCCGGATGGAAGCGAGAAGTACAAGAAATCTATTACGATCCCAGACGACCCGACCATCAAGGCGTTCGTCACCGAGAAGATCAACAAACTGTGAGATAGTTCTCATCCAATTGCTTGATGTAGATCGGCCGGAAGGATTCCAGGCGAGATAGGCTCTCGCCTGATGATTTTCATTTCATACGTT
>Ga0209182_10000263_pt1 | contig 13760 bp, 14 predicted proteins | sample LakBais05cmmetaG_FD_185474 | JGI IMG/M metagenome (GOLD analysis project Ga0209182, IMG submission 185474) | Lake sediment microbial communities from Lake Baikal, Russia to study Microbial Dark Matter (Phase II) - Lake Baikal sediment 0-5 cm... | ecosystem: Environmental > Aquatic > Freshwater...
ATCCAGGTATTTCCTGGTCAGGCGGTCGGCTTCTTTCTTGGCCTCGGTGATAATGGAGCCAGCCGTCTCCTCGGATACCTGGCGGGCCGCCGCCACCAGCTTGAGGGCTTCCTCTTTAGACTCTTTGGTAATGCGGTCGAGCTCTTTCTGCGCCCGGTCGCGGGCTTCCCGCTTTGCCCGGTCCTCGGCGGAGGCGAGTATCTGGTCGGCTTTTTGCTGGGCTTCGGCAAGAAGGAGAGCGACCTTACCATTTGCCTGGTCTCTTACCTGGGCGAGGGTCTGGTCGGCCTGCTGCTGGGCGCGGGCGGTGATGAGCGCCGACTCGCGCTGGGCGCCGGCAACGATTTGGCCGGCCTGGTTTTCCGCCAGCTCCATGAGGCGGGCTTTTTCTTTTTCAAGGTTCTTTTCCAGCGCCTGGGCGATGCCCAGACGGTACTGGCTCAGGACTTTTTCTAGCTCATCAACCTGCGATTGCAGCGGCACTGTAGCCATATTAGCTCAACCCTCCCCTTCCAACGTCGACGAAAAAAGCGAAACTGAGGCTAGATGTCCACCCAACATTGTAGCTGATGGGCGTGGAATGTAAATAGGGAAATGGTCATACCCACTTTAGTGCTATGCTTGCTGGCATAGAAAAGGGACAGGGTTTACATGACTCTGAACCGGGCCTGTGGTGGGCTTACCGAAGAGCTTTCAGGTCTTAGTTTTGCTTCTGGCACGCGCTTTGGCTCCGAAGGGCGTCAGCTTGACATAATCATTCTCACAGGGGTTGCCCTCGGTCAGGTACATCGCGCCGGCGGTGAGGTCCATGATTATCGACCTGAGCGTCTTGGTATGGCTGTGGACATCGTCCTTGGGGTTGACGTGCCAGCAGAGGGAATCGGGATAGCTGAAGTGGTCGGTGAAAACGCGCCGGAAAGAGGCGACATCGATGTGCCCGGTGTCCATCGCCAGGAGCCGCCGCGCCCGGTGGTAGCGGAATAGGCTGTTGGGGATGAACTTCTTGAAGATGTCCGTCAGGTCGGCGCGATTGGCGAGCGCCAGGAAGTGATTGCTGTGGGTGAGAATGCCGTCCTTATCGTGGACAACGCCGACATCGCCCGGTGTGACTTCCAGGTCGATGGCTTCTCCGTCCTTGTGGGCAAACATCACGTTGCCGCAAACCGCCAGCTTGGCGCGGAGGACGGCCTGCAGGGTGCGAGCGAAGTTCTCCGCGTTGATAGCACTGCGCAGGACGAGGAACCAGGGGACGCAGGTGGGGTCAAAGCGGTCTCTGGTGGTGACCAGTCCGTTGACGACCATCCCCAACCCCGCCGAGTTCATCCCCTTGAGGCCGAGGAGGCCGGCTTCGGTGCTGAGGACGACCTTCGGTTTGCCCGTCTGCTCCACTTCCAGGAGTATCATAATGTCGGTCAGGATGGGCGCGTTGTCCCAGTTCTGGCCGATGAAGGTATGCCCGTCCTTCGTCACTTCCGGCAGGGCGGCGACGGAGGTGCAGCCGCCGCCGAAGAAGCGCACCACCCTCTCGCCCCAGATTAGCTCGTAGCGGGCATTCAGGGCGATGACTTCTTCCAGGGAGAGGCCGGCGCCTTTGGCCAGGCCCTGCAACTCTTCGAGGATATCGTTGTCGTACTCACCGATGACCGGCGGCAGTTTACGGCACTTCTCCAGGATTTCGGTACGCTCCATGTCCATTGTCGCCTTCCAGCGTTTGAAGTAGTTGGCGACATTCTTGCGGATGAGCGCTCCGGCCTGCGTGCCGTGCTGGAGGCCGCAATCGAACGGTTTGCCCTTGACGGAAATAACCGGGGTCTGCTTCAGAGTTGCCATATTATACCTCCTGAACGCGGGAAAAACGTAAGATTGTATTTCAGGACTCGCTGTAGGGAATTATAATACTTTTGGGGTGCGGATGTGAATTCTAGGCACGTGGCATAATTTGTGCTATAGTTTCTAATGTGAGATGCCCAAGAACAATCTGAATAGACTGAGGGGTACGAAATGGCCGAAAACAAGGTGCAGGCTCTTGAGGAAGCGGCGAAACAATTGCTTTTTCGCTTGAGCAGTTATGCTAAGGCGCAGAATCTTACAAATCGGAGACTGGCTGAGCAAATCGGTATTCCATACGGTACTATTCGCGGATGGTGGTTTTTCACTGAAGGCAAAGACGCTCACAAACCCTCCGACTCATGCTTAACCAGAATAGAAGACTTCTTAGAAAGTAGAGAGAACCCAGAGGCTTATCGAGAAAGACAAGAGGCGCGGCGGAGAACGGAGAAGATAAAGTACCTTCTACTTTTGTTGGAGGATGAGCTAAAGTGGTTCCGGGACAACAATCATAAGGCGCGGGATGAGTTCCGGAAGGCACTCAATTCTTCTGACGTTGGCTACATCTCCAGCCTACTTTCCATGCTTTCCGATGAGGATAAATTCAGCAGGTGGCTTGCTTTAACAACGCTTCGTTTTCAGTCCTTTAGGAGTAGGTGAAAATAGATGGGAAAGAAGAAAATTCAGGGTAATTGGGGTGTTCTTCTCTCCTATGTGGGCAAGCTCTACGGAAATCCCTCTAACGCCATAAAAGAATACATCAGCAACGCGTTAGATGAATGGATGAAGGCTAAAGAACGGGGTGACGTGGATGGTCCCTGTAAGGTAGTTTACTCGCTAGAGAAAGATAGGATAACCATTGACTACAATTCCCCAGGAATGGACGAAAAAGAATTTAAGAATGCTTTGAATAGGGTAGCAGAATCAATAAAGGTTGGTTCAAAAGTTCCGCAAATTGGGCAATTAGGAATAGGCATTTTTGCTTTTAACCAAGTGGGAAGTACCTGTGCCTTCTATAGTAAGAAAGCCCACGGCAAGCCTACTATCAAGGTAGTTCTTATGAGTAACTCGGATGAATACGAAATTGACACGGCTATTAAGAGAGAATCGCGACAGGATCCGGGTATGACCGTTGTTATAACGCGTTTGCATCAAGACCCTACGAAACCTCGAGGTTCATTGGCACCACATTTGCTGCAAAGAGCATTTGCTGAGAAGTTTCATTCTTACCTTGCACAAGGGATTTTGAAGACTGAGATAAATTGCAATGGTAAAGTCTATGAGGTAAAACCCTTGGATATCATTCTCCCCAAAGTAGGAGAGGCTTTTAAGGAAGTCCATCTGTATTCTGACTGGCAGAAGAAATTCAACTGCCAATTTTGGTTTGACCCTTCGGGCAAAAGCCGCGTCTCAATTCGTCACACCGGAGTCTCAATTATTGAGGACATGAAGAATTACCCATCTTACGGTCTTGAGAATAGTATTTATGCTAGCGGGTTTCTAAAAGGTTATATTGATGCTGATTTTCTCAAACCACTACCTGCCAGAACCAGTTTTGAAGAGAATGACGATTGGCTTCACTTTGTAGTGGAGCTTGAGAAAATGATGCCTTCTGTTGAAGATGAGGTAGAGGAACTTCGCCGCAAAGAAGAAGAAAAGAAGCTAACCGAAGTTCAAAAGCAAGCACTTAAGGTCGCGAGGGAGATTCTAGATCAAGACCAGTTTAAGGATTTGGAACTTCTTGCGGGACTACGAAGGCGAAGAAGTCCTGCTACGCACCACAGAACGCAGAAGACTGGGAGAAAGACCGGAGGGCGTTCTACGACAGCAGGCGAACACCCTGGTGGGCTGAGGATTGCCTATGAGGAAAAGCAGTTTGAAGAAGGACCTGCTAAGCACAGCCGATTTGTAAGTGGAATAGTGCAAGCTAATGAGCTTAACCCTGACTTTAGACAAGACATTGATTACGGTGCATTGATGATTGGTAAAGAAGCTATTGCTTATAATGACACCTCAGGAGCGGCAGATTACTATCTAGAGAAGCTTCTCTCCTTCCTGTTCCAGGTTGAATCAAGAACTCAGGGGGGTTCAGCAAGACAAGTAGGATTGATAAAGCCAAAAGAGGCTAAGAGACCAAGAGGTCAACCCAGAAAACATAAGTCAAGGAAATCTCCACAACTGAAGCTCACGTTGAGTTAGAACCGGAAAGTAGACCAAAGAATGGCGTCCAAGAGGGCTCTGTCAATACTTCTACTCCTGATACTCTCAGTCAGTCTGCTCATTGCGGGCTGTCGTCCTGAGGCAGCGCCTCCGGCGCCTCAGCCAGCTCCGGCGCCCGCCCCTACCCCGGCGCCCGCACCGCCTCCGTCAGGGGAGCTTAACCTCTACGGCATTGACCCCATCACTCTCGACCCGGCTGTCTCCGGGGAGATGACTTCGCATATGTTTATCCTGCAGATATTCGGCGGGCTCCTGCGCTTGGACGATAACCTGAATCCGGTCGGCGATATTGCCGAGAGCTGGCAGGTCAGTAACGGGGGCAAGACTTACACTTTCAAGTTGAGGCAGGACGTGAAGTTCCATAACGGCCGTCAGGTAAAGGCGGCCGATTTCAAATACTCGTGGGAGCGGGCGGCCAACCCGGCGACGCGCTCGCTGACGGCGGGCACTTATCTGGGCGATATCGTCGGGGTCAAGGAAGTGCTTGAAGGGAAGGCCCAGCAGGTTAACGGCATCCGGGTGGTTGACGATTTCACGCTCGAAGTGACCATTGACGCACCCAAGTCTTACTTCCTCTCCAAGATGACCTATCCCACATCTTTCGTCGTCGATAAAGACAACGTCGCTTCAGGCCGGAACTGGTGGCAGAAGCCCAGCGGCACGGGACCGTTCAAGCTCAAGACCTGGGAGAAGGAAAAACTGCTTGTCCTGGAAAGGAACGCGTCCTACTACGGCGACAAAGCCCGGGTCAACGCGGTGAACTTCCAGCTTTGGGGCGGTGCGCCGATGCAAATGTATGAAACGGGCGAAATCGATGTCACCGATGTCTCCCTGGCCTACATCTACAAGGTCACCGATAAGTTGGGCCAGTTCTACGACGAGCTGGAGGCGGTGCCGGAGTTGAGCTTTGGCTATATCGGCTTCAATGCCACGCGACCGCCTTTTGATGACGCTAACCTGCGCCGCGCCTTCAGTCTGGCGATTGATAAGGACAAAATAGTCTCGCTGGTCTTCAAGGACACAGTACAGCGGGCCGATGGCGTCCTGCCCCCGGGCATTCCGGGCTTCAACAAGGACCTCATCGGGCTTAAGTTTGATGTGAACGAGGCGAAGCGGCTCATCGCCGCCTCGAAGTATGGCAGTGTCGCCGCCCTGCCGCCCATCACCATCACCGTATCGGGGTACGGCGGGCTGATTCCCCAGAACGTCGAGGCGGCTGTCCAGGAGTGGCGGCAGAACCTCGGGGTGGAGGTTACGGTAAGACAGCTTGAGCCGCAAGTTTTTCTCTACAATCTGAAGGCGGAGAAGGACGAGATGTACTCCATCGGCTGGGTAGCTGACTACCCGCACCCGCAGAACTTCCTCGATGTCCTGTTCCATACCGGCTTAGACAACAACTACGGCGAGTACAGCAGTCCGGAATTCGATGCTATTATCGATAGAGCCAACGTGGAGCAGGACTATGCCGCCAGCCTCAAACTCTACCAGCAGGCGGAGCAGAAGCTGGTGAACGATGCGGGTGTTCTGTCCCTCTACTTCGGGAGGAACTTTGTCCTGGTCAAACCCTACGTGGAAGGCTACAAGCTGAACCCGATGGGTTTTGCCTGGCTGAACAAAGTGTCAGTCAAACCGCACTAGGGCAAACTTCCCCTCGCCCTTGATGGGAGAGGTCAGGGTGAGGGTGAAATCCTGGTCAGGCAATGGCGCTGTCTTTGAATTCCTCCTCACCTCAATCCTCTCCCCCGATGGGGAGAGGAGGTTCTTCTTTTTGGGACTGGCGGAGGGGGTGGCCAACTACGCTCTGACAGAGCTTCGATGGCTAAAGGATTCGTTTATTCCGAGCGAAGTCGAGGAAAACCCATCGACTCATTTCATTCGCTCAGGGTTCACCCTGAAGGATTCTCCCTGAAGGGTAAACGGAGGGGGTGGGATTCGAACCCACGTCCCGACTTACATCGGGAAACGGTTTTCAAGACCGTCACCATAGGCCACTCGGACACCCCTCCATGTACCTAATTTCTAGCTAAATTAATCTTAAACAACTCATTTATCAAATATACATAATACTGTTTAGCTAACGGATAGCTAACGGACACTTTCAGCGGCTGATTCATTATACTTTGTTGTAAATGCCTCGTCAAAGCGTTTGGCCGCAGCTTCCTGAAGCCCCGGTGACACGTGCGAGTAAGTGTCCAGGGTAATCGCTATACTGGAATGGCCGAGGCGCTCTTGGACAATCTTTGGGTGTATCCCTTGCTTTAGCATAATTGAAGCGTGGGTATGCCTGGCATCGTGAAGGCGTATAACCTTAAGGCCGGCACGGGCAGCTAACACAGTCCAGGCGCGGGTGATGGTATTGGGGCGTAAGGGCTTACCGTCCACGGTACTGAATACCAAGTCATCATCTTTCAGCAGTGTTTCCAACTGGGCCCAGGTAGCTTCCTGCTGTTCCTTATGCTCTCTAAGGACTAAAGTGACAGATGGTGAAAGCGCAATCATCCGGCGCCCCTTAGCTGTCTTAGGCTCTCGGTAGACAATGCTTCCATCCCGGAGCTGGTGAAGGCTACGGTTAACGTATACCTGGCATAAGAGCAGGTCAATATCAGACCACTTCAGAGCTAGGAACTCAGAACGTCTCATGCCAGTGAAAAGGGCAGTGTAGAATAGCGCATAATAGGGTGTGGCCTTGGCAGATTCAAGGAAGCGGGTTATATCATCTTCACTCCAGGTATGCATTTCTGGACGTGAAGCGTGGGGTGGTCTAACAGCATCAGCAGCATTTCGTGATAATAACCCCCACTCTACAGCAGTTTGAAGGGCTTTATGTAAGGCGGTATGGTGGTGTCTTACCGTCTGGGCACTCAATCCGCACGAGCTATCACAGCGACCGCTACGTAACATCTCAGAATAATACTTTTGGAGATGCTCAGGTTTAAGCTGTGTCAGGGTAATATTGCCAAGTTTGGGGATAAGGTGCTGACGTATGATAGACTCATAACCTTCAGCCGTCCTGGGGGCAAGGTAGGGCCAGGCGTAATCCTTTAGCCACCTCTCAAGGTATTCTGCCAGTGTCGTTTTGCTAGGCTTCATAAAGGTGCCGGTATCTAGCTGGTGAAGCATATCAGCAAGCCTCTTTTCAGCCTCTTTTTTAGTTCCTTTAACAGTAATCCATTGTTGCTTACGCTTGCCTGTAGCCGGATCAGTACCTAAGTTCAAGACGATGTTATAGGAATCCTTATACCGCTTGATTATGTGACCTCTCATTGCTGTACCCCCTCTATTTCGTTACGCCATTTGATATCTACGTCCTCGAACAGGTTAGGGTTTTGCTCGTTCTTGATTATCCAATTACGCAAGTCCATAATTAGAGACTTCTGCCGGTCATCATCCATATTTGCCCATTTGTCATTTTGTACCATCGCCCCGATCCCATATAGGTACGCCCACCATGCTTTACCGCTCAGGTCATATTCATCCAGGCTTTTGCCAAATACCTTTTGTTCAAATTCCCGGGTAAGCTTTTGGCCAAGTGTTCTTTTCACAACCTCCGAGACCGTATTTGTCGTGCCTAAAAACTTGGCAATTATTTCCATCCTACCCGCAGCCATGGCTAGGTCAAAATCAGAGGTATCAAGTGGAATATTGGCCACTTTGGCGGCTAAATCCCGGGCAGCGTACCACTGTGCCCATATTAAGAGGTCATTAAGTTTATCTTCGTTTACCACAGATTGGAGCGCATCTGTCTTTAATATTGGGTGGACAAATCTATATAAGAGAGCAACCCATTTGGCTTCAGGAACCGTTAAGGGTGCCTCCTCTCGAAGACGTCTTAACTTCTGTGCAGCTAGTATTACGGGGGTGGCGTCCGGAGATATATCATCATCACACAATGATCCCAGACTCCATGGCGTTTTAAACGTCTTCAGTGAGGCTTGTTTGTTGAAACTGCTACGGTATACCGCCAGTTTCTTTTGCACAGCACTTAATCCCGGCCCTTGTGTTGCTAACCCCTTCCTCCTTACTTCATCGTCTACCGCTTTCTGCACCTGCTTTGCCACCCAATCGGGATGCTCCAGATATGTATCCACAATCAGCTGTTGAATTTGCTCGGTGATTTTAGGGCCGCCTGCCATTGGGCTAACTCCTTTGTACGCTTGTCATCTATTTATCTATGCTTTAGATACTTTAACATATCTACATTACGTGTCATAATCATATTAATATATGATAACACCGGACAACACTAATGTCAATAAAGAAGGAGTCAAAATGGAAAACGACAAACTAACCTTGACTGTAGATGAAACTGCAAAAATCTTAGGCGTGGGAAGGAACTCAGCATATGAGGCAATAGCTAGAGGTGAAATTCCGGTAGTCAAGGTGGGGAAGCGCCTACTGGTTCCGAAAGCTGCCCTAGAAAAACTATTGAATGGCAGACTATTGAAGAGTAAGGACGAGGTTAACTAGGTGACGGAGGTTACTCCGACACGAAACTTAAAAGGATACCTTGAACCAGACCAGCTAGGCATGTATGAGACTCAATTATAGGATATAGAGCGCCAACTTAAGGTGGTTGACCGTGAGCAGCACCAGTTTTTACGGTGGGCGCTTAAAGGCTTCCCGGAGAATCAGGTAGAGGCGGAGAACCGGCGGCTAAACAAGGCGCGGGAAACCTTGAAAGATCAAAAAGCAGAACCGGAGACGCAAATCAAGGCCGGCCAGGACGCTGTTATCAATATACCGAAGCTGGAGAGCTTTATTGAGCGTATGCAGAGCCGGATATCCGCACTGGACTTTGAAGGCAAGCGCCAGGTGCTAGATATGCTCAATATCAAGGTATGGCTTGACGGTGAGAACGTAGAAATAACCGGCGTCCTACCTACGGAAGATGTTGCTATTGTGCACACGCAATCTTGTTTACATAGGCACAATACACCAAGTTTAGCTTTCCGGGTGCGGGTGTGAGTTGCAGAGAGTGATTTACAGGCTGGGATACTTTGGAGAAAGAAGGAAGTAATGAAGGCCTACGTTGAACCGGAGGAGATAACTCTGATGGAGAAGGCTACCACCAATCTGAGGGACAGGTTGTTGATTCGCCTGCTATTCCATTCTGGTTGCCGCGTCAGCGAGGCTCTTGGTTTGACGGTTGAAGACGTGGATCTCGGTCGTAGCACGATTACCATCAAACACCTCAAAGCCCGCCTGAAGCTGTCCTGTACCGACTGTGGACAAAGACTCGGCAGAAGCCACACTTTCTGCCCAAAGTGTGGAAGCAAGGTCGAGAAGGCTCAAGCTGAGCAGCAGGAACACCATCGCCAGAGGGTGCTGCCAGTGGATGGTGAGACTTTGAGCGCGCTCAAGGACTATATCCACCGTGGCGGCCCGGTTCTTCGAGGTGGGAAAAGGCTGATTTTTGGCATTAACCGCCACCGGGCATGGCAGATTATCAAGCAGTGCGCCGAAAGAGCCGGGCTGCCAAAACTCGTAAATCCTGAGACGGGAAGGGTGCACAACGTGAGTCCTCACAAATTAAGGGACGCATTCGCCGTCATGGCGGTAAAACAAAACGACTCGGGGGACGGTCTCAGGATGCTCCAAGAGCACCTGGGCCACCAGAGCTTCAACACCACAGCTAAGTATAGAAAAGTGTCGGGTAAAGAACTCCGTGACTGGTATCAAAGACTATGGGGGAAGAAAGGCCCATGAGCACTTGGGTTCGGCTGAAGGAGAAGCAGAATGGTTGAGCTGCTGAGACCAGCCAGGGGTGGGTTCTTGCGACCCTTCGGCTGCGGCTGGTTTATAGGGGAATTTCTGATGGGTCACGGTCCGGAAGGTGCACCGAAAATTGACCCGGAAAAGGGTGCCTACCAGGCGGACATATTTCACCATTACAAGCTGGCACTGATGCGAGCCACCGCTCTGGACCGAGCTGTCCGAACCGAAGAGAAGCACGCTCGGCGGCAGAAACGGCCAATCAATCCTGATAATATTGACAGGCTTGCCGAAAAGTATTTTAGCCGAATGCCCTACAAATCTCAGGGCTGCCGCTTCCACAGTTTTGTTGTCTACTTTTCAACCATCCAGAGACTCGGCTGGGTCGAAGCAACGGGCAGAGAGGAGGCCTCAGCCTTTCAAGAGCACTATCCGCCCGGCCCGCCTCGACGTTATTTTCGTATCACAAAGGTCGGGCGAGAGGCCAGCGATATCGCCTGGGCAAACCCCCACCTCGCTCTTTATGGTGGTGATTAGCGCCACATTACCTCGAGAGCAATGCGAAGTGCCACGAGTTGCCAGATGCCAAGAGAAGCTATCGGGTCGGCAATGTGTCAGCGCAGAGCTGTTTAGGTCGCGGGTTTTCTGCGAATTATTCGCAGAAAATCTTCTGGCGGTTTCCTGCCCGTATCCTCTTCAAACCGTTCCGCTGCATATTCTATCATGGACTGCCATTCATTGTATGAGTCACGCTTCGGGTCATCTATGAGCCAGGTAAAAACATACTCCATGAGGTGGGCAAGATAGATGTCTCTGTCCAAAGACTGGTCACCACTATCCTTTTTGAGATCACCTTTCATCTTCCGAGCCACCGAATAAACGGTCGTTCTTTTGAAGCCCTTCTTGATGAGTTGTTGCGGGGTTTCTCCCCCTCGCAGTTTTGTGCTTATCTGTTCTGCTATGCTTTCCATGAGTAAAGACTCCTGTCCATATTATAGTCCAGCACTAATATGGATTCAATATGGACCTTGTTTTGGGACACTCCGCTAGAGTCCACATGGACAATATGGACTCTAGCGGAGAATATCCGGTCGCTTAGTATGGACTTTGTTTTGGGACAGTCCATAGCATCCATAGCGGGACAGTCAATTTGTTGGCAGCCCTTGCGGCATATAAAAATAGGATGCCGCAGGCGCCTACTGGAGAGTGCCAACAATGCCGGTGCCAACACCCCCACCGCCTACGACACAATGTTCGGCTCAATGTTCCGCGCAATGTTCTGCAGAGTTTCGGCAGCGACGTGGTAGGGCCGGATGAACTTCACCTCAAGCCTAACGATTGCCAACGCCCCACATACACTATTGCCTAACCCCTGGCACACCAGCCTGGCAGGAACGTATCTCTTTGAGCCTCGAACCGAACTCTTAACGGTCACCGCTAACAATTCTGCGAGTAAGATTGCTTACTTGATAACTCAGTCCTTCTCGTCAGGGCCGGTCATAACCTGCTCCCCTGAGCCGGCCGTATGGAAGTCCTCTCAGTCAATCACAAATAATGAGGCGGCCATCGCTGGCTTGCCCGAAACCCGCCGCCTGACTGGTAAAAAGTTTTAGCCCCGTGAAAACGCTGCTGCCCGAAAATCATGTGAATATAGGTTCATTCTGAAATTTAACTTTCCTTCCTTTTGTGCAAAGCTAGCATTAGGCAAACGCACCTTAACAACTGAATAGAGCGCAAAGCCCGGACCTGGACGCTTGCCCTCACAGGGCAAATAAGCTCAAAAGGGGGTCAAGCGATGACAACGGCGGTAACATCACCAGCACCAGCACCGCAAGGGCATTGTAGCCAGTGCGGTAAGGTCTGGACACTAAAGGAAAGGCAGGGCGTTTGCCAGTGGTGCGGTAAGCCAGCAACTTGCCAAAGCTCCACGACAAAGCCCCGCCATATCAAGTCTAGGTCAAACGGAAGGCGAAAGCAACCTAACGGCAACGGTAACGGCTATGACCGGCTAGAGGGCGTCTATGCTACATATTATAAGGTAGCTTCCCGGTTTAACCACAAGGCAAAGGCGGAGGACACCCAGGACTTACTCCACGATATAATATACCACCTTGCTAGGGTAGAGCAGAGGCAAGGGAAGCCCATGACAGAAGCTGCCATGTATCGAACAGCTAGTCACGTGAAAGACCATTACTGGTATGAGCACTACAAGCTCACGATGGGGTTAGACTGCCAGCATTGTAGCACGGCACAACGGCGAAAGTGTAAAGAGGGTTGGCTATACGGCGATTGCCCAAAGGCTATCAAGATAGAGAGCCTAAACAAGCCTATCATAGACGGGGAAGGCAATATAACCGAGTTTGGCGACCTGATAGCCGACGACAAGGCGATTGACCTTGCCGCTTGGCTAGACGCTAAAACATTCCTAATCGGAGCAGAACAAAGGCTAAAGGGGATAGCCGTCAAGCTGAGAGACGGGATACCACTAGAAGGTAAAGACCAAGACTACCTAGACCACTGGCGCAAGCGGGAGCAAATAAAGTTATTCTAGCCTGCGGTTTTTTGACCAGTTTCGGACTCTTATATAATGGAAGCACCGTTTAGGCTAGCGTGACGCAGTTAGGCGGTAGCTTACTATTAGGCGTAAGCTAGAGTTTGCCCACTCTAGCCCATGCCAAAAGGGGGTATTTCAAATAGAAAAACTGAATATCGTGGGCAAGCGTTCAGGTGACGGCTTTGTAGCTCATAAGGCTACGCTGGTAAACGCCCTTTCCAGAGCATTAGCCGATAGGGTGATGCTTCTGGACTTTACCGTGGGGCGCAAAGGCTTACTCAGTTACCTAAAGGCAATCGCAGGCTCAAACGTTGTCAAGATAGTGCCTGCAAACGGTAGTGCTAGCGAGTCGCAGGCTACCAAACGCCTTAAGGTGATATGCGGAAGCAATACCGGCTATCTTGAGGACCTGGCATGGGTGGGCGACAATACCCCGATGACCCTGTGCGATGTCAGGGTAAGCCCGAATAACACCGTCAAGCCGAATATCGGAAGCCTGGAACTAGCGGAAGCCCTTAACAGGGTATTGCCCTTTACCGCTACTGAGGACACGAGAGCGGTTTTACAGTGTGTCCTCTTCAAGGCGGGTGAGGGTAAGCTCAACCTGGCTAGTGCCGATGGCTTCAGGCTGGCAGTCCAGAGCATAGACTTTGACGGTGAGGGTAAAGCCCTGATAGTCCGCGATGACCTGTGGGGAGTCGCCAATGCCCTGCGTAAGGCAAGGCGGGTAAACCTGAGCTTTGAGGCAAGCGGGGATAGCCTTGACGGAACGAGCTTAATAATTGACACTGAGGCAATCCGCTACAAGTGGATGGGTGCTGATGGTCAATTCCCCGATTATGAGAAGCTCATACCTACCGAGGCAAAAACCGTTGTCCACTTTGACACCGTTGAAGCGGTCAAGGCGGTTAGCTCTCTCAAAGCCCTTGCCGGTAGCAAGTCTTACCCGATAGACTTAACCTTTGAAAACGGTATGGTGACACTGTCAAACCCCGATGATAAGGGGCAAGCGGTTATACCGGCCGATATAGAGGGCGAGCCGAACAGGGTAAGGCTTGACGGTAAGTATCTCGCCGATGCCCTGAGAGCCTGTAACGGTATGGTGGACTTAAAGCTCACGGATAGCAAGTCCCCAGTCCGGTTTACCGTTGACGGTTATCAGCTTGTGGTAATGCCCATGCTGACCGCCGATAACAAGCCGAAGCCAGAAGCCGAGCCGGAGCCGGAAGCCAAGCCAAAAGCCGAGAACGCCGAGGTTGCCGAGGCGATAGCCGAAGCCGAGGTGATAACCGAAGCGGAAGCCGAGCCGGCCGAGGACAAGCCGAAGCGGAAGCGCAAGGCAAAAGAACCAGTAGCCGTATAAGGCTACACAAAGCCAAAACTGAACGCTTGACCAACAAAACAGCCACGCAAAGAAGCGGGATTTAGCAGTCCCGCTTTTTTGTTT
>Ga0209182_10000265_pt1 | contig 13712 bp, 11 predicted proteins | sample LakBais05cmmetaG_FD_185474 | JGI IMG/M metagenome (GOLD analysis project Ga0209182, IMG submission 185474) | Lake sediment microbial communities from Lake Baikal, Russia to study Microbial Dark Matter (Phase II) - Lake Baikal sediment 0-5 cm... | ecosystem: Environmental > Aquatic > Freshwater...
GGGCATGACGGAGCAGTCGCGCAACTCACGCGGGGAGCGGTGGAGCCGTTACATGGGACGCGTGAGGCTGACGGGCCCGGGCCTGAACCGCGGCGAGGTAGATGGCCAACGGGCGGTAGAGCAGGTGGGACCACTTGCCAAAGGGTACCTCCACCACCAGCATGGGGACGGCGATCATGAGGTGGACCAGATACATGACGTAGGTCGGCATGGGCTGGTCGAGCAACCGAAACAGGTGGAGCAGGATGCCGGTCAGGCTGGTGAGAAACAGAAGCGCCACGAACAGCCAGTCGGCCAGGTCGCCGTGCTTGTGAATCTGGTCCCGCTTTTCCAATCGGTCGCGGGCGATCCAGAGGGTGGCGCCCAAAAGGATGAGCGTGGCGTAGTACCCCAGCAAACTGGTCCAGTGGAAAGAGGCATCCTCCACCTGAAACCAGTAGAGAAAGACCACCACCAGGGCGAACATGGTCCCGTAGGCGCTCACCAGCGCCAGGTGGCGCAGCCAGTGTTTGGTGTTGTCGGTCTTGCACTCTCGCCAGCGCTTCTGCGTGAGGCTGTGCAGGATAAGCTCCTTCAGTTCGAGCAGGTAAGCGGTCAGCGGAACGGCGGGACTGCTGCGCATGACGTAGTAGGTCATCCTGGCGGCATTGCTGAGGAGCAGGACCGTCAGGATCGCCGCCATGATGAGGTCCCCCCAGTGGACGATCTCCTTCGGGGCAAAATAGGCCAGGGCGACCATCTGGCGCGCCTCGGGGTGTTGCGCCAGGAGGCGAAAGCCAAAGTCCTCGGGGATCGTGAAGAGACCGAGCACGACCGCAGCGACCGCGGCCAATAGACCGAGCTCCCAGGCCGGCCACTTGTACATCAGCCGACTGAGTCCCGTCCAGTCGTACATGCTGATGAGCCAGCGCCGGCCCGCCATCATCAGCTTGCCGGGCTCGGCTTCCCGGGGGCAGGTATCCGAGCAGTCGCCGCAGTAGTAGCAGAGCCACGGATCCACGGATTCCAACATCCTGCCTCTTAGACCCATCTGAATGTAGCGGATGTACCGCCTGGGAAATACGCTGTCCTGGTTGGTGAGAGAGCAGGCCGCGGTGCAGTTGCCGCAGTTGAAGCACTTGGCGACCGTATCCCCGCCGTATTGCGCCAGCTCCGTGACCACCCCGGGATCGACGCGGACGCTCATCGCTCTGACTCCTTCAGGGCGTAACGGAAATAGTCTCCCGCGCGCCCGGCTTCAACGATGTGGCCGTACCGCTTCATGGCCATGACGTACCAGGTGACGTTCTCGCCTGGAAGGTTGAGTTGCTGGGTGAGCTCCGGGATCGTCTTGGAGCCGAATCGGAGGGCCTCACGCACGGCCTTGCGTGTCTCGCGGTCCGACTTGAGGTAGCTCTTCTTGGCGTCGGTCAGGCCCCCCATCCGCTCGCGGAACACCCGGAGCCCCTCTCGCCATTCCAACCGTTTCGTCCCGTTCATGGCTGTCCCCCATGGTAAGGAGAGATTAGGAGCCGTTACGAAATAACTTGCCAATATTCTTTGACAACGGCTTACGCGCGGCGGCCGCCTCCTGCGATGGTCGCCTGACCAACCCGGGTCCGGTCCAGGTACATCGCCGCCTCCATCGCCGCGGCGCCCGCCTCGACGATGGCGTCGGGAATGTCCTTTGGCCCCGTGGCCACGCCCGCAAGAAAGATTCCTTCGATGGGGCTCCGGGCGGGTTTCGTGGCCAGCTCGGGAACCTCGAAGAATCCGTCCCGGGCCTCCGGGACGGGGAGCACGTCGCCCGGGTGCCAGCCCGGGATCACGCCCTGGCTGAGGACCACCAGATCGTGCCGAATGTCGGCCACCCGTCCCCCCTCGTCGATCAGCTCCACGCGCAGGCTCAGGTCCCGGTTCTCGACTTCAGTGATCCTCGCGACCTTGGCTTTGAGCACCCGGATGCCCTCGGCCATGGCGCGCCGGTAGAACTGCTCATAGCCCTTGCCGAAGGCCCGGATGTCCATGTGGTAGATGGTGACCTCGGTGTCGTGCAACTCGTGCTTGATCATGATCGCCTGCTTGAGGGCGTACATGCAGCAGACCCGGGAACAGTAGGGCACACCGATGGAGGCGTCTCGGCTCCCGGCGCACTGCACGTAGGCGACCGACTTGGGGACCTTGCCGTCGGAAGGACGCAGCACGTGACCGTAGGGTCCGTTGGAGGACTGGACGCGCTCCATCGCCAGTGGGTTCATGACGTTGACGTACGTGTCCCCCCCGTACTCTTTCTTGGCGTTCATGGGGGTGATCTGCAGGCCGCTGGTCACGATCACCGTTCCCGCTTCGACCGTGTGCTCCTCGGGAAGCTGTGCGAAGTCGATGCAATCCTTGGGGCAGACCTTGGCGCAGGCCCCGTCGAACATGCAATACTCTGGGTCCAGAACCGCCACCTGGGGGATGGCGTTGGCGTGAGGGATATAGATGGCCCGCCGCGCGCCCAACTGGTAATCGAACTCGTGGGGGACGTACACGTCGCAGGCCAGCTCGCACAGGCTGCAGCCGATGCAGTCCGCCTCGACGACATAGCGCGGCTTCTTGAGCAACCTGACGCGGAAACCGGGATTCAGCGGCTCCACCTTCTGCACGTCGGTGTACGTGAGGAGGCTGATGCGCTCGTGGTGCGCCACCTCGGCCATCCGCGGCGTGCAGATGCAGCAACTGCAGTCCAGGGTGGGGAAGACCTTGTTCAGTCCGACCATTATGCCGCCGATGGAGGGCTGTCGCTCGACCAGCAGCACCTGGAACCCTTGTCCGGCCAAGTCCAGCGCGGCCTGCATACCGGCGATGCCACCCCCGATAACCAGTCCGTCGTACCGATCCTTGATCTCTGCCATGGCGCGACCTTTCTCCGGTCAGTCGTGAGGCCTTCCCTTGTGATCAGTCCCGGCGTCGCTCGCTGAGGACGGTTCCGTCCACGTCCCGCACCCGCACCGTCAGAGGCATTTGGCCCGGCAGGCTGTGCGTGGCGCAGCCGAAGCACGGGTCGTACGCGCGGAACGCCATCTCCACCATGTTCAGGACGCCCTCGGTGACCTCCACTCCTTGCTTGATCAGACCCTGGGCCGCCTGCTTGATGGACATACAGATGGCGGCATGGTTGTTGGTGGTGCCCACGATCAAGTTGGCCTTCTTCACGATCCCTCGCTCGTCCGTCAGGTAGTGGTGGGTGAGGGTGCCGCGAGGGGCCTCCACGATACCGACCCCCTCGCTAGGGGTCTTGTCACAGACCACCCGGTAGTTCTCGGGATGCGTGATCTCGGGGTGCCGAACCAGCTCCAGGGACCGCTCGGCGGCGTTGAGGAGTTCGATGACGCGCGCCCAGTGGATGGCCAAGGTGTGGTGCACCGGCTTCTTGCCGCTCCGGTCCCCCGTGAGGGTCTCGAAATATTCTTCGTAGGCCGCTTGGGCCAGGGGGCTGTTCAAGCCGTCGGCGACGTTGAGCCGGGACTGGGGGGTGGCGCGGTACACGCCGGACTCTTTCCCGCCCACGAAGCCCTTCCACCCAACTTGCTTGAGGTAGGGAACCTTCAGATAGCTCCAGGGCTCGACCCGCTCGGCGATGTGCTGCATGTACTCGGAGGGGTTGTACTTGCAGAGCTCCTTGCCTTCCGGGTCCACGACACGGACCTTCCCGTCGTAGAAGTTGGTCCGGTTCTTGTCGTCCACCAGCCCCATGGAGTAGGTCTCGTGGTAGTAGGGGCCGTTGAGAATCAGATCCACGTACTCCTTGTTGGAGAGCACAACATCATGGAGGAGCTTCAAGGTGAACTGACCGAAATCGACCATGAAGCGGCAGATCTCCTCCAGGCGGTTCCGCTCCTCGGGCTTGAGGGGCTTGCTCATGCCACCAGGAATGGCGTTCACAGGGTTGACGGGCTTTCCCCCGAAAATGGCCGCCGCTTCGTGCCCCCATGCACGGCACTTGATCACCTCACCGCCGATCTGAATCCCGACTTTGCCGATGACGCCGATGATGTTCCGCAGGGCCGGGTCGCTCTTCGGCCCCATCACGAAATCCGGCGCCCCCAGGGCGTAGAAGTGGGTGGTGTGGTCGGTGACGAAGAAGATGTTGTACTGCAGTTCACGCAGGAGCCTGGCCGTCAGCGGGAGATCGGCCCCGTACACGGCGTCGCACGCCTTGGCGGAGGCCATGTGGTGTGCCTCGGGGCAGACGCCGCAGATGCGAGGGGTGATGCGCGGCAGTTCCTCGACCGGGCGGCCTTCGCAGAACTTCTCGAACCCGCGGAGTTCGGGCACCTGAAAGTAGCAATCGGCGACATTGCCATCCGTGTCCAGGAAGATATCGATCTTCCCGTGACCCTCCAGCCGGGTGACGGGGTCGATGCTGATTCGCCGGTATCCTTCTGTCGTCTTGGTGTGCGCACTGGTCATGCTCACGTCCCCCTCGCTCGTCACTTCCCGAGCTTCATGAAGCTTGATGACAAGCTGAAGCGATAGAAGGTTCCGGTCGGATCCGCGATCTCCGCCACCATCTCCCGCGCCCGGTCCTCCGTGGTCGCATCCAGCAGGGCGCCCAGGGCCCCGACCATGCACGTCCCCTGGTCTTCGGCGTTGGCGGGCGGGCCGTAGCAACCCTCGCAGGCCATGTCGGCCTTGAGACAGAGACCCCCGCAGCCGCTCCGCGTAGCCGGACCCATGCAGAGGATCCCCTGCTCCAGCAGGCACCAGTTGGGCTCCGGCCGGAACTGGTGATGACGCCGGAACGCCTTGATCTTCACCAGCTTCTTCTCCCGAGAACACTCGTCACAGACGCTCTTCCCCGTGCAGCCGACGCGCACAGCCGCGTTGCGGGGCGGGACCGCCCCGCTCACCACCGCCTGGATGGACTCCCAGACGCGGTCGGCCTGGGGGGGGCAGCCCGGGATCTCGTAATCCACGGGGACGACGTCCTTCAGGCGCAGCACCGCAGGGTAGAACTCGGGGATCTCCACCTCCCCAAAAGGAGTTGCATAGGTCGACTGTGGCTCCACGCCTTCGCGGTTGTCGATGGAGGGGTTCTGGTGGTAGACAACGTCGTAGAGTTCGGCGCGACTCTTGAGGTTCGCCAGCGCCGGGATCCCGCCGCCCACCGCGCAGGCCCCGTAGCCGATCAGAGTCTTGCTCTTCTTGCGCAGGAGCCGGGCAATCTCTTCCTGCTCGCTGCTGCGGATGCCGCCATTATAGAAACAGACATCCATGTACCCGTCCGGGTAGTTGGCGACGTCCTGATACTTGAAGTCGGCGACGCACGGCCAGAGCACCACGTCGGCAATCTGGATCAGCTCGAGAATGCGAGGACCGATTTCCAGGAGGGAGATGTCGCAACCGCCGCAACTGCAGGCCCAGTACATGCCGATCTTCAGCTTGCCGTTGGTCTGTCCCTGCACGTTCGTACCCATGCCTACTCTCCCCATGGCCTGAGGTCTGCCCCGTGCCCGACCCCCCGCTCGTGCATCAATTGGGGCCAGTTGAGCGGGCCGAGCTCCCGGACCTGTTCTGTGATCTCGGCGACCAACTTGCTGAACTTCTCCCCCTCCGCGGCGCTGACCCATTCGTGCCGGAAACGCTCCGGCTCGATGCCGAGATCTTCGAGGATTCGACGCATCAGCGGCATGCGGACCATGGTCTTGTGATTGCCGGAGATGTAGTGGCAGTCGCCAATATGGCACCCCAGGACCATGACGCCATCGGCGCCGTTGGCAAAGGCGGTGGTGATCAGTTCCGGGTCGATCCGCCCCGAGCACATCACCTTGACGATGTCCACGTTGGGCGGGTATTTCATCCGTGCGGTGCCGGCGCTATCCGCTCCCGTGTAAGAGCACCAGTAGCAGAGGAAGCCAATGATGCGTGGCTCCCAGGTGGCGGGTGTCGTCTGTGACGTCTGAACCGTTGCGACAGTTTCGACCATGGTCAACCCCCGTTAGGCGGTGGCAACTGCCGGCACTCGTCCGAGCAGGGCCAGGATCTCGGATTTCACCTCGTCATCGGTAAAGCCGAACTGGGTAATGGCATTGGAGGGACAGGTGGCCACGCAGGTGCCGCAGCCGGTACAGACCGCCTCGTTGATGACCGCCACCTTCTTTGCGTCGTCGCGGGTGATGGCGTCGTAGGGACAGACGGTCAGGCATATTCGGCACCCGCTGCACACCTCTTCCTCAATCCGGGCGATGAACGGGTCGAGTTCGATACTTCCCTGCGAAATCAGGGTCGCCGCTTTGGCGGACGCGGCGGCGGCACCGGCCGTGGACTCCACGGTGTCCATCGGCCCCTGGACCGAACCCGCCAGGAAGAGGCCGAAGACTGCCAATTCCACCGGCCGGAGCTTCGGGTGTACCTCCAGGAGGAACCGGTCCGGTCCCACCGAGCAGCGGAAGAGGTCAACCAACCGGGCCATGTCTCGCGCCACCAAGCCCGTGGCGAGCACGAGGACGTCCAGCGGCACCTCGAGTTCTTCCCCGAAGGTGAGCCGGTCGATCGTTCGCACCAGGAGAGGTGTCTCCTCGCGAGGGTCACGCTCAACCTGAGGCGGCCTGAGGGGGTTGAAGCGGACGAAGGCCACGCCCTGTTCGCTGGCCAGAGTGTAGTAGTCCTCGTGCCAGCGGCCATACGTACGGATGTCCTCGTGGAAGTCGTAGATCTGCAAATTGGGGTAGCGAGTCTTCAGTTCCGTCTCCGCGTGGAGCGTCGCGGTGCAGCAGACGCGGCTACAGTAATCGTTCATCCTTCCGTCGGGCCCAGGCGGATGGACTCCTTTTTGCTGCATGCTGCCCACGCAGTGCATGAAGCCGATGCTTCGGACCTGTCTGCCGTTGACGACGAGCTTGCCGCCGGTCGGCCCTTTCGCGTCAAGGATTCGGTTCAGTTGCGCGAGGGTGATGACCTCGCGGAACTGCCCGAAGCCGTACTCCCCCAGCCGCGGTTGGTAGAGATCGAGCCCCACGGCGATCAGGATGACGCCGGAGCGAATCTCGATCTCCCGCGGTTCCTCCGCCAGATTGATCCCTTTGGCGCCCACCGCCTCCACGCACTTCCCGCACTTGGTGCAGCCCTTCCAGTCAATGGCCGGGTGAGAGGGGTAACAGCCATCGTATGGGAAGTAGATGGCCTTCCGTTTGGTAAGCGCGAAATTGAACTCATCCTCCGTTTGCTCTGGGCAGGCGTCAATCGCGGCCTGAACGTTGACCACGGTGGGCTCGACCCCGCGAGGGACGATCCGCACGGTGGTCCGGAAGTCCCCGATAAAGCCGGTGGATTGAATCATCTCGGCGTTTGTGTGGATGGTGACCTTCGGATTGTTGATCACCGCGTCCATCACCGGGCGCAGCAAGTCGCGGGCCTGCTTACCGGTCGGAAAGAGTCCGGCAAGTCGCGACATGCGACCCCCGAGGAAGGGGCTCGATTCGATCAACGTGACCGCGATGCCGCGATTGGCCAGGTACGATGCCGCCGTGAGACCGGCGATCCCCCCACCGATGACCAGCACCGATGGGTGGATGGGGATGACGCGCTTCTGGAGGGGAGCCAGGTGAGGGACGCGCGCCACGGCGGCCCGGATCAGGCGGGTGGCCTTCTGGGTGGCCAACTCCTTGTCCGTGACGACCCAGGAGTCCTGCTCGCGGATGTTTGTATGCTCGTACAGGTATTGGTTCAGACCGGCGCGAGCGAGGGTTCGGCGGAAGGTCAATTCGTGAAGACTAGGGGAGCAGGCGGCAACGATGACGCGGTTGAGATTCAGTTCCTTGATCTTTTGTTCGATCATGGCCTGGCCGGGATCCGAACAGGCAAACATATGGGTCGTGGAAATCACGACTCCCGGGATGCGGCCGATCTCTTCTGCTACCCGCTTGACGTCCACCACGTCGGAGATGTTGCCGCCGCAGTGGCAGATGAAAACGCCGATGCGCGGCTCCTCACCTCCGCCGTTCCCCGAGGAATGCGTCCTGGGTGTGTCTTGATTCATGGCAAGATCTCCTCACTGTCGGTGTGGCCACCAGCCACGGGATCGGACGGATCGTCCGACTCGCCCGGACGTTGCTTTCAGGTCGATGTGCGGTTCGTGTTTCTTCGCCCTGGAAGCGGTAAGGGTCCGATGGCCTGACCGGTGCCCCTAACTAAAGACATCCGCAACCCCAGCGTAGGCAAACTGGCGGAGGAGCGGAACATGATCGAACCGAATCCCGCGGCTCGGTGAGTGCGTCACAACAGGCCTCGTCTGAAACCAGATAACCCAGTAACGTCGTCGGCATATTAGATGGTCCTCTCTGCATGTCAAAACTATTCTCCCGATTTGTCTACCAATCTAATCATTTGCTGCGAAATGCAACCGTGTGAATGCGAGTGGGGAGCGAGGCGCTGAAGGTTCTCCTTGTTGGCACCGGACGCAGGACTCCGCAACGCGCGGCGTGACGCTGGAGGAGACTGCGGCTTGCACGAGGGAAGCGACTGACGACTGGCCATGCGAGGAGAGATTGACCCCCACTGCTGGAGGTGGCGCAGGGACTGGAACTACCTCGCGCGGAAACGGTACAGCCGGACGCGGCGTCCCAGCGGCCCAGACGACATCGCCGACGCCCCCCGATCACTCCACCCCGGCGGCGTGCCCGCGAATAGTTTCCTCCAAATATTGGTACCACGCGTCCATGCCCTGGCCCGTCTTGGCGGAGACCTCGAAGATTGTCGCCTCGGGGGCGACGCGGCGGACGTTGCGCAGGGCCGTTTCGCGGTCGAATTCCACGGCCCCCGCGATGTCCATCTTGTTGATCACGACCACCTGGGCGCTCCGAAACATGACGGGGTACTTGAGCGGCTTGTCTTCCCCTTCGGTTACGGACAAGAGAACAGCCCGCGTGTTTTCACCCAGGTCGTACACGGCGGGGCAGACGAGGTTGCCGACGTTCTCGATGACGAGAACCTGCAGGGCGTTCAGGTCCAGTCGCTCCATGGCCCGGGAGACCATCTCGGCGTCGAGGTGGCACACACTCCCGGTGGTGATCTGAATCGCCGGGATACCGCGTCCGCGCAGGCGCACGGCGTCGTTCTCCGTGGCGAGGTCGCCGACGATGACGCCGATCCGCACGCGTTGCCCCAGATCCGCCGCGGTCCGCTCGATGAAGGCCGTCTTCCCTGCACCGGGCGAGGCCAAGACGTTCAGGACGTACAGCCCCTTGGCCTTGAAGTAGCCCCGGTTCCGCTCGGCCAGGCGGTCGTTCTTGTCCAGGATGCCCTGTTCGACGGTGACTGTGCGGTGGTGCTCGTGGGGATGCGGATGCGGGTGTTCATGGTCGTGCCCGTGGGCGTGGTCATGACCGTGCGTATGATCATGATCATGGCTGTGTGTCTTCAGGCCCTCCGGGTGCGAGGGTTCCGATCCGACGGGCACGCCGTCGATGGCAACGTCGCCGGGTAGTCCGCATCCGCAATCCTTACACACGTCAGGATACCTCCAGGCTGGTCAGTTGCAGCTCGCGGCCGCGCCGGATCTCGACGCTGGGCCGCCCGCAGTGGGTGCACTCGCAGACGAGATCGGCCGGTTCGAACTCCTCGGCGCAGGTCGAACAGTAGCACAGGACGGGCACCTTTTCGATCTCCAGCGCGGCTCCCTCGGCCATGGTCCCCTTGGCGACGATTTCGAAGGCGAATTCCAACGTCTCCGGGACCGCGCCGGATAGCATCCCGACCCGCATCATCACCCGATGGATGCGCTGTGCGCCGGCTTCCCGGGCCTGCTTGACGGCGATGATGACCGTGTCTTGCATCAGGCTGATCTCGTGCACGTGAGGCCCTCTGACGGCGAACCCCGCCTCCACCACTGTCCCACATCAAGCCGGACCGGACAAGATGGAAGGGGGAGTTGTACGGGAGAGAACAGGGTCGAGAAACCCGACTCGTCAGTCGATTCCGCCCCCTCCGCGATTGGACCTTTCCTGTTTGGCCTTGTTGAGCGCCAGGGTGAACCAGTCGGGTGCCGATGTCCGCGGCGGGCTCTGTGGCCGCGGCGCAGACGGACCAGGACGGCGACTGGCCTCCACCGGCGCGGTGCGCGGGGCGCGCGCCGCGCCGGGCTCCGGAGCGCTCTTCATCGACAGCCCGATGCGCTTGCGATCCAGGTCCACCTCCAGCACGGTGACCTGCACCCGCTGGTGTACCTTCACCACGGTCGCAGGATCCTTCACGTATTGATCGGCAAGCTGGCTGATGTGCACCAGCCCATCCTGGTGCACGCCAATGTCCACGAACGCGCCGAAGGCGGTGACGTTGGTGACGATGCCCGGCAGTCGCATGCCCGGCGTGAGGTCCTGGAGCTTCGTCACACCCTCGGCAAAGGCAAACGCCTCGAACCGCTCGCGCGGGTCGCGACCGGGCTTGGCCAGCTCGTCCAGGATGTCCTTCAGTGTCGGCAGGCCGACCGTGTCGGCTACGTATCGCTCCAGCTTGATCTGCGTCCGTAGCTCCGGTTTCTTGATCAGGTCGCTGACCGTGCAGTCCAGGTCGCCGGCCATCCTCTCCACGATAGGGTAGCTTTCCGGGTGCACGGCGCTGGCGTCGAGCGGGTTCTGGCCGTCGCGGATGCGCAGGAAGCCGGCCGCCTGCTCGAAGGCCTTGGGGCCCAGGCGCGGGACTTTCAGGAGCTGTCGGCGCGACCGGAACGGGCCGTTCTGGTTGCGGTAGGCGATGAGGTTCTCCGCGGTGACGCCGTTCAGACCGGAGACGTAGCTCAGGAGTTGCTTGCTGGAGGTGTTGACCTCCACCCCCACGGCGTTGACGCAGCTACTGACCACCTCGTCGAGTGAGCGTTTGAGCGCTTTCTGGTCCACATCGTGCTGGTACTGGCCGACCCCGATAGACTTGGGGTCAATCTTGACGAGTTCCGCCAGCGGGTCCATCAGGCGTCGGCCGATCGAGACCGCGCCGCGGACGGTGATGTCCTGGTCCGAAAACTCCTCGCGCGCGACCTCGGAGGCCGAATAGACCGAGGCGCCGCTTTCGTTGACGACGACCAGGGCGATCGAGGCCGGCAAATCCAGCGACCGGACGAAGGCTTCCGTCTCGCGACTGGCGGTGCCGTTCCCGATGGCCACCGCCTCGATCTCGAAGCGTGCGCACAGGGCCAGCACCATCTGGCGCGCCAGCTCGCGCTGGCGGTCGGACTGCTCGATGAAGATCACGTCGTGGTGCAAGAGCTTTCCCTGCCGGTCGAGGCAGACGACCTTGCAGCCGGTGCGAAATCCGGGGTCGATGCCCAGCACGTTCTTGCTCCCCAGCGGTGGGGCGAGCAGCAGTTCGCGCAGGTTCGAGGCGAAGATGCGGATCGCTTCCGCGTCGGCCCGCTGCTTCGCCTCCATCCGCGCCTCGGTCTCCAGCGACGGCTCCAGCAAGCGCTTGTATCCGTCCTCGACGGCGAGGATCACCTGGTCCGCCGCTGGAGAAGCGTTTGTGACGAACATGCCCTTCAGCAGGGCGACGGCCTCCTCCTCCGGCGGCATCAGGCGGCTGTAGAGGAAGCCCTCCGCCTCCCCGCGGCGGATGGCGAGGATGCGATGCGAGGGGGCCTTGACGGCGGGTTCATTCCAGTCGAAGTAGTCCTTGAACTTTGCCCCCTCGGCTTCCTTGTCCTTGGCAACCCACGACCGCAGGACGCCTTTGGCTGCAAACAGCGCGCGGATGGTCGTGCGTGCGGCCGTGTCGTCGCTGACCCGCTCGGCGAGGATGTCCCGCGCGCCGGCCAGGGCGTGCTCGACCGACTCCACCCCCTTCTCGATGTCGACGAACGGTTCGGCCGTCTGCGGCGGATCGAGCCCCGGGTCCTGCCCCCAGAGGAGATCCGCCAGCGGCTCCAGGCCCTTCTCTCGGGCGATCATGGCGCGCGTGCGGCGCTTGGGCCGGTAGGGCTGGTAGATGTCCTCCAGCATCGCGAGCGTCTGGGCGGCCTCGAGTGCCGCCGCGAGCTCGTCGGTCAGGAGGCTCCGCTCCTCCAGCGACTTGACGATCGCCTCCCGCCGCGCGGCCAGGGCCTCGAGCTGTTCCAGTCGGTCGCGGATGCTCGCGACGGCCACCTCGTCCAGCGAGTCGGTCAGCTCCTTGCGGTATCGCGCGATGAAGGGGATGGTGGCGCCTTCGTCGAGCAGTTGGGCCGTGGCCGTCACCTGCCGGGGCCGGAGGTGGAGTTCGGTCGCGATCGTCTCCAGGAATCTCTCGTTCATGGGAATCACACTCCGTAGATGGTCGGAACAGAATGGATCGAACGGCGCAGGGGCCGCTGTCCCGCGGGAACGACGGATACGGCAGGTGTTTGGCGGACGTCTATGACACCCGTGGAACCTCTTCGACGTGGATGCGAAGCAAAGAAAGCGGCGTTGCGCACTCCGCCCGGCCGCCGCGCGGGAGGATGCCTTGTACACCGCAGGAGGGGCCGTGTCAAGCGCGGGGGCACTCGCAAAGCTTAGCCGGAGATAGAAGAACCGCGTGAGCGCTTGACATCTACCACCGGTCCGCGATAGATAGCACAGCTTTCTTCCTCTAGGAGTGACGGCCGATGGCCCTGCCTTTCCGGCCCCACCTGCTCGTGGTCGACGACGAGGCCTGCATCCGCGAGGCGCTGACTGCGGCGCTTGGCTCGACCTACGTCGTCTATGTTGCCGCTTCGGGCGCGGAGGCGTGTGCGCTCCTGACTGCGCACCCCATCGCCGGCATCATCCTGGATGTCCAGCTCGGCGCGGAGCACGGGCTGGATCTGATCCCGCGCTTTCGCACCCTGTCCGATGCCCCGATCCTGGTGCTGACCGGCCATTCCTGCGAGGCGGTGCTGCTCCGGAGTCTCCGTGAGAAGGTGGAAGAGTACCTGAAGAAGCCGGTGAACCTCACCGAGTTGCTGGCGGCCCTCCACCGCCTCGTCCCCCAGACGGACAGCGCCACCGACCTCGCCGCGCGGGCCCGCCGCACCCTGGATGACTATCCCGACAAGCGGTTTTGGCCAGCGGATCTGGCCGGGCAGCTCGGGGTGAGCGAGGCGCACCTACGGCGCTGCTTCCGGGAGGTCTGCGGCCAGACGCCCCGCCGGTATCTGGTCGAAATGCGCCTGCGCCGGGCGGCGGCGCGCCTCCGCGCGACCGCGGACCGGGTGGAACAGATCGCCGTGGACATGGGGTATCCCTCCAGCACCCGCTTTGGCAAGAGCTTTCGCCAACTCTACGGCCTGACGCCGCTCCAGTATCGCGCCGCCGCCGTCCCGCCCGTTCCCGAGGTCCGCAGGCCTCCCCGCAGGGGCTGATGCACAAAAACGACGAATCTTTCCCAAAAACGACGACCGCTTTCGCTTGACGCCCCCACCTGGTTCGCGTTAAGACACCTGGGCATCCTGTTCGACTGCATCCGGCATAGCACTCCGATCCCCTCAGCCCGCGCGGAGGCGTCCATGCCCCAGAGTCCCGGTTGTCGCGCCGTTTGCCTGCTCGCCGTGCTCCTGCTGCTCTTCGGCCTCTCGCCGCCCGGTCTCGCCCAGCAGATCGCCTATGAATACGACGCCCTCGGCCGCCTGATCCTGGTCAGCACGCCGGAGGGGATCGCCCAGTACGAGTATGACGCCGTGGGCAACATCCTCCGGATCGTCACCCACAAGCATGCCGACGTCTCCGGCCCGGTGGCGATCTTGGGGATGAGCCCCAGCCAGGGCG
>Ga0209182_10000266_pt1 | contig 13683 bp, 11 predicted proteins | sample LakBais05cmmetaG_FD_185474 | JGI IMG/M metagenome (GOLD analysis project Ga0209182, IMG submission 185474) | Lake sediment microbial communities from Lake Baikal, Russia to study Microbial Dark Matter (Phase II) - Lake Baikal sediment 0-5 cm... | ecosystem: Environmental > Aquatic > Freshwater...
CCGATGGGAAGCTCGGAGGCCAGGCAGAGGTAAAGGGTGTATCGGGTACATGGAAGGATTTGACGGACAATGTGAATGCGATGGCCGCCAACCTGACCTCCCAGGTGAGGGATATTGCCAAGGTAACCACGGCATTGGCAAACGGTGATCTTTCTCAGAAGATTACAGTTGAAGCCATGGGTGAAATACTGGAACTGAAGAACACCATCAATGGGATGGTTGATAAACTCGGCACAATCACCGGTGAAATCAACACCATCATGGCCAAGGTGGGTGAAGGAACACTGACGAGATTGATCGAGGTTGAGGCAGCGGGTGAATTCGCCTCCATGGTGGATGGCATCAATGGCACAATTGAGAGCTTGCGGGGGATTGTGACCGAGCTCAGGGATGCAGGAGTTAACATCGGTTTAGTTTCACAGAACACATTAAACGCTGGGCAGGAGATGAATGCGATGGTGACCCAATTGTCGGGCTCAGTGGAACAAATTGCCGAAGGCGCAAAGACCCAAGCCCAACAGATTTCAGGAGCACTCAGGGAGAGTGAAGGGGTGGGCAAAACCGCTTCCAACACCTTAACTCAAGCCGAGAGCATGAACCAGGTCGCCGGAATTACCAACAAAGCGGCAGGAGAAGGCAGCAAGGCCATGGAGGCCACCATCCAGAACACCGACCTCATGCTTGAAGGATCGAGAGAATCCGTGACCAGAATTGAATCCCTCAGCAAGAGCAGTGAACAGATTCAGGAGATCGTAGACGTCATTCGTGATATAGCGACTCAAACGAATATTCTGTCCATTAACGCTGCCATCGAGGCAGTCCGTGCAGGCAAACAAGGAAAGGGGTTCGCAGTGGTGGCTGAGGAAGTGAAGACCCTCTCTGGTGACAGCAAAGCCCAGGCCAAGAAGATTTCCACCCTGGTTCAGTCGGTTCTAAAGGAGACGGAGGAAACTGTGACAACGATTAAAACGATGGCACAAAATGTCGAAACGGGAAAGCGTTCAATTGAACAGACGTCCAAAGCGTTCCAAGATATCAATAGTTCTATTGAAACGACTTCCACGACAGCGAAACAAATTTCAGTGGCTGCTGCTGACCAGAAAAAGAGTATTGATGCGATCTCGGAAAGTCTGGACAAGATTAGCGGTATTGCGGTGGATACATCATCAAGCTCCACTCAGTCAGCAGATGGTGCAAAACGCCTTCTCTCGAAGACGCAGGAACTTATGGCCACAGCAACCAAACTTTCTTCGATGTCAGAAAAGCTCCAACAAACAGTGGGGAGATTTGAAATCGAGGAATCAGTGAAGCAGGGGGTAATTGCGGAATCAAGAAAGCTGAGAACTGGACCAAGGGGTGTCTCAGGAACTTCCAGCCGTACGAGGACTTAGATTTACTTAACCCCCTCTCCCTTTGGAGACTGTGTCGTAATTGGTAGTCGCAACCTTTAGGTTGCGGTCAGTTTCAATAAAATCAATGAGTTGCACGCTACCATCAAAATGGGATTACGACACAGTCTCTTAGCAAAGGGGGGATGGGGGGATTTGAAACGAACCATGGAAATGGATTTTTGATTATATTTCGTAGGGGCGGCCCTCTGCGGCTGCCCTTTCCGGGAGCCCACAGAGGGGCTCCCCTACGGGTATGGGTAAGGAGGGCAATTCATGGAAAATGAAGCGATAAGAGAAGAATTCGAGGCAGAAGAAGTTGAACAGGATCAATATCTTGTTTTTACCAGCCAGTCGCAAGATTTTGGCATTCAGGCAATGCGGGTTCAGGAAATCTCTGCGCCATTAAGTATAACAAAGGTTCCCAACACGCCACCCTATATAGAAGGTATCGTAAACCTTCGCGGACGGTTAGTATCCATCATCGATTTTCGCAAGAAGTTCAGGTTTAAACCCAAAGAACATGATGAGGATACCCGTATCATTATGGTGGAATATGGTGGTTATCCGATCGGAATTATTGTGGACAGCGCAGAAGAGGTCATCAAAATTACCAATGAAAAAGTACAAAAACTACCCGATGTCATTACCACTTCAGTATCTCAAGAGCATATCACGGGTGTGGGAATGCTGGATAACAACAGGCTGGTGATCTTATTAGATGCGGATAAGGTGTTAACAAAAACCGATTTAATGGAGTTGGAAGCAACCCGACAAGCGCTGGAGGAGATGCAGACCGTCAAGAAACCGGAAACCGAAAGCAAGAAGGTCGATGCTTAGCAACTTGCGGATGAATCCTCCCCTTCCCCACTTTTGCAAAGGGGGTCAAGGGTGGATTTAAAGACCTTTTCAAGGAGGGGGTAAAAATGGCAAAGATTCTAATCGCAGACGACGCCTCTTTTATGAGGGGATCTCTGGAATTTATTGTTAAAAGTGCCGGCCATGAGGCGATAGGTTTGGCAAAGGACGGCAGAGAAGCCCTGGAACTGTTTAGAAAATTTAAACCAGACCTTGTCACTCTGGACATCTTGATGAGAGAGATGGACGGGATTTCAGCACTAAAGGGTATTATGCAAGTAGACCCCGGGGCAAAGGTGATCATGGTAACAGCCCTCGGTCATGAAGAGAAGCAAAAGGAGGCGCTGAGTCTCGGTGCATCCGGATTCATAAGAAAGCCTTTTAAAAGGGAAGAGATCATCGCTGAGATTGAAAGAGTGCTTTCGAATGCGGAATGACGAATGCTGAATGCAGAATGAGATGAATCAGGATAACCCTCGTTACATTGAGGATATAAAATTGGTTGAGGTCTTGCCAAGAGGATAGACAGCAGAGGCAGGAGGATTCTTCTATGACTCAATCTCCTATCCATGACCCGCAATCTAAAATGATACGGGTACTGATTGTCGATGATTCCAGCTTTATGAGGAAATCTCTGACTTATCTCCTGGAATCGGACCGGTCCATTGAGGTTGCCGGCACTGCTTCAGACGGAGTAGAGGCCATCCAGAAAGTAAAGGAACTTCGTCCTGACGTTGTGCTTCTGGACATTGAAATGCCGAGGATGGACGGATTGATGGCGCTGATGTACATAATGAACGAGTGCCCAACCCCTGTATTGATGCTTAGCGCCCTCAACAAGAGAAATCCCACCATTGTGATCAAATCCCTCGAATATGGCGCTGTGGACTTCATCGCCAAGCCTTCGGGTGTCATCTCTTATGATATTGACAAAATAAGCAACGAAATCCTCACCAAAGTGAAGATGGCAGCAGACATTGATGTGTATAAGCTCAAACTTAGTCTTCCGGAGGAATCTTTTCAGAAGGAGCGGGCCAAATCCGTTAACCCGAAAGAGATGGTTGTCATTGGGGGCTCAACAGGCGGCCCCAGAGCCATTGTTTCATTACTGTCCGGTCTGCCTCACAATATTCCAACGGCGATCCTCGTCGTCCAGCACTTGAGACCGGAATTTGTTCCCTCCCTTGTAGATCGATTGCGATGGGCCTGCCCCCTGGAGATCTCCATTGCTCAAGAAGGCGATGTCATCAATTCAGGTCAGGTTTCTATTGCGCCCGGATATCATACCACGATTGTCAGGGAAGGTAATATAAGAAGAATCCACCTTGCCACAGAGGCCCCACACAACTTTATTACTCCTTCTATCAATGATGCAATGGAATCCGTGGCCGAGACCTATGGCAAAGGTGGCCTTGGGGTGCTTCTCACAGGGATGGGAGACGATGGAGCCCATGGGATGAAGGCTATCAAGGACGCAGGGGGCAGCACGATTGCCGAGGATCAATCCACCTGTATTGTATTTGGTATGCCCAGAGCCGCGATTGAAATGGGATGTGTCGATGTGGTCGTGCCGTTGCCACGGATCGCCCAGACCATTCTAAGGATGATATGAACGATCGTAGTGATTTTTTACAGTTTCTGAAAAACTACTTGAGCGATGCCCAGGAAGACTTTCAAGCGGCCAATAGTGCCCTCCTTTCGCTGGAGAAAGATCACAGCCGGACAGAACTGCTTGATGAGGTCTTCAGGGTTTTTCATACACTGAAGAGCTCGTCAACGATGTTAGAGTTTTCAGATATTGCTGAGCTGGCCCATCACTCCGAAGACCTCCTGGATCTCATGCGCAAGGATGAAGTACAGGTCACTCAAGAAACGATCGATGTCCTGTTCGAGGTCACTGACACGCTTGAAAGGATGGTCAGGGAGCGGGCCGAAAAAAAGATAGAACCGAATGCAGATTTCAGAATGCGCCTGCCTGCCGGACAGGCAGGGATTGCGGAATTAAAACAAAAAATAGGTAAATATACAAAGACAGGTTCCGAATTCCCTGCCCGCCGCACAGGTGCTCTGGCAGGCGACCGAATTCCGCATTCCGAAATCGGTGCTCCTCCTCCCCAATCCTCCGAACTCCGAACTCCGAACTCAAAACTTAATCTACCGGCGATTGAAAAAATTCAGACCATCAGGGTTCGTGTGGACCTGCTCGATTCTCTTTTCAACATCGTCGGTGAGCTCATCATCACCAAAAATCGAATTGATAATCTTCTCTCCGATACGCCGAATAAAGAGCTAAAATCCACGCTGGCGGCGATGCATCGCTTTATCGGCGAGTTGCAGGACAATGTCTCTGCTGCGCGCATGGTGCCTGTTTCGGAAATCTTTGAAAAGTTCCCCAGGATGGTGCGCGACTTGGCCCGGGAGCGCCAGAAGGAGATGGAACTCTCCCTTGAAGGTCGCGATATAGAACTGGACAAAGCTGTCCTGGATGCCATCGGCGAACCGGTGCTTCATCTTCTCCGGAATGCGGTGGACCACGGTATTGAAACACCGGAGGAACGGAAAAAGAGCAGCAAGGAGAATCGGGGGATGATCAGACTTGCCGCGAAAAGGGCCGAAAACCATATCCTCATTGAGGTGGAAGATGATGGTCGCGGCATTGACACGGCCCATATCAAGGAGGTAGCTCTTAAAAAGGGGTTTGTAAAACAAGAGGAGGCTGAATCGCTACAAGAGAAAGATATCCTGAACCTCCTCTTTCATCCTGAATTCAGCACGGCTCAAGAGGTGACCGGCCTGTCAGGAAGAGGCGTGGGATTATATGTGGTAAAAACTTCAGCCAGGGAGTTGGGCGGAACGGTTGAGGTGGCGACGCAAATAGGCAAGGGAACCCGCTTCACGATGAGGCTGCCCTTGACCACTTCCATTATGCAAATGTTGATGGTCGGCCTCGGCGAATATCTCTTTGGCATCCCCACCGACATTGTTTTGGAAACCCTGGAGATAAAGCCGAAAGACATCAAAGAGGTTCAGAATGATAAAATGTTAATTCTCCATAACGAGGTCATTCCTTTTTTTAAGTTAAACGAGGTGTTGAATATCCCCCGCCGCCAGGAGCAGGAGAACCTCATTGCGGTCATCATTAAAAGAGGGAACAAGTTCATGGGCCTGGGTGTGGATGCGGTGTTGAATCAAACGGAGAATATCGTCAAGCCCTTTGATCCCATTGCTCAGCAGTTCAAGGGCTTCTCAGGGGGCACCATTTTGGGAGATGGACAGGTTGCGCTCCTGTTGGATATTCCAACATTATTTGGTTTTGAAACCTTGGAGGGTACTATAAATGGATGGAAAAAAACTTCTCTTAGAGGAACAGTTGGATTTTTTACGTGAGATGATGAGCATCGGGGCAGGGAACGCAAACACGGCACTTTCACAACTGCTTCAATGCAGTGTAGAGATGGTCATCCCGGAGATACACATTTGCACAGCCCCGAAGGTGACTGAGATTTTAGATAATCCCTCACTCCCCGTTGCAGGGGTAAGGATGGAGATGGTCGGCAATGTAAGGGGGAGATTGTTCTTCGTTGTGCCGGACAAGCATAAAAATGACTTCATTGAGATTGCGGAAAAAGCAATGTTCGGAAAGAAAAAGGAGGGCAATCACAAAGATCTATCCGTGCTGGAGGAGTTCGGCAATATTCTGGCAGGGGTTTATCTGACAACCATTCATGACTTCTGCAAGTTGAATATTTACCATTCCGTTCCGACTCTCGCAATCGATATGATTCAATCTCTCCTTGACGAATCGATCTTGGACATGGCTTGTGAGGCTCCAACGGTTATTTTTATAGTCAACCAGTTTTTCATCGTTGAAAAGAATATCAATACATTCTTCTTGATCATTCCGACCATGGATTCGCTAAAAATACTTTTGGATTCGATTAAAGAAGCAAGGGAAATTTATGGCTTCAAAAAGGATTAAAGTCGGAATGGGTGAAGGAGTTGTAGTAGGGGCGCCGAGTGTAATTTCGGCTGAGGGGCTTGGATCTTGTGTTGCCTTAACCCTCTACTACAGCAAACGTAGAATGGGTGGGATGGCCCATATTATGCTCCCCAACTCTGACTGGGTCAAGATACCCTGCACACCTTATCAGTGTGCAGATAGAGCCCTTACCACCCTTCTGAAGGAATTGCAAAGCATTGGGGCAAACATACAGGACATAGTTGCCAAGATGGTTGGCGGAGCACAAATGTTCCCCTTTTATAATGGCGGGAGCTCTGGCATCGGTGAACAGAATATTATGAGCATCAAGTATCTATTGAGGAAGGAACAGATACCTCTGGTAGGTTCGGATGTGGGCGGCACCCATGGACGCAGCCTTGAATTTCAATTAGATTCAGGCCGGTTGATTGTGATGGCTATCGGAAGAGAAGACAGGGAAATCTAATACCTTAAAATATGGAGCACCTATGGAGAAAATAGATACGGAATTCAAGAATCCTGTTTCCCATCTAAAGCCTTCTAAAACAGAATTCGATCTGATTCAGGAAAGAATAAACTACCTTCGTGAAAATACGGATTTTGCCCTGACCCTCTTTCAGAATCTCATCGGATATGCAATCATTGCTGCGGACTTCGACGGCAATATTATCGCTTTTAATGAAGGCGCTAAACTCATCTATGGCTATACATCTGAAGAGGTTATCGGCAGGCAGAACATAGAGCTATTTTTCCCAAAGGATTTTATTGAGGCGGGAGAACTGCAAAAAGCCATTGCGGCGCTCATAAAAGATGAGAGATTCTCATATGAAGGAGAAATGCTCAGGAAAAACGGCGATAGATTTCCCGCGCGGGTTTTATTAACACTGACTAAAGACAGGAATGGCAAGGTCGTTGGGTTTATAGTCATCGTTGAAGACCTCACTGAGCGAAGGATAGCTGAACAAGCTAAGGCGCTGCGAGAGAGCGAGGATCGTTATCGTAACCTTGTCGAAGCATCTCCAGACGTTATCGTGCTTATGGACCTGGATTACAAAATCCTTATATGTAGCCATCAGGCGGCAATATTACTTGGATATGAAAGTGTGGGAGAGGTGATCGGAAGAAATATTTTTGAATTTATTGATCCGAAAGACCATCAACACGCCATAGGCGATATGCAGAAAGTCTTAAAAACAGGAATTCTCAGAAATATTGAGCATAGCTTTCTCAGAAAAAATGGCACCCGTTTTCCCGGTGAGATCAGTGTCTCATTAACTTTGGATGCGGAAGGGAAACCGAAGGCATTTATCAAAGTATTGAGAGATATCACTGAACGCAAGCGAGCGGAGGAGGCGCTAAGACATGCCTCTGAACAGTTATCCATCATATTTCAATCTTTACCTGTCGTTGGTTACCAGTCCAAAGCTGAAAGTGATTATGGCACAATTTACGTCACTCCTAATGCTAAAGATGTTACAGGGTTCGCGCCGGAAGATTTTACTTCGAAGAGTTCTTTCTGGATAGAACGTATCCATCCTGAAGATAGCCCAAAGGTCTTTGAATATCTTCCTCAAGTCTTTGAAAAAAGATGGCACGAGCATCAATATCGCTTGCAGGTGGCTGACGGGTCATATAAATGGTTTTATGACTGCATGCGTTTGATTAAGCCTTCAAATGGATCCGATTACCTCGTGGGGATGATGCTGGATATTACGGAGCGAAAGAGGGCGGAGGCAGAGAAGGCAAAGATGCAGGCCCAACTGGTTCAAGCCCAAAAGATGGAATCTATGGGAACGTTGGCTGGAGGGGTGGCCCATGATTTCAACAACATATTAACAGTGATTCAAGGATATGCCCAATTGGGGATGACGTTCCTAAAAGAGCACGATCCTTTGTATCAAAACCTGAAGGCAATTCACCAAGCCTCTATCCAGGCCGCCAATCTGACTCGCCAGTTGCTCCTTTTCAGCAGAAAACAGCCCATGGAGGTTCACTCTTTTAGCCTAAACGGTACGTTGAACAATCTCATGAAAATGCTGAACCGCCTCATCGATGAAGACATTGTGATTCATACAGCATTAGATCCTGAACTATGGACAGTTACGGCTGACCCGGGCAATGTGGAGCAGGTCATCATGAATATTGTTATCAATGCCAAGGACGCCATGCCAGAAGGGGGAAGCATCAAAATCAAAACCGAGAATGTGGAGATCGATAAGGGTTATTGTGAAATTTACAAATACGCACGTCCTGGTAGATTTGTCTACCTCTCTATTGAAGATACGGGAATTGGAATGGATAAAGGAGTCATGGAACGTATTTTTGACCCCTTCTTTACAACCAAGGGATTGGGAAAAGGAACAGGACTGGGGCTTTCAGTCGTTTATGGCATTGTGAAACAGCATGAAGGATGGATTAATGTATCGAGCGAACAAGGGAAAGGTTCGAAATTTGAGGTCTATCTGCCGGCTTCCTCTGGAACGGTAGAGGAAGTAATCAAAAAAGAAGTCATTTCAGGACAGGACCTCCAAGGAAAAGGCGAGAGAATTCTCCTTGTGGAGGATGATCCTGGAATCCGGGAGTTTGCCAATAGAGTGTTCACAAATAGTGGCTATGAAGTGCTGGAGGCATCAAACTCACAGGAAGCGGTGGATATTTTTGAGAAGGAAAACGGAGACTTGAGCCTTGTTTTTAGTGATGTGGTTTTGCCGGACAAAAGTGGCCTTCAATTAGCTGAAGAACTTTACTTACGGAAGCCCACTCTCAAAGTCTTACTCACCAGCGGCTATACAGACCAGAAATCGCAATGGTCCATTATACGTGAAAAAGGGTATCGATTTATACAGAAACCTTATGGATTAACTGACCTCCTTCGGGTTGTTAGAGAAGTGATTGAAAAATAAGTTCGGAGTGATGAGTTCGGAGTTCGGAGGCAAAAAAATAGAATATTGCAGAGGGCTGAGGGACGATAGACGAGAGACGATGGACGATGGATGAGGGACGAGGGGCGATAGATGAAGGACGAGAGACGATAACTGCAGAAAGCAGTCGGCAGTAAGCAGCAAACAAAAGACAACTTGAAACTTGAAACTTGCAACTTGTGACTTTTAAACCGTTGTAGTTTCAATCCGGTCGACAGGAAGGTTTTCAATGGTGATGTTTACCATGTCCTTTAAGGACAGCTTCTTACTGGCATCGAGGATCTCGATGCCTACGATGTGTCTGTTTTCATCGAGGTCAAGGGTAATGCCTTCTTCCACATCAATATTATCTTCGACATATACCTCTCTGAGCTGGATGTACAGGGCATCAGCCTCTCTGTCATATTCGATCTTCAAATGGAATCACCTCCATCCTTTATTCTTTTTTACAGCGCTGATTACTAAAAACCTATCGCTTTCTTCCTTATATGTTACCCTTAAGAATTTATCGGAACTCTTCATCCATGCATTCAATCTGTTTTCCACAGATGGCTCAAGGAATTCAGGGACTTTCAAGGCTGATTCTACCTCTATCTCTGTAATCCTGTGCCATCTCATCCTGTTCTTCGCATGTCTTGTATATTTGATGGGCTTCACTGAACCTATATTAACAAATAGTCATTAAATTGGCAATCAGAAAAATAGAAGATGCGTAATGCTTCACTGAAGTGTGGGACAATGGGTAGGGAAGGCTTTAGCCTCCCGAAATCAGCTTCAAGATACCCCTCACCCTTACCCTCTCCCCAATGGGGAGAGGGAAGGGGTGAGAGGGGATGTTTTAATAGGGAAGTGTCCCGAATTTATTCACAATGAATGAACATGAACCTTTAAGAGCGCTGACATGAAAATAAGATACAAAATAATACTGGGCTTCATGATAGCAGGGTTATCAATAGCCCTTTGCAGTTACATCGTACTTCTTAGGACAGAAAAGGGGCCGAAGGATATTGCCGGATTTCAGACAGCCGCACTTTACCTGATACAGTCCATGGAATCCGTTATAGCATCAGCAACGGAAGAGAGCTTTGCCTATGTGATCTCCGGAGAAAAAAGCGAAAAAGAAGGGTTTTATAAGCATCTCAGGCGGTTTGACGGGTATATAGCCAAATTCAAGACAACAGACACCCTGGACCCTGACGACAAAGAAGAAAAGGAATTATTGGCTGCAGTATCAGTAGACCGCAGCTCATTTCTTAATAAGGCTGAAGCCATGTTCAGAGAATATGAAACAAAGGGCTTTGTTACCCATAAGGTGTTTAAGGAGTATGAGGATGTGGTTGACAAGTTGAGTTCTGACCTTCACAGGTTTGTGCAGCTTGAAAAAGAAGATGTTGAACAAATGCAGAAGGAAGCGGTTGATGCGATCAATTCCGCCCATAATGCGCATATCCTGATCGCAATAATTTCAGTTGTTTTATCAGTGGGCATCGGAGGATTGATAGCAAGGACAATATCCGCCCCGCTCGCAAGGCTGAAACGCTCCACTGAAGAAATCGCTCAAGGCAAGCTTGATACAAGGGTCAATATAAAGCAGAAGAACGAATTGGGTGATCTAGCCGCATCGTTTAATCAGATGGCTGCAGACCTGAATGAAACGACTGTATCCAAAGAATACGTTGACAACATCGTCAATTCCATGATGAACAGTCTTATCATTGTATCGTCAGAGGGTAAAATTCAATACGCAAACCCCATCACCTGCTCTCTTTTAGGTTATGAAGAAAATGAAATCGTAGGGCAACATATCGGCATTATTTTTGCGGAAGAAGAAGAATTGTCATTTAAAGGTTCAGGTCTTGCTGATCTGATTAAAGAGGGGAGCGCCCGGAATTTAGAAAAGAGCTATCTGTCAAAGAACGGCAAAGAGATACCCGTCCTTTTCTCGATGTCCGTCATACGGAATAAAGAGGAAAAGATTCAAGGCATCGTATGTGTGGCACAGGATATTACCGATCGCAAGCGAGCGGAGGAGGCCCGAGAGAAACTGATCACCGATCTTGAAGACGCTCTTTCCCAAATCAAGCAGCTTAAGGGACTGCTTCCCATTTGTACTTATTGCAAAAAAGTTCGGGATGACAAGAATTACTGGCAATCGGTCGAGTCTTACATTTCCGAACACACAGAAGCGGTTTTCAGCCACGGGGTCTGTCCTGACTGCCATAAGAAGTACATCGAACCCGAACTGAGAGAGTTAGAGGAAAAAAAAGGTAGAACCTTAAAGAAACCATAGGAGTCTCTCGCCATCAAAGGAAAGCCAGAGATTTTGAAGTTCCTTGAGGCCGCGCTTATTCCAAAAGGTTACGAGGTCATTAAATCGGAAAACGGGGAAGAAGCATTGGGGAAACTTAAAGAAGAGAAGATTGACCTGGTGATATCAGATGTGGTGATGCCCGGGATGAATGGTCATGAGTTGTCGGATCGATTGAAATCCATCTACCCAGAAATGAAGACACTTTACATGTCAGGCTATACAGATAACGCCATTGTGCATCACGGGGTGCTGGGGAAGGGCATGAATTTCATTCAGAAACCCTTTAGCATGGAGGGACTGGCAAGAAAAGTTCGGGAAGTGCTGGATAGCTCATAAACGAAGGATTGGGCCTGGATGAATACCCTTATACTTTCAACAAGGAACGTAAAAATTTATGGCCAAACAAAAATGTATTCTCGTTGTGGATGATGAAGAAGAAAATCGGAAATTACTGATGGCCATGTTAGAGTCTTTCGGACATATCTCCGAAACTGCAAAGGATGGCTTAGAGGCATTGGCCAAGTTGAAGCTCGGTATTGACCTGGTGCTCCTCGATGTCAGGATGCCTGGAATGGACGGATTCGAGGTGGTGCGGCGAATTCGCGGGGATACAGAAGCCCATGATATACCCATCATCATGGTCACGGGTCTTGCTGGCAAGGAAGAACGCCTTCGCGCCGTTGAGGTTGGAGTGAACGACTTCATTTCTAAACCTGTAGATATCACGGAACTGAGAGTGCGTACTGCCTCTTTGTTGAAGATGAAAGAAGCCCAGGATGCTATCAAGCACCATCAAGCGATGCTCGAGGAAACGGTCCAAAAGAGGACGGCTGATCTCCGGAAGGCTTTGGAGGAAATGGTCGAAGCTCAGAGAAGGACCTACGAAGCACAATTAGATACGATCCAACGTCTGGCTTTAGCGGCAGAGTACAAAGACAAGGAGACTTTGTTTCACATTCGGCGTATAAGTTGCTATTGCTCCCTTCTGGGACAGAAAATGCATCTTTCCCCTGACCAAGTGGAGGTTTTACAAATGGCCAGTTCTATGCATGATGTTGGAAAGATCGGTATTCCCGACGCAATTCTGCTTAAACCCGATGACCTCACCCCTGACGAAAGAAACATCATAAAGCAACATACTGTCATCGGTGGCCGCATACTAAGTGGCTCTCAGTCGGAACTACTTCAGGCAGGGGAGATCATCGCCCTCTCCCACCACGAGAAATGGGACGGCAATGGGTATCCTCGTGGATTGTCGGGGAAAGATATTCCTCTATATGGCCGAATCTGTGCTTTGGCCGACGTATTTGATGCCCTGACAAATGAACGTCCCTATAAGAAAGCCTTTTCAAACAATAAGGCCATAGAGATTATGAATGCAGCCAGGGGCAGGTATTTCGATCCTGAGATCTTCGATTTATTCACCGGTAACTTTGACGAGGTGGTTGCCATTCAAAAGAAGTTCGCTGTTGAATAGCCGGAAAATAAAGGAGTTCTTATGACTGCCAACCGAAGATACGCTTTGTGGATGATGCCCCTAATATCTTAAAGTGCAAAGTTTTATAAAAATAATATGCATGTACCTCCTCGCAAGAATTTCCAACAAATGGGGAAACGACAAAGATCAACATTATAATTATTAAAAAACGGGGTAAAATTATGTCCAAAAAGATATTACATCACCAAACCCTTTACCTATTCCCAACTCCTCTATGGAATAAAATTGATGTTTAAAGGAAATTTCGAATCCCCGCCTGTTGTCGGACAGGAATGATCCTGTGGAGGAATTAAAGAAAGAGGTGTATGTTGAGGACAATGAGGAGATTCGTAAGTTAGCTTTGCGAGTTCTGGAGGGGGAGGTCTAAAGGTTTTTAGGGGCTTCTTATGAGGATGAGGCTTTACGTCTTTGCGAAGGTATGAAGGAATCTATTCATTTAATCTTAACAGATGCAGTGATGCCCGGGATGAGCGCTCGTGAGTTGGCCCAGCACTTGGTGGCCCTTCATCCAGAGATGAAGGTACTCTCTACTTCGGCATACACCGATAACGCGATTGTCTACCGCCATAAAAGGCGGGAGGCTTCATTTCTTAGGAACTTTTTTCCAATCCGCCAAAAACCGTTCGATGCCAATATCCGTCAATGGATGTTTGACCAGCTGTTCAATAACTTTGTAAGGAATGGTGGCCACATGCGCTCCGATGAGAGCGGCTTCCAGGACATGAATG
>Ga0209182_10000267_pt1 | contig 13643 bp, 14 predicted proteins | sample LakBais05cmmetaG_FD_185474 | JGI IMG/M metagenome (GOLD analysis project Ga0209182, IMG submission 185474) | Lake sediment microbial communities from Lake Baikal, Russia to study Microbial Dark Matter (Phase II) - Lake Baikal sediment 0-5 cm... | ecosystem: Environmental > Aquatic > Freshwater...
CGTGTGGGGTAGGCGCTCGAGATTCGTCAGCCACTCAAGGATGCACATCCCATACTCCCCGGCGGCCCGATGCCCCTGCATGTAGCTGCCCCGACCCCGGCCTTCACGGAGATCAGCGAGCTGCATCTCCGCGGGGCGATCCCAGATGCCGGCGTCGATGCCGACGACGCGGATTCCCTGCCGGCCCAGCCATGCGGTCGCCTCGCCCGTCACGCCCGGATTCCCCTGGTCGCATCCCGGCTCTCCATAGTGGCGTGCGGTCCCTGTCCGGATCAGGACGATATCCCGCGGTTTGAGTGTGTAGCCGATCCGCACCAGGGCTTGTCGAAGGTCCGTCTCGCCGATGTCCTCGCCGGGCCGCTTGTCCCCGAGATCGAGCCAGACCCCGTCTCCCATGCACCAGTCCAGGGGAATCTGGTCAATGGTAGGCGCCGGTTCGCCGGCCGACGTTTCTCCATAGTGCCAGGGCGCGTCCATGTGGGTCCCCGTGTGCGACGTGAGGAAGTGGAACTCCTCCATGGCGTTGGCCCGGCCGCCGAGGTCTGCCGGGTCGAGACCGGTCCGTTCCGCGACGAGGCGGCCGCGGGTTGCGTGGTCGAGGTAGGTGATTCGGGCGGGCATGAGAAATCCGCCCCCGTCCAGGAGGGGCAGGCTCAAGTCGACAATCCGATAGCCGTTCATAGCTACCCTCTCAGGCGATTCTGATGGCGCGCAGCGGGGCCATCGTCGGCTGCTGGAGATCGCGGAGCGCTCGTCGCGGGAATGGCCTCTGCGCTCGCGGTGCCTCTTCGAATCTCAGCCTCTTCCGGGTGGCCGCCAGTGCGAGGCGTCAATCGTAGGCCAGACGCGTCGGCTCGTCGCCCAGTGTCGGCTCCAAGAGCGCTTGCCACTTCGGCGCATTCCATGTGCCGAGATGCATGTGGGTCGTGAAGTACTTCTGCGGGATCGGGTGCGTTCCCACGACGACGGGTACTCCATATTTCTCTTCGATGAACGCCTGGAACTCTGCCAGATGCGGGCAGGGGGGATATCCGACGACGAGTCCGGTGGCGAGATGGATGACCGTGGCGCCGTTCTTCTTCATCTCTTCGGGCGCATACTCGATATTGCCACCCGGGCACCCGGCACAGGAGGTGTAGCCGATCAGTTCAACGTCCTGACCACGGTAACGGGCAAAGGCGCCCTCGCGATTGCGCAGCGAGCGCAGGCATTTCCCTCCCGCACACGTGCGATACCGGTCACAGATGATGATGCCGATGCGGACAGGGGTTTCCATGGCGCTCCTTTCATTGCGCACAACCGCAGGATGAGGATGGACGCAGGCCGGGGACCGCCCCGATGGTCGCAGCCCCGGCCACAGTCTAATCGACGCCGACTATTTCTTCTTGAGCAGGCCCACGGAATCCAGGATCGGTTCCAGGCTCTTCTCCATGCCGATCAGGAATTGTTCGAACTGCTGATGATCCATATAGGTCCGCGGCAGGGCCAGCTTGTCCATCAGGGCGATATAGTCTGGATCCTCGGTGGCCTTCTTGAATCCCTCCCGAAGGATTTTCAGCGCGTCCGGCGGAGTTCCCTTCGCCACGGTGAGACCCCGCCAGTCAAACACCGGATTCTCGATGGGGAACCCGGCCTCGGCGAACGTCGGGACATCCGGAAACGCCGGATGTCGCGCGGGGCTATTCGCGCCCAGCAGGCGGATCTGTTTGACTTGGTAGAATTGCAGCACTTCGTCCATACCAGTCGTGGCCACGCTGACGTGACCCCCGACGAGCGCGGTGCGCGCGGGCGCTGCACCATCGAAGGGGACAAAGGTGAACTTCAGGCCGTATTTCTGGGCCAGCGATGCGGCGGCGAGATGCCAGGCCTGGCCAGGCCCGGCATGCCCCACCGTCAGTACGCCGGGGTTCGCCTTGGCGTAGTCAATGAGATCCTTCATGGTCTTGAAAGGAGAGTCCATCCGCACCGACAGTCCGGCCTGGCTCCGGTTTAACAGAGCGATCAGGTCAAAATCTCGATAGGAGAGATCGGACATGCCGAGGAGCCGGTAAGCGCTCAGATGAAACGTTACAACCGCCACCGTGTACCCGTCCGGCTTGGACATGGCTACCGAGTTCATCCCGACGACGCCGGTCCCGCCCACGCGATTGATCACGTTCATGTTCACGCCGAAGTACTTCTTGCCGTTCTTGACCAGCGTTCGGGCGAGAGCATCCGTCCCGCCCCCCGCCGCCCAGGGGACGACCAGGGTGATGTCCCTCTCGGGGTAGGCGGCGCGGGCGGAGATCGGGAGCGCAATGAATACGACCAGTGTGGCCAACAGCCCCAAGCCATATCTCGATTTCATGACGGCCTCCTGTTGGCGAGCCGACGCGGTCGCCTCGCGATTGAAGCAGCGGTTTCGGTGTCGTTACTGGAAGCGGATCACCCCCTTTCGTTCAGGCAGGCGTGACATGGGAGAGATACCCCGCCCGCTGGGCGATCGCCACGCCGCCGAGAATGGCGAGTTGGTCAACCTCCTCGGCAGCCGAGATCTCGTGGATCTTCCGGGTCAATCCGTGGTACCGGCCGAGCAAGTAGCGGAAGATCCGACACCGCGCCGGAGCGCCGATCAGGACCACGGGTGCGTCCGGGGCGAAGCCGAGTAGCGGAAAGTCGCGGAGGGCATGGAGATCCTCGGCCGCGATGGCAGCCTCCAGGAAGAGCCGGCGCAGCGGCGCCGGGACGCCGAGGAGCACCTCCAGGAACCGGGGCATGAGCAGCGCCCGCAAGAACCCGGCGTGGACGACGGCGTCGTAGGCGCTCTCCACGATTCCGGTGTCCAGTTCGCCGGACTCGGTCTCCGGCGCCTCGACCGACTTACCGATCGATGTACCCTGGCAAATGGCCTCGAAGACCTGGCCGCTGAGGGTGGTCAGGGACCCGGCGATTTTCCCATCCATCGTCACCGGGATGTACTTGGTGTGAGAGCTGAGCACGACCGCCGTGAAGGGCGGTGTTGGTATCCCTGGGAGCGCGAGAAGACCCATGATCTGGGTCTCCTCCCCCCGCATGAAGTCCACCCGGCGAATGTCGCGGTAGGTGGCCCCGGCGGGGTAGGCGTTCTTGACGCCCCGAATGAAGATGAGCTGGATATCAACCGGGAACACGGCCGGGTCCTGCACGGGCATCACGCCTGCAGCCAGGTCGTCAAGTCCCGCCGGTGCCGTCAGATGGGGAATCTCCAGGAGCCCGATCTCGGAGGTGATCATCCCCGAGGTGACGGCGCAGGCGAGATCCCGAACCCGAAGGCCGGCCTCTCGCACCGTGCGCTCGAAGAGTTCCGCGAGTCCCTCCTGGAGGACTCGCCGAGAGCCGCTGATGGCGGTGTCCCGCACGCCGACCTTCTTCGTCCCCTTGGCCACGAGGCGCAACCGTTCATCCAGCACGGACACGCGCGAGTTCGTCGTCCCACAGTCGATGGTGGCGAAGTACACGGAAGCGCCTCCTGTTGGGATGCCAGCACCGTTTCGAGCTACTCTACGAAACCCGCCTTCAGCAGCTCCTCCCGCATGGCAGCCATCTCGCGATCGCTGAGGGCGATGAAGGGCTCGCGGGGGAAGGCGTCGCACACGCCTCGAATCCTCAAGAGGGCATAGACCGCCACGACCGTGGACTTGGCCAGGTACATAATGTCCCGGAGCTCGTTGACCCTGGCCTGGAGCGTTCGCGCGCGATCCATCTGGAATGTCGTGGCCGCCTCGTGGAGGTCCATGCAGATCTCGGGGAAGGCGTTCCCGAGTCCCGGGATGAAGGCGCGCACCCCGATCGTGGCCGCGTACAGGAACATCGCCTCCGTGCCCAGGACGACATCGAAATCCGGCCGGCGGATCTTGTGCACGAAGTTGGCCAGGGTCATGATGTCGAAGCTGCTGTCCTTGATCCCTGCCACTCCCAGGTCCGCCAGCTCCTGGAGGAGGGGCACGTCGATGGCGACGCCAGTGAACTTCGGGTTGTTGTAGGCGTAAACGGGGATCTTCACCGCCTGGACCAGCCGCTCGAAGTAGAGCTTGATGCTCTCGCGGGTATGGTGAAAGTAGTAGGGGACCACCGAGGAGACCGTGGCCGCACCTGCCCCTTCGGCATGCCGAGCCAACGTCACCGCGTCGCGGACATTCGTGGCCCCCACATGGACGACGAGCTGGATGGCGGGGGCGATGGTCTTTGCGACGACATCGATCACCCGTTGCTTCTCCTCGACGCTCATCAGTGGGCCGTTGCCGTAGGATCCGCAGATGAATAGCCCGTGGACTCGCTCGGACAGGAAATGGACCAGCTTCGTCAGGTTGTACTCGTCCAGGCTTCCGTCGGGCCCAAACGGGGTGACCATGGGGGGGATAACGCCTTCCAGCTTCTTCATCGGTGACCTCCAGTTGAGGGGCGCTTCGCTTCCGGCCGACCCAGCCCCCACGGGTCGCGGCCATGACCCCGGGCGGCAGGGGCCCCGTGGCCGGGGCGCCGCTCAGGCGGCGCGGACCGGGTTTCGCAGGACCCCGATGCCGTCAATTGCCACCTCGACGACATCGCCGGCCTTCATCGCGGCCACACCGCGTGGCGTTCCTGCGCTGATAATGTCTCCCGGGTACAGGGTCATGCACTGCGACAGATACTGGACGAGAAACGGCACGCTGAAAATCATGCTCCCCAGGGACGCTTCCTGCATCAGCGCACCGTTCAGGAACGTCCGAAGGACCAGGTGGGACGGATCGAGGCCTGTGGCAATGCACGGACCGACGGGGGCGAAGGTATCAAAGCCCTTGGAGCGTGTCAATTGCCCTTGGGCCACGCTGAGCTGTCGCTCCGTGATGTCGTTCAGACACGTGTACCCCAGGATGGCCCGCGAGGCCTCCTCGAGCGAGACGTCCTTGATTTGGGTCTTGATGACCGCGGCCAGCTCTCCCTCGTAGTCCACCTGCTCGGCGACCCGCGGGATCACGATGGGGTCGTCGGGACCGATCAGGGTCGTCAGCGGCTTGAGGAAGTGGGCCGGGAACGAGGGTGTCGGCATGCCGATTTCCTCGATGTGGTCGCGGAAGTTGAGGCCGACGCAGAGAATCTTGGTTGGTTCTACCGGTGCCAGCAAACGCACGTCGTCGATACGGTGCGCTGCCGAGCCGACAGTGAAGTCCCCGAAAATGGAGCCGACGATTTCCCGGACGATCTCGTTTTCCCAGACACCGTATCCCGTGCGCTTCCCCGACCGGAACCGGACGAACTTCATCTCGACCTCCTAGGTTTTCTGTTGGCTTGAACCCCCCGCCCCGTCATACCGCCTGCACGAAAAGCGTCTGATGCGCAAGACCCCATACGGACAGTTCCAACACCCGTCCGCCCTTCACTCCATCAGGAGGGATGGAAGCCAGAGGCTGACGGCCGGAACGAACGTGACCAGCAGCAGGATGATCACATTCGCGATCAAGAAGGGGATCGAGGCCTTGAAGATGGTGACGATGTCGAGCTTCGTGATCGTCGAGGCGACGTTCAGGCACATCCCCACGGGCGGTGTGACCAGCCCGATCGCCATGCCCACGATCAGGATGGCGCCGAACTGGATCGGGGAGACGCCCAGGGCTTTCAGTGCCGGCATGAACACCGGAGTGAGCAGGATGATGGCCGGGGCCACGTCGACGAAGAAACCGACGAGCAGGATGATGGCGTCCAGGGCCAGGAGGATGGCCCAGAGCGGGAGCTGCATGGCCAGCAGGCTGGCCGCCACCTGGTCGGGGACACGCTCCAAGGCCAGGATCCAGGTGTACAGGCCGGAAAAGGCGGTGATGATCATGACGTTGGCGCTGGCCAGGGTTGCCTCCCGAAGCATGGGCGGGATGTGGGGCAGCTGAAGCCCCTGGTAGATGAGGAGCCCCACCCCGAACGCGTAGAGGACGCCGACACCGGCAGCCTCGGTGGCCGTAGTGAGGCCGATCACCACCGAGCCCACCACGAAGACCGGCATCAGGAGGGGGAGGATGCCTTTGTGCAGCCGACCCACGACGTCCCAGGTATCGAGACGGACCTCCTCCACGGGGTGTCGTCGCCGCGCCGAGACGACCGCGTTGATGGACATCTGGACCAGGCCGATCAGGATTCCGGGGATGGCCCCGGCCAGGAATAGCCTCCCGACCGACTCGGAGGCGACGAAGGCGTAAATGACCATGGGGATGCTCGGCGGGATGATCATCCCCATGGTCGATGCGGCCACGGTGATCCCGGCGGCGAACTCGCGCGAGTAGCCGCGCCGTTCCATTTCGGGGATCATCACGGCCCCGATGGAGGCCGCATCGGCCACCGACGAACCCGAGATGCCCCCGAAGATCATGCTGGCCAGGACGCACACCATGCCCAGGCCGCCACGCAGTCGCCCCACGAAGAGCATGCTGAAATCGATGAGCCGGCCCGTCAGCCCCCCCTGATTCATCATCGCGCCCATCAGCATGAACAGGGGGAGGGCGATCATGAGTTCCGTGTCCATCCCCGAGTACACCCGCTGGGGCACGACCAGTATCAGTTCGGGATGGTACAGGATGAAGTAGAGCAGGGCCGAGAGGCCCAGGGCGTACGCGATAGGGACCCCCACGACCACGAGAACGGCCAGACTCCCTAGCAGGGCGATCATGCCGGTTGCTCATCGGCCGGAGCACCAGGCCGACCGTCGGTGAACGCCAAACATAGGGCGTAGAGGGTGGTCAGTCCACATCCCAGAGGGAGGCTCACGAGAACAAACCCCTGGGGGATCCGCAGCACAGGCGTCGGGAAGTGGTAGATGGACTGGATCCAGGGAATGCTGAGGAGCACCAGCGCGCCGTTCAGGAGCGCCACCAGGAGGTAATTGATCCGTCGAAGCCAGCGGCGGATCCGTGGCGGCAGGAGGTCGAGGAGCACGTGAATGGCGATGTGTCCGTCTTTGGCCAGCAGCACCGCCGCCCCGAGGGCCGTGGTGTACACGAAGCAGAAGAGCGCGAACTCCTGCCCCCCGACGATCGTGGTTGCGAAAAAGTAGCGCAGCACGACCAGGACGATGGTCACCACGGTAATGACAAGGAAAAGATAACCGAGCGCCGTCTCCAGCAGTCGGGCGAATCTCTCGGCAAGGCGGATCACGGCATGCACTCCTGTGTGAAAAAGGGCGCTGCGACCGAACGCCATCGACCGCAGCGCCCACAATACGCCGTGGCGCGCGCTTACCGCCCGGCCTGGACCAGGGCGCCGTCGATCTCGGCTCGCGTGAAGAATCCCGCGATCACATAGTGGTCCCACACCGGCTTGACCTTCGCGACGAAAGCCGTGTGGCTCTCCGCCGAGATCTTGTTGGCCTGCAGCTTCTGGGTCAGGAGGGCCTGGTAGTCCTTCTCCGAGGCCAGCCAGACCTCATCGCTCTTGGCCATGGCCGCCTTGGCGGCTGTGGTGAAGACAGTCTTGAGGTCGCCCGGGAGAGCTTCGTACCAGGCGAGGCTGACGTAGAACGGATCGGGGTGAATCTGGTAGTTGACCTCGGTGAAGTACTTCTGGACTTCGTAGAACTTCATCTCGGCGATGTTCGAGCAGGGGTTCTCCTGGCCGTCCACCACCTTGGTCTTCAGGGCCATCTAGGTCTCGCCGTACGGAACCTGCTGCGGGCTGGCCCCCAGGGCGGTCATCGTCCGGATGATGGAGTCGATGGGGGGTGTGCGCATCTTCAATCCTTTCAGATCATCCGGGGACGCGATCGGCCGCACGTTGTTGGTCAATTGCCGGAATCCTCCCGCGACCCCCGTGGCCGGAACGTAGAACCCGTTCGCCTTGGCGCCCTGATTGATCTGGTCGCCGAAGTCGCTGCGGATCAGACGCGTCGCCTGCTCGATATCCGCGAAGAGGAAGGGGAGGGTGTAGAGCAGGTACTTCTTGTTAGCCCGCTCGAAGAGCGCGCCGCGGGTGCCCTGGATGGTGCCGACTTTCACCATGTCCATGAGCTCGGGCTCTTTGCCAAGGACTCCGCCGGCGTAGAGTTCGACCTTGATCTGCCCCTTCGAGGCTGACTCCAGTTGCTCTTTGAAAGCGCTCATGGATTTGTGCCGGGGGTGTGTGTCCGGTTGTGCGTGAGCGAACTTGAACAGGTACGTGGCCGCATATGCATCATTCGCCCATGGCACTGGCCCCAGCGTGGCAGCCAGCAGGAGCATAGAGGGGAGAGCCATTCGGGAAAGTATTCGCCTCATTGCGGTGTCTCCTTATGCAGGGTTACTTCTCCATCGTCGGCTTCCACACCTTCCACACGTTGCCGACCAGGTCCGGTCCAGGGGTAAGCGTGATCTCGCCCGGCACCCAGCCGGCCGGCGTGGCCTCCTTGCCTCCTGTCGCCCGGACGTGCTGGTAGGCCTGGATCTGGCGGACCGACTCGGCGAACTTCCGACCCACCGGGGGCGTGAGGACCTCCATGGCCTGGATGACGCCGTCCGGGTCGATGATGAAGCGGCCGCGAAGCTCGATGCCCTGGCCCTCGTCGTAGACCCCATAGGCCCGACCCACGTTGCCGGCCTGGTCCGAGGCCATATGGAAGGGGACGCCGCCCTCCACCATTTTCGTCAATTCGTGATCGTTCCACATCTTGTGGACGAAGTGACTGTCCACGCTGACGGAGATCACCTCCACACCGAGCTTCTGCAGGACGGGGTACTTGTCGGCGACCGCCGACACTTCCGTCGCTCAGACGAAGGTGAAATCGCCCGGGTAGAAACAGAGCAGCACCCACTTCCCCAGGTACTCGGTGAGTTTGACGGTCGTGAACCCGCCTCGGTAATAGGCCGGGGCGGCGAAATCCGGGGCCTTCTGGCCAACGCGTGCGGTCACGGCTCTCTCCTCTTTTTTCATTGGAGTGTTTGCTGATTGGGAACCCTCGGTCTCTTGCCCGGCGACGGTCCCGGTCACGCGGGCGCAGCCTTGCGGTTGCCCGGCCATCCTGACTCCTTTCCGGGGCGGATGCCCCCAAGACGTGCTTCCCCTGGCCTCGGTTCCGCTCCGATGTCTAGCTGCGCAGCATCATGACGATCAGGGTCACGTAGAGCCCCGCAGCCGCGACGCAGCCGAGCGGGAAGATCCAGTGGGGGCGGTAGGGTCCGCCCGTCCCCTCCGGGAAGAGCCGCGGCAGAATGACCGACGTCAGATAGGCGATGGACAATGCCACCACGGGCAGCAGGAAGGTGCCTTCCACCCACGCCGCCGCCTGGAGGAACGTTACGGGGACCGCCTGAAGCAGGTACACCAGCAAGAAGTTACAGATCGTTCCGTACAGCATCCAGATCCGATAGCGCCAGGTCGGGTCGATCCTGGCATACCTTTTCCAGTTCGGCAGGCAGATGAGGAGAGTGCGATTGATGAGGCGAGCGTAGCCGTCGTAGCAGGTGGCCATGGTGCCATAGATCACCGCCCAGGCCCCGATCATGAAGATCCAGTAGGCCCAGGCGCCGAGCGTCTGCGTGTAGGTCTTGGAGAGCGTCATGATGAAGCCGGCGCCGGCCGGTGCCAGCTTCTGCGGGTTCAAGATCACGATGGCGTTGATCATGAAGGCCGCCGTGACGAGAATGGTGAGGAAGTTCCCCGCCCACAGGTTGTCGTGGAACATCACCCGGTACCATTGCGCCGCACGATCCAGGACGCTCCGATCCAGGGTCTTGAGATCCGCCACCGGCATGCCCGGCCTGTCCCCCTCGTAAGTCTTGGCAAGCCCCATCCCCTTGCCCAGCACCCAGTCGGAATACCAGAGGCTGTTGATGGCCCCGGCGCCCGCAAAGGCCATGGCCGGCAAGATCTCGACGAAGGGGTTCTTCGAAATCTTGAACTGGTTCACGGCCCAGTCGGGGGTCGTCGCCGGCACCTGGAAGCCGAAGCCTTTCAGAACTTCGCCGATTCCCGGGAAGAACATGCCTGCGATGACGACCGCGCTGATCACCAGAGTCACCGTGACCACCTTCATCACCAGCTCCAGCGGGTCGTATTTTCCCGTCCAGGTCAGGGCGATGAAGGAGAGCATCATGATGAGCGACCAGCCGAAAGGCGGTACGAACGGGAACATGTTATGGGTGATGACGCCCACCATCGCCACCAGACCGCCGATGTGCACGGCGCCCAAATAGATCGCGACGATCAGGATGACCCAGTTGAGCCAGGCCCGGGGACCCGGGAGCATGGCAAAGCCGTCGGAGATGGAGCGGCCGGTCAGCACCGTCCAGCGGCCGATCTCGTTCACCAGGAAGTACTTCAGGGCGATGGCAAGGAGGGGCATCCAGAGTACCATCATGCCGAAGACCGAGCCGACCCGGGGAATGAGGACCAGCTCGCCGCCTCCGATGGACATGGAGGCCCAGACCATGCCCGGACCGAACGCCAGGATGATCTCCCAGCCAGTAGGGGCTACGCCAATGTCCGGCTTTTTCAGGGTTGCCATGACGCCCTCCTTGGGGTTTTGTGGCGCCCCACATGCGGACGGCAGTCGGCATCCGCGCTGGGGCGATATCGCGGATGCGCCGTCAGGAGCACTCGGACCTCCACTCCCGGTCGCGCGGTCTGTCCCAGTGGAGAAATCCCTCGTATACGCTCGCCGATCCCCGACCAGGCGCCGTGGCACTGGATGCGCCGGTGTCGAACAGAAAGGCATTTGCTATGCCAATCTCAGTGCGAATGGAATGCGCTGGGTGGGAGGCCGGTTGCGGGCCGGTTCGGGCCGACCGAGAGGTTCCGGCGTGCCGTGGGTGGCAGAGGAGGGTGCAGAGTTGCAGTCATGGCGGGGTGCGGATGGGTGCATATTCGCACCCCGAGAAAGAATCAGCTGTTCGGAATCTTGACACCGAGCTGTTTGATCTTCCGCCAGAGCGTCGTCTTGTGGATCCTCATCTCCCGGGCCGCCGCGACGCGATTCCCGGCGTGCCGTCGCAGAACCTCGGAGATGAAGCGAGATTCCAGCTCCTGCAAGGTGGTCACACCGGTGACCACGGACTCCGCTGGGGTCGGGCGAAATTGTTCCGGGAGATGTGCCGGCTGGATCAATCCGCCGGGACACAGGATGAACGCGTGCTCGATGAGATTCTCGAGCTCGCGGACGTTACCGGGATAGTCATGGCCGAGCAGGATCCCCAGTGTATCAGGTGCCACGCCGGCAATCTCCCGCTCCCGGAGCCGGTTGAACCGGGCTATGAAGTGATCCAGGAGCAGAGGGATGTCCTCCCGGCGCTCTCGGAGCGGCGGCACCCCGATCCGGACCACATTGATCCGGTAGAAGAGGTCGTGGCGGAAGGTTCCGGTCTTCACGAGATCGGCCAGGTGCTTGTTGGATGCGGTGACGATCCGGATGTCGGCTTTCACGGATTCGGTGCCGCCGAGCGGCTCGTAGGTCCGCTCCTCGAGCACGCGGAGGAGCCGGACCTGGAGCGCCGGAGACACATCTCCGATCTCATCCAGAAAGATGGTTCCCCCCTCGGCGAGGGCAAACCGCCCCGGCTTGTCCTTGCGGGCGTCGGTAAAGGCGCCGGCCTTGTACCCGAATAATTCCGACTCCAGCAAGGTGTCGGGCAACGCACCGCAGTTGACGGTGATCAGGGGTTTGGCGCGACGGAGGCTCAAGCTGTGGAGGGCATGCGCAATCAGTTCCTTGCCGGTACCGCTCTCGCCCTCGATAAGGACTGTGCTGTCGCTTTCGGCGACTGCCGGCAGCATTGCGAAGATGCGCTGCATCTTCGCATTCTTGCTGAGAATATCCGCGAAGGTGTACTGCCGGGCGATCTCGGCCCGCAATTGTTCGACCAGGCGCAGGTCCCGGAACGTCTCCACGCCGCCCAGGATCTGCCCCAGCTGGTCCTTCAGGACGGCGGTGCTGATGCTGATGGGGACCCGGTCTCCGTCCGACCGCAGGATGTACACCTGGCGATTCACGACCGATCGCCCCGTGTGCATTGTCTCTTTCAGCGCGCACTGCGCCTCGCAGATGGAGGCGCGGAAGACTTCGCAGCACGGCTGGCCGAGCGCCTCGCGACGGGGGACGCCGGTGATCTGCTCCGCGGCATGATTGAAGGAGGTGATCCGGAATCCGTCGTCGACGGTGAAGACACCGTCGGCGACGGAGTCCAAAATGGTCGCAACCTCTTCGGGGGTGAGTGCTGTTCGTGAGCGAGAAGATACAGACATCGGAGTTCTCACGGGGTGAATATTGAGTCATTGAGGATGGTTGCAGTTTTGCACCTTCTGGACAGGAATGCAATTGCGTAGTTGACGCACAAGAGCAGGAAAGGACATGGAAACAGAATATCTGGCCGCATCTGGAGCGGTGCACTGAATTCCATGGCACCTTCTCTGCAAACAATGGTCCCGGGTGGCCACTGAGCCCCCTGATGGAATATCGGCCGAGAGGCGAAAGCAGGCAGCAGAGGAGGGGGGCATGAGGATCGACCGACGGACGCTGCTTGCGCTGGGCCTTGTGGCCACCTCCGGGGCCGCTGCCCCGGCCTTCGCGGTCCAGGGATCCCCCTCCGCGAGGCAGAGGCCGGCTTCCGCTCCAGCCTATGTCGGCGTGCTGGTGGATACCACGCTCTGCATCGGGTGCCGGAAGTGCGAGGAGGCCTGCAACCGCCGAAACCACTTGCCCCGCACGGCGGACTCCTTCTCTGACAAGGACATCCTGCGCACCGCTCGACGGCCCACCGAGAGCGCGTTCACCGTCGTGAATCAGTATCCCGGAAGCCCTTCGCCGGATCAGGCCGGCGCGCCGCAGACCTACTGCAAGGTCCAGTGCATGCACTGTCTCCACCCGTCCTGCGTGTCGGCCTGCATCGTGGGGGCGCTGACCAAGGCCGCCGACGGCGCCGTCGTCTACAATCCCACCATCTGCATCGGGTGCCGATACTGCCAGGTGGCCTGCCCCTTCGAGATTCCGGCCTATGAGTTTCACGTGCCGCTCACCCCCCGGGTGCGCAAGTGCGAATTCTGCGCCGATCGCGCCCGCGGGACCGGCGCCGATCCCGCGTGTGCCGCCTCCTGTCCCACCGAGGCGCTGGTCTTCGGCCGCCGGTCGGAGCTTCTCGCCATGGCGAAGGATCGCCTGATGCGACGGCCGGATCGCTACATCAACCATATTTACGGCGAAGCCGAGGTGGGCGGGACCTCGTGGCTGTATCTGACCGGCCGACCCGTCCAGGAAGTCGGTCTGTTGCCCCTGTCGAACACCCCGCCTCCGGAGTTGACCGAGGCCATCCAGCACGGCATCTTCGAGTACGGCATCATCCCCGTGGCAGTCTACGGCCTGTTGGCGGGGATCATGTGGCGGAATCACCGGACGCATCCGATCGAGATCCCGCCGACGGGAGACAAGCACGACATGCCATCCGCCCCGACGTCCGAGGGGGGTGGGAAATGACCCCCACCCTCCACAACGATCAGCCGCATCGGGTCGCCAAGCCCTTCTTTACGTTTGGCACGCTGACGCTCTTGATCTTCATGGGCGCAGGCTTCTCCTTCGGCCTCACCCGGATGTTTCTGGGATTGGGCGCGGTGACCAACCTGGACAACCATAATCCCTGGGGGATCTGGATCGCCTTCGACGTGGCCTGTGGCGTCGCCCTCGCTGCCGGCGGATTCACCACGGC
>Ga0209182_10000268_pt1 | contig 13629 bp, 14 predicted proteins | sample LakBais05cmmetaG_FD_185474 | JGI IMG/M metagenome (GOLD analysis project Ga0209182, IMG submission 185474) | Lake sediment microbial communities from Lake Baikal, Russia to study Microbial Dark Matter (Phase II) - Lake Baikal sediment 0-5 cm... | ecosystem: Environmental > Aquatic > Freshwater...
GTATATTTCCTCGAGAACACTGTAGCACCGTGTTCCCCATATAGCCGGACGCTTCGTTGCAGGATGTCCAGTGACATGCCATATCGCATCCGGACATCCTGCTCGTCTTCCCCGGCTTTCACAGCCAGGGCTGCGGCCAGCCGTTCAGACCTTGAGTATTTGGTCATAAAAATCTGCACCTCCATTCGTTGGATTGTGTCCAACTTATGGGGTGCAGTTCAGGAAACCTGCTCTTTTTTTGCTAAAGGTTTGCTATTCCCACAATAAGATGGTTTCCAGTAATGTGCCGAGGGCTGGACTAAGATCCTGATAGGGTCCTGTTGTTGTTGTAATTAATAGCCTGCCACCCTGGTGATCCAGTTCGACATACATATTTTGTGTCGGGACGGCAAATTCCGAATCATAGTAAACGATACCTTGGTGACCGTTAGCACCAAAATCATACGGAGTGTAACCAGTGTCTAACAAAGGTTCGTTTTGATCAAATGGGATGTACACCCTGCTGAAGATGATGAAAGCTGTGGGAGTCTGAATATCGAGGACGTCCGGCGGGTAGAGTGAAAAACTCATCCGGTCTTCGGCTTCGACAAGTTTCCAGTCATCTGGTATATACAAAGACACAGCCAGGTCCGCATTCTCATACCACCAATATTCTGCATTGGGGTCAATACTGATGCCGATCCCTGTCATCACACCCGGATCAGCAGGTGTTAAATACTGTTCGGAATCAGGAAGCGGCGACGGCATATTGGGAAATGGCACTGCAGTCGGTGGAACCTTGGCGGGTTGGCAAGCAGAGGTAGCAAAAACGAGCGCGACGAGTGCCAGCAAAGCGTGGAATGACTTGAAATAATTCTGTAATGGTTCTTTCATCGTAAACACCTTTTATTTAAAGTGGACCAAAAATAGATTACTGCCGCCGTTACTCCAGGCACTGACGAAGTCCGTACCAGACTGGTTATAAAGGTTGCCATCCCATGGGTCTACATAATAGACCGTATCATCATGGAAGCCATAGACTACGATCGAGTGTGCCAGGACCCCATCCCACACGGCAGCAAGCAGGTGCCAATTCAGGATGGTGATGATCACCGGGCGGTTGGAACCGATCTCTGCAGTCATGAAATTTTTTCAATCGTTAAATGGAACGGTGTACATCTTTCCTTCAATGGTGCCGTTGGTAACCTGGTTGGTAACCGTTACGGCGTCGTCATTGCCCAGCCCGCTAAATGGATTGGGTTTTATCTGACGGTAAGCCTTGCGAATCGTAGCGTAATCCAGAGCGGCGCTTGATGGGATTTTCCCTGGTTTTGAAAGGCTTGCAGAACCATCGCGGTTGATGCAGCCAGGCAATTATATTGACCATTGTCGATCAGGCCAATGCTGGTCGTATCGCCCGGAGAAAACAGTTGGGGAATGGCGGGGATCACAACTTCAGTAATACCAGAAACAGGCGATATAGAGATCGCCGGCGTGAGAGTAGGCGGCTGATAAGGTACCTCGGTGGGTGGTGCAACGGTGGGTGGTGGGGCAACATAGATCCTTAACCAATAGGAATTGGACCAATTGTTGGACGATCGAATTTCGAGCTGATAATGCGTGGATTCTGAGGGACAGACCTGGGTCGAGCCTTGCGGGCTGATAGATTCTCCATTAAGAATAACAGCCTCAAGATCTGCAAAATCATCCACCTGCCAATAGATATTTGTACATTCACCGGCTGCAATACCATCCCGCTCAGCATAGAAATTTACAGCCGGTTCGCAGCTATCAACCACCTCATAACTGCTGATCTGATATACGGTATTGCCTGATAGTTCAGGAGACCATATCTTGATGTTTACAACGCCAGGGAAATCAAAGAATTCATATGTGCCAGTAGATTGAACATATACGCCGAGATAGTGAAATTCCAACCATTGGGATTGATCACTCCACCCATAAGGTTTAAAAGTTGGACCTCTCCCGATATTTTGAGCATAGGGGTCGGTATCTTGAGTCGGTTGCTCTGATTGTTCCAGGCTGCCACAAACATATCCAGTAACCGTCTGTGCCTGGGTGGGCTGGTTTGTCAATGAACTGACGAGTAAAAAAAGGATAAGGAAAGAGGGAAGGATGATTCGTTTCATGGTTACGATGCCCCTTTGTATTAGAAGGTTGCTGCAATGACAGAAGCGAAAATCCGGGATTTGTCTAACTGGATGTCAAAGGATTTGATTGTGTACGTCTCAAATTTCGCATAGGTGATCTTCATTCATCGAACGTTGTGAATTTTAAACCGGAATAACGACCAGTCAAGGGTCTGTAACTAAAAATAGTACATCTATAACAAGAAGGAACCCCTCCACAAATAATGTCAGGAGAGGTTCGATATGTTTACTTCAGTATGGCAGGATGTTTATGATTCCGGTATCCAGACCAGTGTCACCAGACGGACGTCAATATCCGTCTTTTTTGGCCTAATGAGTACTGTTTCAAATTTCTCACCGGTAAAATCACCTTTGTTACCCATGGCTGCCAGCTCGGTATCGAATTGAGTCTGAAGATCTTTCATCTGTTGCTGGATCGTTTGTTCCGCCTGGACCGCCTGGGCATATTCCTGATGAGCTGTGGCCGAGGTGCTGACGCCGCGGATGGCGGTGGATGCCTTGCTGATATTTGTCTGACTGAAAAGCTTGCGTCCGGTAAAAGCGCTCAGTAAAGCCCCACCCACCTTTACAGCAGTTTGAAAACCCTTCTCTTTGGATTGGGCACTTTCACGTTCCTTTACTGCCTGGGCTTTGCGCAGTTTCTCCTGCAATACCAGATACTTGGGGGCATACTTGGCACGTAATTTGGAAACGAGGTCGTCGCGGTTCTCGCGTGCGCCCAGACCAAGACGGACCCTAAAATCCTGCTCGCTTTCATTGGGTTGTGAGACCTGCCCGGTGGTTGGGCTTTTGAAGAGGGTTATTTCCTGGTTAGACAACAACCAAATCAAAAAATCCTTGGACCACTCGATATAATTTTTGGAAATCATCGCAGCCGATGACAATTGTCCGAACTGCGTACCCGGACGTGAGGTTTTTTCAAGCGCGTCGGGATGAAAGGAAGCTTTTTCCGATTTTTGCCAGTCAACCGGGATGGCTGCATCGGTGATCTCAGTCAGGTAGATGGCATCAGCAGCGCCGCTAACTTTGAGACGGGCATCTGAGTAGGTTATTCGCGCCACACCCAGTAGTCGGGGTTGATAGACGACATTCCCAGATTTACCAGGAGGAGCAAAATAGGTGGAGATATCCAAGGGTAGAGTGGTTGGCCGGTCACTTAACTTTTGAGACGAAATATCTGACATTGCCGGCTTTTTTATGACGCTATCAGTGGCAGGAGGTATCGGGGATGCCTTTTTAATTGGGTCCATTAATTGCTTGATCTGGTCGCGCATCAACGGTCCGCGCAGGTAAGACATCGCCCAACGGGAGGTCATTAAAACCGGTTCATCTTCATGTGTATTACTCATCAGGAAGATGCGACTTTGCAGACCCGAAAGGATTTTATCAATTTTGGTCCGACTATAGGTTTCTTTCGAAGTGGCGGCAGCTCCTTCCAGACCATCCAACAAACGCAGTTTGTCGCGTTCGGTCTGCAGTTTGCCGATGAACCATGTGCCGGCATTTGAGAGTGCTTTATAGTCGAGGTCAACCGGGTTTTGAGTGACCAGTACCATGCCGATCCCGAAAGCGCGCGCCTGTTTGAGCAAGGTCAACATTGGCAGTTTGGAGGGTGGGTTGGCTGTTGGTGGGAAAAATCCGAAGATTTCATCCATGTAGACCAGCGCTCTCAGGCTACTGGTGCCGGATTGGCTGCGCATCCAGGCAATAACCTGGTTGAGCAACAAGGAAACAAAGAACATCCGCTCGGGGTCGCTCAAATGAGCAATGGAGAAGATAGCAATGCGCGGTTTACCTTGGGGAGTATAAAGGATATTGGCGATATCCAGAGGATCACCTTCCAGCCAGGCATTGAAACCCGGGCTGGCCAGCAGGTTGTTGAGTGCCAATACCAACTCAAAACGTTCTTTGGGTGGGTAGAATGCATCCACATTCAGAACGCCGATTTTTACGACCGGGGGCGTCTGAACGCCTTCGATCAGCGCTTCCAGGTTCAGATCGCGACCAGCACGCCAGGCATGCTCGAGGATGGTTGACAACAGGATATGCTCCCTGCTTTTAACTGGATCTGCCTGGATTCCCACCAGACCGAGTAAACTGGTCACGGTGGTGCTGATGCGCTCGCGCAGAAGTTCGCTGTCATCAAGTAAGGCGGTGGGTGGTGCAGCAAACGATTTGAGGATTGATATAGGGAAACCGGCATTCGAGGCGGGGGTGTAAATGCGAAAATCCGCTGAATCTTTCAACTTTTGAACGCGCTCACCGTTCTGACCGGAATCTTCCAGCCCCTTTTTCCATTTGGACGCCTGATCTGCTGCATACGCTTCGGGGGTCATGCCTTTCTGGTGGGCATCATCTGTATTGATCCACGGTAGAAAATCAGCTGGTGTCAAAGAAGGGAAGGTAAGCAATAAGTTTGCCAGATCGCCCTTCGGATCGATCAGTATGGCTGGGACGCCGTCTATGGCGGCTTCTTCGATCAAATCAATACACAGACCGGTCTTGCCGCAGCCGGTCATACCCACACACACAGCATGTGTTACCAGGTCTTTGGAATCATATAACAACAAATCTTCCTGTGGCTTTTTTGTGGTGGGGTCGACCAGACGACCCAAGTAAAAGGTCCCGAGCTTCTCAAAATCCTGCATGTCAGCCTCCAAATCGGCGAAGTTGTATCCCTAGTATAGTGCATCGAGACTGATTAATCAATTAACATAAAAGACAAGTGGGGAAATGACTTTTTTTAATACTGAGAGTACAATCACGTAATTACTGCATAATAACCTGTATTGTCAATTGTCAAATGACATATCAAACCTTGCAATTTTGTTAAGTCAAAAATGGTCAAGTTGATGTAGAATGTATTTGCATGTTAGGTGGAATGACCTCAGCCTGAAACATACCAGCGACTCCTACACAAAGTAGCAACACTCTGGCTGACATCGAAAAATCATTACTGAATTTTAGACGCAATAAGCCCCCTCCACCTGGCATCATTCAAAGCGCCGGTCCCTCCCCCGGCGCTTTGGCATTCGTCACAATCGTATGTGTAAACCCATACACGGGTGTGGATATCAGACCGCAGGGCTATCAGTTTCTAACAAGACATGCATCTCCAGAGGCAATCCCCTGGAAGGCTCCAGGCGAAGCGATAAAGCACCCTATTCACACTTTGAGATGCAGATACCACAGCTAATGCGGCGATTATTGTTGCAGGATTACATGGATCATGTTTTGTTCCAGAAATCCAAACCGGATCAGGAAGTAGATCCCAATGCCTATTTGCCCGATGACGATGATTGCCAGTACACTTCGGGTGAGCCAAAATCCAATCGTAAGGGATACTTCCTGCATGTAGAATTCGTAATCCTTAAGCTTGAAGATGAACTTATAGGCTTCATACAAGGGTCGAAAATAGGGTCTGAAGAACAGGATGGCACATAATAAACCATTGATTATGAAAAAAACCGCCGGACCGAGGATGAAGATTGTTAAAAATACCAGAATGATTATCTCGAGAAAGTGGCTGATAAAATTCAAGGATAAAACGCTCGAGTTGTAACGATTGACATAGACGGTTTTTGTCATATAAGACCTCACATTTGTATTGATCGTGTACTCATAACCAGGTTCGTTAATTGAGCTAAAAATGTCAAGCGATAGATGGCTTATGGATCAAACATAAGTGCTTAATTATAGTGTTAACTATTCCAACTTGGTCACAGTGTTACAAATCTGTAATGAATTTCGATAATGCCTATGTCATGGTCGGTGTTTCCATAATAAAATATAGTCTATGTTGCGGAAAGCGTTCTTTGTTCTGATTATCTTAACGGTGATCGGTTTGATAAATTCTAAAACGATTACACAACCCGCCCATGCTCAGGAAATACCTGTTTCGACCGGGACTTTGGTAGTGTCTGTTCACTCCCCACTTGGAGAACCGTTGAATGGCTTGGAAGTAAGCTATAGCCAGGTGAGTCATGATTTCCTTTATGGCTATTCTGGACCTGTGCCTGCAGGGGGGTGGCCAGAAGCTCCATATGGGTTATCCCTTGATCTGCAATGTATCCCCTGGGCGGAGATCGAACCACGCGCAGGGGTTTTCCCGCATCAGACGGAGGAAGATGCTCCGAAATCGCCTAAGTTTCCAACCGTAGTCGTTGGTAGCGACTGTTTGTTTTACTTCGGTGAGGATGCCCTGAATGACCTGCCATCGGACTTGAGTGAGTTGAGTTTCGACGATCTGCTGGTACGCGTACAAAACTACCTGGAGCATGCAGTCCGCTACCAATCAGCCAGGGGGGTCAGTTTGTATGTCGTCAAGGAACCGGGTTATCCGACTGCCAATTTATTGGGATTAACTGCCAGTCAATGGTTCAGGTTGGTGAAACTTGCCTGCCAGGTCATCCGCCAGATTAATCCGCAGGCAACGATTGTGTTCGAGGTCATCCCTCAATATCTACCAAGCCGTGGGTATACGCCTTACACTTTCCTTGATAACTTGATTCGTGATGGAGTGACCTTTGATGGAATTATGCTGGTTTTCTCTCCACCTCTAACCGCGAGATTCACGTCTACCGGTTACCCGGCACTTGAGTGGATCGATTCACAAGTGGATGTATTTACTGATCTTGGCAAGCAGCTGATCATCCGGTTCAGTGGTGTAACGGTCATCAAGGACGAAGAGTCACGGCAAGCGTGGCTGGAGGATATATACAGTGCGCTATTCAGGAAACAGACTGTAATAGGAATTTATTGGGATGAGGTTAATCGCTATCCGGCAAAATTGACGGCTGTCAACTGGCCTGTGGATAAAACAAAAGCAACACCGTCATCCGGAAGCGCGGAGACAATATTGAAAATCATTCGCGCCCGCACCAGTCTGGGGGAAGTAGTGACTGATTCAAATGGACAGACCGTGATCAATGCTTACGCGGGAATTTACGATATCCACGTTGAAGGGATCGATGGCAACACGCGCACCCATATCTATCGGGGAGAAGAAAGGCGGCTCGATCTTGTCTTCCCAGACCAGGAAGCCACCCGGCTTTCCGTCCAGGGCGGATCCCTTGATCAAACCGAAAACAAGGAAGGTGATAAGACAGGTACTTCTACAATAATCGGTTTGGTGATCGTCGGTACTTTGATGCTAGGTTCAGGGTTATATTGTTGGTACAAACGCAGATTGAAAAATGGTTAATCACAACACTCAAGGAGTCAGTATGAACAATCCGGTACAACCCACACAGCTCGATATCGCGAGATACAATCTGGAGAGGCAGCTTAAGAGCAGCGCGAGTTGGTTTTATTGGATCGCTGCCCTGTCGGTTATCAATTGGATCGCCAGTGCTTTTAATATCGGTTACAGTTTTGTTATCGGTCTTGGGGCGACACAATTGATCGATGGTATTACAGACTCATTGATTGCGGAAATGGGTACGGGATCAGCGATGATCCTGAGCGTGATTGCTCTGTTAGGAACGCTGTCTGTGGCAGGCATTTATGCTTTGTTCGGATATTTTGGATCAAAGCGCGCTTCCTGGGCATTCGTTGTCGGAAGCATCCTCTATGTATTGGATGGCTTGCTTTTTCTTTGGTTAGGCGATTATCTCGCGCTTATATTTCATGCCTGGGCTTTGTTTTTGTTGTTACGCGGTCCCAGTATTATTAAAAAGTTACACGCGCTTGAAGAATCCCAACCAGTGGGTATAAATTTTCAATCCATATAACAACCGATTGTCATTTAGTAGTAGATCGAAAAATAAGTACAACCCGGCCTATTAGAGGTCGGGTTGTTTCATTATATATATAATTGATAGTCATCGTCAATAAGATAATTTACTGGACACTCAATGGGCGCGAGAGGTTATATGAACAAATATATAGATTGACGACTGGCTTTACTGGATATTTTATTTGTGGGCGGCGTGCCACGTTTTTTGGGGGTATACCCCCAAAAAACGGGGGCAGGTGACTCGAACCTGCACGCACTTTGCACCCCCTTGGGGTTCGGCCTCGTGCCCCCCGCAGGAGGGTTGCGATGTCATGAAAAACAAACACCCAGATTGGCAGCAAGCATCACTGGATGTTTTACTGGTGGGCGGCGTGCCGCCGCTCTTTTTTGTGGGCGGTATAGGACTCGAACCTACGGCCTTTGCGATGTCAACGCAACGCTCTAACCAACTGAGCTAACCGCCCGGGATATAGGATTATACAGGAGTGCGGTTTAATTGACAAGGTTAATAGATCTCTGTCAGCTGGATAAGTATTGCAATCAACTGCAATCCTATTGGATTGCAGTTGATCCATAGTTCCCACATTGATTACGGTTGGACTTGAGCCTGAAGCTTGAGTTGCGGAGCTGACCACAACGGAACAGGACAATGCCAGTCAGATCATGGTCAGAGATAAGGTAAAAGGGTCAGTTCCCATTTCCTCTAGTATGGTGTGCATAGGATGTTATAGGTGAGCGGATCGGAAGAAACATCGATAGGAGATGTTACATGTATACGGACTGTATCTGTCGATGTGGATAAGAAATTAATGGAAAACGAGATATTCTGAGTGCCTGCAGCTGCGAATGTCAAGGAACCTGATCCCAGATTCGGACCGGCAGACCTTTCAAATATATAGGTAACGGTGACAGGCATGTTTACAGTGATCGTACCCGCACCATTCAGGGGCGTCGGGCATATACCGGTATAGGTTGGAGGATTCAGCGAGGTGAAAGTCGGTTCGACGCTCAGAGTAATGGTCGGCGTGGGCGGCTGGGTGGCTTCCTGAAGTTGTTGCCAGGGACCGGTCACCGTCGCATAATACCCCCATAACCAACAACGCTTATTGGGGTTATTGGGATCCTTGATTACCCACCACTGCCCGTTTTTATATTTGGCGGTCACCTCACTCGTTTTGCCAACTAATAAATAACTAATGTCTTTATAAATTGTCGCGGGACCCTCACGGCAGTTGGTGTCTACCGAAACGCTGACGATCGGAACACCTAATGTGGGTTCAGTGGTTGGCGCTGGCGGCTGGCTGGTTGCCGGAACTATCTGGCTGGTGGGGGCGGTTTGGCCGCCTGCCGCGGCTGTCCGAACAGCGAAATCGAAGGCACGTGTCCTGGAAACCGAAGTTTCCACATTTATTGGAGGTTCCTGGACTGAGGGCGCCTGCGTGGTGGGGCTGGTTAACAGATTACACGATAGTAGCAGGCAAGCGGTTAACAATAATAAAAAAATCCGTCGCTTGTTGGTCATAATATCCTCCTCCGTGCGATTGTTACTGCCGAATAATATCAGCGGCAGTATGCAAAGATGGCCGAAACCTGACCGATCGAGGTCAGGTTTCGGGATAATTATTTAAATTAGTGAGGCGTCGGTGTGGGTGGGATGGTTACTTTGGGCAATAAGGATGTATCGCCTTCAATGGTCGCATAAAAATCATAGACCCAGCAGCGTTCGTTAGGATTCGCAGGATTCTTGACGATATACCAGTGACCTTTTTCGTATTTGGCTACGATTTCGGCTTTCTGACCGACCAATACAGCGCCGATTGCTTTCCATATTTCGGCACTCGGTCCCTCGCGGCAGTTGGTATCCATCGAAACACTGAATAATGGAACTGATGAGGTCACCTGGACTGTCGGTGGTGGTTCCTGGGTGGGTGCTTGCTGGGTAGGTGCCGGTGGCTGGGCACTCTGTACTGCCTGAGTCAACTGAGCATTGACCGCGTTCTCATAATCCAGCGTTTGCTGGACTGCCACCTGCATGTCTGCCAGGTCAGGAGTGGCAGGCGCTGCGGTCGTCGTGCTGCATGCCAGTGTCACAATTGCCAGTATGGCCAGGGCGATTACAAAGCGTTTGTAAATCATTTCATCCTCCTCATTGTTTGCAAGATCTGATAAATTATTGCACCATTATGATTTAATTGCAAATGATGCTGAATCCGATTGGTAATGTTGTGACCGTTTTGGGTGGTGCGCTGGCTCTCAAGCGAATGGGATTGGTGGTCGTATTCGTGATGGTAATCTGGTCGTTGGACGTGAAGGTGCCACTCGAGCCGGCTGTGGCAGCACCGCTTGACACGAGCAAATCACCTATGTACCATTGATAGGAGATGATGGCGGGTGTATTGATGGTGTAGTTGCCGATCAGATCAACCGTTACCGGGCAAGCTCCGGTATAGGTGATCGGACTGATGATCGCATAAATTGTCAAATTCAATGTGACTTCGGGTGTGGCGGGCGGGGTTGCCTCGGGCAGGTTTGCTATGTTACCAGTTACCGTGGTGGTCTGATCCCACACCCAACATTCCTGCGCAGGGTTGGTGGGATTTTTGATCAGCCAGAATTTCCCGTTTTGGTACTTGGCAACCACATCACTGGTCTGGCCCATCAAGAGCTTCCCCACGATCTCATATATGACCCCGGGACCCTTGCGGCAATTTGTATCCTCGGTTGATGTGATGGATGCGGTCTGACTTGAGGGTGTAATCTGGGAGGGCGTAATGGTCACGGCAACCAGGACCGTTTTATCGATCGTGGAAATCGCATCCGTTCTGATCGCAGGGGGTTTTTCCAAGGAGGTCGTAGACGTGATTGAAGTCTCTTCTACAGATGTAGTTCCAACAGAAACCGTTCCGCTATTTTCACCGACCTGCGTCGCCGGGAGATTGCATGCAACCGCCATAGCGAGAAGAAGGATTAACAGACAAATGATCCAAAGAGGCTTTTTCATCTTATCATGCAGAAGGATCAAAGTTAAGAGGTTACGATGGTGTCGGCGTTGGGGGAGGGTTGATATTTGGTACCCGGGACCAATCGCCTTTGCGATTGACAGAACTTCCCCATACCCAGCACTTGCCAAGTGCTTTGTTGGTTGGATTCCAGATCAGATACCAGGCACCATTCAGCCACATCCCTAAAACCTCTGCTTCGGTATCCTTTTTAAAAGCTCCGACTACATCCCAGACGGGATCTGCACCAGTTCTGCAGTTGGTGTCGATGGCAGCCACAATGAATGGCTTGGAAAGCGTGGGTGTAAGTGTAATGGTCGGTGTAACAGGTTGTTGCGTGGGCGGGAGGGGTTCCAGCGTAGGTGGTAGCTGTGCCTGTTGAGCCGCGAGCGTCTGAGCCACAAGGGTGTTGATGGCTTCCATGGAAATCATGGTCGGTTCCACCTGCGCTGGGGTCAACAGCCCACAGGCAGTCAGGAATAAGCCTGCAATCACCAACAGGAACAATGATTTTTGCTTCACTGACATTTTGCGCTCCTTGTTTGTATTATAGCAAGAAGACCGTTCGGGAGCAACGATTTGGATAAATACATTTTTTACCATATAATACCCTTAATGTGTATCCGGTCATTCATGCCGGGTATCAAAAGATGGGAAGGCAAGCATGAAAACCTTATCGCTTGGGAAGTTTCATGGGTTGCAACGCTGTAGCAGCGAGGCAGGTGCTCTGGTCATCCTGTCGGTCGACCATCGCAACAGTCTAAGGACACTGTTGAAATCAGGCGGAACCGATTCCATTAGTGATAATCACCTGACATCATTTAAGGAAGTGGTTGTAAAGACTCTTGGCAATGAGGTCGGCAGCATTTTGCTCGACCCGCAATATGGAGCTGGGCATCTCATTGCCCGATCCAGTCTGCCAAAATGCACTGGGCTGATCGTTGCACTGGAAGCCAGCGGGTACAGCGGTTCGAATGATAACCGGATCAGCCAGGTACTGGCCGGCTGGAGCGTCGCAAAAGCCGCACGGCTGGGTGTGGATGCCGTCAAGTTGCTGGTTTATTACCACCCCGAGGCAGACAGCGCTCCATCGATCGAATCCCTGATCGACTCGGTCGCGCAGGAATGCCAGACGATGGATTTACCGCTATTCCTTACAGCGCTGACGTACTCTGTCGATTCGGATACCCCGCTTAGCCCAAATCACCGTCGCGAAACGATCCTGGAGACTGCGCGCATTCTGACCACTATTCAGGGAGTGGATGTTTACATGAGCGAATTCCCGGCGGAGGTTAAGACGGACCCCGATCCATTGGAGTGGGAATCTGCCTGTGCTGCCCTGTCACACGCGAGCCGGGTACCATGGCTTTTGATTTCTTCAGCGGTGGATTTTGATGTATTCCTGCGCATGACCGAGGTTGCCTGCCGGCAGGGTGCGAGCGGGGCAGCAGCCGGGCGGGCAGCCTGGCAGGAAGCGGCTGCTCTCAGCGGTGAAAAACAGAGAACCTACCTCCACAAAACCTGCCGTTCGCGATTGTCGCAGCTTGCCATGACCTGTGACAGCGCGGCTATTCCATGGATGGAATTCTATAAAGCCCCCGAATTGCCTGCGGACTGGTATAGAAATTACCCCGGGATCAGCAACAACGGATAACGCTATAGATCCTTGAAGGTAAATTTCAGCTGGAACTGGTAGCCTTCTACCCGCGCCAGTTCCTCGATTTTACTGCGAACGTTCTTAAAGTCGAACCGGTACTCATACTTCTTCCCAAACAAGCTGGATTGTTGCTCGATGCTGCCTTCCCGTCCGGCTCCACCGGACTTGTAGGTTTCGGTTTTAAAACCGAAACCGGGAGAAGAGTCAAGATCACCACCGGTCGAAATCCCCGCTCCGCTCTCCTTGAGCATCTCACAGAATCGCACCAGTTTTTGATCATCCAGGATGTGGAATTTGGCCACGTATTGAAGCTTCTGGGTGGATAAGAAAGCCTTGCGTTCGGCGACAATGACGGTCAATTCGTGGATACCCTTTGACTCCTTTACTTCTGAGGGAATGGATTTCGCGTAGTTTTGGATTCCAGTTAACAATGTCATGTTTTCCTCCTATTTAAATGATGATAAACAGTCACTTGATTATAATCCGTCAGGTATTGTTCGCTTGTAAAGATGCAACCAGTATTAACGAAATTCGTATAATTAATGGATAGAATAAACAAAAAGAGGAAAAAATGAGACTCATTCTTCGCTGGTTAATCATAGCAATCGCTCTTATGGCAGCCGTTTACCTGGTGCCTGGTATTGACGTTGTGGGCTCGAATGGTTTGGTGGCTGTGGCAGTCATGGCAGTCATCCTGGGACTGGTTAACGCCATCATCCGTCCAATCATGAAATTACTGTCATGCGGCCTGATCATTTTAACCCTAGGCTTGTTCACCCTGGTCATTAATGCCGCCATGTTTTTACTGGCGAGTTGGATCACAGATTTGATAGGCTATGGATTGACTGTCCATGGTTCCTTCTGGACGGCATTCCTGGCTGCATTGGTCGTCAGCATCGTATCCTGGATATTAAACATGTTTCTGCCCGATAAAAAACGGAAAGATAAATAATCTGACAAAAAACCAGACCTTTGAACTGCACCCCATAAGTTGGACACAATCCAACGAATGGAGGTGCAGATTTTTATGACCAAATACTCAAGGTCTGAACGGCTGGCCGCAGCCCTGGCTGTGAAAGCCGGGGA
>Ga0209182_10000270_pt1 | contig 13591 bp, 14 predicted proteins | sample LakBais05cmmetaG_FD_185474 | JGI IMG/M metagenome (GOLD analysis project Ga0209182, IMG submission 185474) | Lake sediment microbial communities from Lake Baikal, Russia to study Microbial Dark Matter (Phase II) - Lake Baikal sediment 0-5 cm... | ecosystem: Environmental > Aquatic > Freshwater...
ATCTACCATCTGATCTATATCGTATTAATACGCTTGTTGTTTCACACACTAGAGAAAAGAATTCTTCTAGACCCCTTCTCAATAAAGCTGCTGCCTGAGGAATTCAAACGGATAAAGCAAGCCGCTGTCCGCTGGAACCGATGTTAGCCCATTTTGAGATTACCAAAAGCGTGAAGGTAGTTGTTGGTCCTTCAACCGCTACAGCAACGCTGACCATGTTGAAGACCGCTCCTAAAAGCAGAACCAGTGACTGACTAAAAAATTACTCAGCATGGCATAAAAGATCACGAGCGCGATTTGCCCGGTGACTCATAACTCTTCAACATTTTCCGGTTTGAACAGCCCCTTTTAAAGTATGAATAACTCAAAAAAACTCCTACTTGACTTTCTATCCTAAAAACACTAATATATAGACATCTATACATCAATACAACTTAGTTAATGGAGTCCGTCAACCCATTTTATGACTGAATCCAAAGATCTCTTCAAGATAGATCGACAAAACAGGCTTCCCCTCTATGACCTCATTGAGCAAAATTTCCGCGAGTTGATCTTGAACGGGAAATTAAAGACCGGCGATCCGATCCCATCCGAATGGGAGCTTGCCGACCTGTACAGCGTCAGCCGCCTTACCGTACGGCATGCACTGGACAACCTCTCGCGCCAGGGATGGCTCAACCGCCGCCATGGCGTGGGAACCTTCATTGCAAATCCCAATGTGGCACAAATTGCACCAAGCAAATTGAGCTTTACCGAGCAAATGCGCGCGATCGGGCGTCAACCCAGCAGCCGACTGATCAGCATCAAGGTCATCAAAGCGGTAGCCGAGGTCGCCTCCAACCTAAATCTCCAGCCGGGCGACCCGGTGATCGAGATCATGCGCGTCAGGCTGGCTGACGGAGAACCCATCTTACTGGAAACCGCATATCTTTCGGAGCAGCGTTTTCCAGGATTGGAAAAGAAAGTCGAGCTGTGCGCAGCTTCACTGTATGAATGCCTGACCACACAATATCAAACCATCGTGACCACCATGGATCAGACGTTGGAGCCGGTCCTGCTGACCGAATCAGAAGCAAAACAACTTGAAACGAAAGCTGGGATACCTGCAATTTTGAGCAAGGTGGTATCGCATAACAGGCATGGAGAAGCGATCGAATATGCCTGGTCGGTAACACGCGGTGATAAAAGTAAATTCTATTTCAGTTTCCGGCGGGGCGAGAATGGCACCAGCAGCTGATCCATTCATCACACACATAACGTTGCACAGACCTCCTCATTTGACGCCTTGAGCGCACCATGAGAACTAGACATGCACCAAAAACCAACTGACACTCCTGTGTCCTTCCAAATCCTTCTTGAACAATTGCACCATGGGCTGATCGTTTCATGCCAGGCTGAATTGGGTGAACCATTCCATGGCGCGAGATATATGGCAGTGATGGCAAAGGCCGCTCAAGCAGGTGGGGCTGCAGGAATTCGGGCAAACGGTGTGGGAGATATTATTGCCATTCGCTCTGCAGTAAACCTTCCAGTCATCGGAATCTATAAGGAGGATCTACCAGGTTTCGATGTGCGCATCACCCCTTCCCTTAAACGCGCCCGTGAAATTGCTGCCGCTGGGGCAGAAATCATCGCGCTGGATGCAACCCAGCGTCCGCATCCGGATGGACTGGATCTCGCCGAACGTATACGTACGGTCCATCGAGAGATCGGTCGCCCGGTGATGGCAGATATTTCCACGCTTGAAGAGGGATTGGCAGCGGAAATCGCGGGGGCGGACCTGATAGCCACCACCCTATCTGGTTACACCGAATACAGTCCTGCCCGGGACGGTCCGGACCTGATCCTGGTCGAACGGCTCGCGAAGAAGCTGAAAATCCCTCTTGTCGCAGAAGGCAGAATCGTTACTCCCGAGCAAGCCCGGGAGGCTCTGAGGCTCGGCGCGTTTGCGGTAGTTGTGGGCGGCGCCATCACCCGGCCTCAGTGGATCGTAGAACAGTTCGTCAGGAAAATGGGACAACCATGAACACGAATGACACTCCATTGCCCTGGAAAGCTTTGTTTGAAGTGCGCGTTGATGTGAAGCTGAAGTTTTGGAAAATTGCTTGGGAGGTATGAACTGTATGACCCTTGAACCCGTTACCCTAAAAGGCACCTATTTTGCAACAGCCAAAGGACGTTTTCTCCCGGTGGGGGCACACTGGGTTCCTGCGAAGGCAGGTTTGCAGTGGCCATATCAGTGGGATGCAGCTTCTATCGAAGCTGATTTTGTAAAGATGAAGAACCTGGGTTTCAACACGGTCCGCTTCGATCTGTTCTGGGCATGGTTCGAACCGCGCCCTGGCCAGTACAACGAAGAAGCCTTTAATCAAATGGATTACTTCATTCGTCTGGCACATCAATACGCGATCTATCTGCACCCCACCCTTTTCGTGGGCGGAGAGGTAGGGGAGGCTTTCTGGGACGTGCCGTGGAGGCATGGTCGCCACCCTCACCTAGATGCTGAAATGCTTCGCCTGCAAACCAACCACGCAGCTGAGATGGCGTGGCGTTATCAAAAAGAAAGTGCTATTTTGGCCTGGGATCTGACCGACGAACCGCCCTTTTGGATCGTATCCGATCAAACCACCGACGCCATGGCGGTCAATTGGACGCGGCTGATCGCCGGTGCCATCCGAAAATATGATAAGCAGCACCCCATCGTGGTCGGAACCTCGATGGAAGATGTGAGCCATGGTCCTTTCCGCCCTGACATCCTTGCCGACGAAGTGGACTTCTTTTCAGCGCATCCTTACTCTATCTACGCACTCGGTCTGTTCCCCGACCCGATGCTATCCCTGCGCGGTACGTATTGTGGTGCTTTCCAAACCCTGCTTTCGAAGGGAGCTGGACACCCGGTAATGATCCATGAATTAGGAGCTTCTTCTGCCCAGTACACACCCGAGCGCGTGGCAGCTTTTGACCGGACAACCATCTACTCATCGCTCGGCGCGGGAGCCCACGGTTTTCTGCTGTGGTGTTACACAGACGCAGCCCCCGAAAAATTCAAAGAAATCCCTTACCTGCGAGCGCCGCACGAAACCCAGTTCGGTTTAACCACTTGGGACCGCAAGGATCGCCCGAATGGGGAGGAAATGCGGAAATTCAGCCGTATCGCCGCGCAAATGGATCTGGAAAACGTGGAACCCGAACCAGCCAACGCGGCGATCATCGTACCGGACGAATGGGCGAAACCCCACGGGGATTTTTCAAAACTAGGATTAAGCGGACCCAGCGTTGTGCCTTACGTTTCCACTCAGGATGGTGGGGCAGTCCTGGGGCAAATCGGGCACCAGGAAGATGAACTTAATCGCTGGTTGGTGGGATCCTGGTTGAGCACGATGATCCTGGCAAGGCAATCAGGCCTTAACCCTTCGTTTCCGCGGGAATACAGTGATTGGCAGAAAATTCCAACGCTGCTCCTGCCTTCTCCTCTGACCAGCACCGAACACAACCTGGTTCACGTCCACACATCCTTTTGGGAGAAGGTGAAAGCCTACGTCAAAAAAGGTGGCGGTGTGTATGCCTCGCTCTGCACCGATGCTGCCATCCCTGAAATGGGTGAGTTATTCGGGGCAAGGCTCGCCGATCACACCCCCGTGCGAGAGGTGGAAATCAGGATGATCGAGCCATTCGGTGATCTGAAAGCCGAAGACCGGTTACCCTTTTCTGGCGTAACGGATCTTCCACAGCATTGGCCTGCAACGCTGGACGTGAAAAGTGGCCGGGTGATCGCGGTAGACCAGGATGGGCGTCCTGCCTTGGTTACCAACACATACGGCAAGGGAAAAACCCTGCTAAGCACCTATCCAATCGAAAGCTACCTAGCAACTCAACCTGCGGCGTTCGAAGGGAGCAATTCCACGTATCGCCTCTATCGTGCCTTTCGCCAATGGATCGGCATTACCTCTCCCTTCGAAACAGACCAAGTGGTTGTAGAAATTGCCAGTCTCAATGAACCAAATCGGGGTTATATCGTACTTACGAACCACAGCCCACAGTCCCTCGAAGTGAAGGTCACTGCACACCTGCCCATCACGAGCATCAGCCTGATCACCCCGGATGGCTCACGGTCCATGTCTCTCAAGGGCCAACAATTCCGAGTCATTATGGATGCTTTCGATGGTGCGCTGTTGGAATGGAGACATGATGTGAAAGGAGGCAAGTTTCAGTAAAGAATTGTGAATAACCTTCGATGCTATTTAAAAATCTCTAGTGGAGGAGTATATGCGTAGGATAAAAATTGTATTTGGAATGCTGCTCATCGCAGTATTCCTGCTGACTTCCTGTGGCGGAGCTAAGTCTTCTTCACAGGTTGTCACCATCACTGTTTGGGATTACTACGGCGAGGCAACACCGGTGAAACCCCTAGTGGAGCCGTTCATGCAAGCCAATCCCAACATCAAGATCGACTACCAAGCATTGGATTGGGACACCACTCAGCAAAAACTCAATGTTGTTTTGACCGGTGGCACACCCCCGGATGTGGTGACTGTGGATATGACCTGGGTACCCAAGTTTGCAGCTTTGGGTGCTTTTACGGACCTGAAGCCACTATCCGGAGGAAAATTGAACGGGGTGGCCTGGGAAGATGCCTACACACCGGGTGCCCTGGAAGCGATCACTTTCGATGATCAGATCGTAGTGGCATTGTACGACTTCGACTGCTATGCACTGTATTATCGCAGTGACCTGTTCGAGCAAAAAGGCATCCAAGTTCCCACGAATTGGGACGAGCTAATGGCAGCCGCCCAGCAACTGGCGGAGGTAGACAAGTACCTGTATGAATTCGATGCGGATACCTTCCATGGCTCACAGTGGATCTATGAAAACGGCGGCACATTGATGAGCGACGATAACAAGACCGTGACCTTCAACTCACCCGAGGCCGTGGAGGCCATCACTTTCTATGCCAGCCTGCTGAAGAATAACGTGGCGATCAACTGGACAGCTGACCAGGGCGAACGCATCCAGGGTGTGAAAGATGGACGCATCGCCATGTTCTCGGATGGACCGTATTACATGGGCATCATGAAGAGCGCTGCGCCTGAAATGGCCGGGCAATGGAAAGTGGCTTTACACCCCTTCAGCAAGACTCCCGGTTCGTACCTGGGTGGCACGGGTTTGATGATTCCCTCAGGTTCAGCGAACAAAGAAGCCGCCTGGAAATTCATCGAATATGCCATGCAGACGGAAAATGAGATCAACGTCTACAAGCTGGCCGGTGCGGCTCCCGCGCTGAGCGCAGCACTGGAAAGTCCGGAAGTGAACGTGGCAGACCCATACTTTGGCGGTGAAAAGGCCTTCGCGGTGTTCCTGGATACCATGAAGACCGCTCATCACTTCCCCTATGTACGCCAATGGAGTGATATTGATGCCGCTTTCACCCAGGCCATGCAGGAAGTGGCTCTCGAATCAAAGACAGTAAAACAAGCGTTGGACGACGCGGCGCAAACCGCCACGCAAGCTCTATCGCAGTAGTTCCATACTTGGTTCTTGTTCGAATTGCTCTCTTTTCTCCCTTGCGGGAGAAAAGAGAGCTCCGATAACGACATTATCAGTATGTCCGGGTAACACTCTGGAAAACTTGAGGACAACTATGGCTGTATCGACAATTCCCAAAACCCGATTTCGTTTTATAAAAAAATATGGGATGGCTTACCTGTTTATTGCGGTGCCGATCCTTTCGATGATTGTGTTCCTGTTCATACCAATGGTAATTTCATTCATCTGGAGCCTGAACGATTTCAGCGGTCTGACAGCAGCCAAATTCGTTGGACTGCAGAACTACATCAGGCTCTTCACCGCTGACCCGATATTCATTAAATCGCTGGTCAACACCACTCTTTTTGTGCTGATGGGGATGGGGATAGGCCCCACATTGGGTATGCTGACCGCACTCATGCTCAATCAGAATGTGAAATTTAGAGCTATCTTTCGTACTGCCTATTACCTGCCCGTGATGACCTCCATGGTGGTGGTCTCCACCATCTGGATCATGCTTTACAACCAGAACGGGTTGATCAATTCTGTCTTAAATGTTTTTGGTCTGGGAAATGTTGGTTGGCTTTCTGATCCTCGTATATCACTCGTCTCGGTGGCGATTGCAGCAATCTGGCAGGGGTTTGGATTTGAGACCGTAGTGTTCCTGGCTGCCATGCAATCCATCCCACATGAGTTATATGAAGCGGCAACAATGGATGGCGCGGGCAATTTTCAGAAATTCTGGTACATAACCTTGCCCTTGCTGAAGCCGGTCATCCTCTTTGTCTATATTATCGGGATCATCGGGAGTTACCAGGTCTTTGACGAGGTGTTTGTAATGACCGCTGGCGGCCCGGTCTACAGCACGACAAGTATCGTACTGTATCTTTACAATAAATTCATGGACCTGCGTCTGGGTTATGCTTCTGCCATTGCCTACATTCTATTCGCCATCCTGGTTGTATTCTCTTTCATCCAGTGGCGCTTTTTCGGTGAGAGGACCTAGGAGGCTGGCATGCAAAAACGACAATCTAAAAGATTTCCCCTCGGCCGGCTCTTGCTTTATTTGGCCTTGATTGTAAGCTCCATTCTGATGATCGTTCCATTTTATTGGTCCGTGGGGACGTCGTTCAAGCTCGAACGTTTCGTTTTCACCAACCCACCGCAATGGTGGCCTAATCCATTAACCCTGCAAAGCTACATCAATATCCTGACCCGTATCCATTTTCTTAATTTTTTTCTCAACAGTGTATTTGTATCGACAGCAGTGACTTTGGGTCATGTGTTCTTCGACACCCTGGCAGCCTATGCCTTTGCCAAGCTTGTTTTCCCGGGCCGGGACAAAATCTTCTTCATCATGCTCTTAGCGCTCATGGTGCCTTTTCAGGTCAATCTGATCCCGATGTATCGTATCATGGTGATTTTACATTGGACGGATTCCTTCCTGGCTTTGATCGTTCCCAGCCTGACCAGCGTGTTTGGCATTTTTCTCATGCGCCAGTTCATGATGTCTATTCCGAGTGAACTGTTGGATGCAGCGCGCATTGACGGGTGCAATGAGTTCGGGGTCTTTTGGAGAGTGATGTTTCCCTTGTGCCTGCCGGGTATCGCCACTCTGGTCATCTTCACCTTTATGGGCGTGTGGAACGACTTCCTCTGGCCGCGTATCGTGATCAATTCGGAAAAACTGTTCACTTTGCCGCTCGGTCTCGCCCAGCTGCAAATGAAAAACACTTCGAATCAATCTCAAATCATGGCAGGCACCGTCCTGACTGCCCTGCCGATGATCCTCGTCTTCCTGTTCATGCAGCGCAGGTTTATCGAAGGGATGACTGCCGGAGCCATGAAGGGATGATCGGAGCCATCGACATTGGGGGCACCAAAATAGCCGTGGGCATGGTGGATGAGCACGGGAAATTGCTGACTCATCTGGAAAGCCCAACCGATGCCGATAAAGGCCTGGCGCAAGGTCTCGAGAGGATGGCAACCATGTTGCGTCAGGTTGCCGAAAAATCCGGCGGGACTTTGCAGGGTATCGGTATCGGTTGCACCGGACCGGTGCACCCCGAGCAAGGCACAATCGGTAATGTGGAATTCCTGCCTGGTTGGGAGGGCGCCAATCTGGTTGAGGAGTTGTCGTGCGCCTTTGGCGTCCCGGTTGCGATTGAGAATGACGCCGATGCTGCAGCACTTGGCGAATGGGGCTGGGGCGCAGGTCGCGGGACACAGCAATTCATCTTGGTGACAATCGGTACGGGAATTGGTGGAGGGATCATTTTGGATAGAAAACTATATCGGGGAGTTGACGGATCCCACCCTGAAATCGGGCATCATGTGATCGATCCCACCGGTCCTTGTTGTTACTGTGGTGCGCAGGGATGCTGGGAACAGCTGGCAAGTGGCTCCGCATTGGAACAATGGGCTCAAAACAATCATCCCACCGGAAAAAGGTTCAATGCGCAGCATCTCTGTGAAGCTGCTGGGAATGGGGATCCACTGGCCTTAGCCGCCATCCTGCGCACGGCGCGTTATCTTGGCTTGGGATTCGCCAATCTGGTTACCCTGTTTTCACCTGAGATGATCGCCTTCGGCGGCGGGCTGATGCGGCAGCAGCATCTTTTTTTGCCATCCATCCGGGAAGCCATCAAAGCCAACTGTGGTCTCGTGCCCAACGAAAAGGTAAGGATTGTGCCATCCAAATTTGGCGCCATGGTTGGACTTATCGGTGCAGCGCGGGTTTGGTATGATCGCTTTACCCGATGACTCGTGCATGAAGGAAAAATATGCCGTTATCATACTTGGAAGATATTCTTGAGCAACCCAGGGCTATCCAGGCAACATTAGATGGCCTTCGAAATACCGGCAGCCTGTCATCCTTTGCTCAGAAATTGACATGTGGAGAATTCCACCGCATTGTCTTGACCGGCATGGGGTCATCGTATTACGCCTTGCATCCCATCGCCCTGAGGTTATTGGAACATGGCATCTGCGCTCAAACCATTGAAACATCCGAGTTGGTCTATCATGCAAAAGCGCTTATTGAACCGCGCACCTTGCTTATTGTCGCATCGCAATCAGGGGAAAGCGCTGAAGTCATCCGGTTGCTCGACCTCACCAGTAAGAATGTTTCGGTGCTGGGAATTACCAACACCGAAGAAAGCGCATTGGCACAACGCGCCACTTCTACCATCCTCACCAGAGCCGGTAAGGAAACTTCAGTTTCCTGTAAAACCTACCTGGCTACCTTGACGGCATTGGGCTGGCTGGGTGATCAATTGATAGAAGGTAAAACTGCGGAGCAATTTTCGGAATTACTGCAAACGCCTGCATGGGTAAGCCGGTACCTTGAAAATTGGCAGATGCATCTCAGCCATATCAAAGAACAACTTACGGATATTCGAGACTTGTTTTTACTCGGACGCGGTATTTCGCTGGCAGCCGTGGGTACTGGTGCGTTGATTATTAAAGAAGCGGCGCGTTTTGGCGCCCAGGGAATGAGCAGTGCCGCCTTTCGCCATGGACCTTTCGAGATGGTTTCGTCCAAATTATTTGCGCTGCTTTTTGTCGGAACAAAAGAGACTGCCAACCTGAACAGCCGGTTGCTGAAGGATATCCAATCCTTCGGCGGAAAAGCAGCGGCTGTTCAAAAAGGTGATTCCAAGAGCCCCTTTGATTTGCCTTCTGACGACCCGTGTGTGTTACCGATCTTGGAGATCTTACCCGCTCAAATGCTCTCTCTGGCTCTGGCACAGATTCAAAGCATTGAGCCGGGTCGTTTCGAACTGACCAATAAAATTACAACGACAGAATAACAGGCTTCCTTATGGCTTACATTTTGCGTGATTTTCCCTTATACCCCCAAGTTCATCAAAAGCCATATACTGGTTAATCGATCGGTTCAAGCCAGTGTTTCGGGTTGATGGAAACCTGTAGTTGATCATACGCCTGCCCCGAATGTAGTACAAGCGCTTTACCCTTTCAGTGTCTCAATAGATATAGAAATTCGACAAATCTGATCAAGGATTTTATCCATCACGCTTCTGTCGTGATTGCCTGAGTGATCCGTATGTCCCACTTCCAAGTCGGATGCGCGACCTGCTGGTAAGAATACGTGATCACCAGATTATTGTTCAAATAGTGTTGAAAAGCACACGCGTGGATAAACCCGGGCAAGGGGCTGTTTTTCAACTCGACAAACCCGCTGATTGGATTATGGCTCGACCAAGCCAGCGTCCGCCAGTCATCCTTATTCTTAATCGTGGTCTCTGTCAGCAAATAATACTTTCCTTTCCAGCAGAACATGCTTGGGGCGGCAACAATCTCATTGTTCTTATCCTGCAACACCATCGTTTCTCTACCTTTATCTAATTCGGTCAGGTCATCACTGCATTTTGCGAGAATTTGAAAAAGATCCCTGTCATTTCCATGATAATAGTACAGATACCACTTGTTCTCGTTTTCATTGTAAAAAAGATTGGGATTCTGGTTACGAAGACCCGATTCGGGGCGTACGATATCCTTCAAAAAATCGAATTTGATTCCATCGCGACTGGTATAAAGAACAATATGACTATCTGTTTTATAGTCCTTGGTGACGAACATGTAAAAAGTTTCATCAATCCTTACAACGCTGGGCCACCGTCCTCCATAACCAGCGGAATCGGAACCCAGAAGCGGTTTTTTGATTGTATATTTTGTCCAGTGCAACAGATCGTTGCTTCTGGCTAACCCCGTTCCAAAAGAATAGTAGTAATCCCCGCCGCAATAATACCCCCAATACTTCCACCCATCCCTATCAGCTTCCACGATAGATAGGGTATGCACTCCGCTGGCGTCCCATCCTCCCGGTGTTCCTTCCAAGACTACCTGGCCGGGTTCCAGATCAAAATACCATTCCTCATCCTTATGATACGGTTCTTTTACCATATGGTCGTCACTTTGATTGAAGGATAATAATATTCTAACTCGAGATAGGAATGCTGTATTAGCAGGTACTTAATCATCCAATAACAATTGCGAAGCAAATGGAATTTAATCAGAAAATCAATTTCAAATGCAGGTTAAAGGAAAACCGTCGTGATGCCAGTAGCCTTCAAAAAATCACCACGTTTCAGTTTTTACCTCGATTTTATCGCTTATGGTAAGGTTGACAGTCGGCAAGGATTGCAGCGAAGTAAAGTCGGCATATTTGAAAACCGGTGTGTAGTACCAAGTGCTGTTATTCCAGTTCAGCAGGTCCCGACTGTCCACCAACCTTAATTCCCGTCCCCATTATGCCGACCTGCCCTTCTGCGTTGATTTCTGCATTGATCTGGATTGAATCCAGAGAATATCCACCGATGCTTAGAGGACTGGATATTACTTTGTCCATGGACGATAAAAAATTTTTGATGTTTGATCTAAGAACATCGGCATCTATGCTGTTAGGCCTTCTCGCATCTGATGTCTTAATACCCGTTAATTGCTGCGAAGGCTGTGAATCTGAAAAAATGATTATGCTTTCCTTTTTATTATTATCCATATGTCAACTCCTTCATAAAACATTCTAGCACGGGGTAGGCTTCAACACAGGCTGCATTTTTGGTGAAAAAATACCAATTTGGCTCTGAGGGCTACGCTTCCCTTAAAATATTGATATTTTAGTGCTTGCGATGTGTGGAAAACTCTATCCTCCTAGGGTCCTCGTTTCACGGGATTATCCACCCTCCGTTCCGAGGAATCGGGAAGGTTTGAGACTTTTCACCGGAGATTTCTCTATTTCAATTCTTTCATGAATTTCTTATAGGCTCGTCGTTTGAACCAGCCAATGATTACGTTGAGGGAAATGAAAATGGATATCACCAACACCGACCAAAAAATGAATTCGGTAAAGGTGGAGTGGATTGACGGAATATTCAGTTGCTTCAAGAACTGATTGACGGCAGGTGGAGCATCCCAAATGATTTCGTCTCCTTTGATTTGGAGAAGCCAGAAGATCGCCTTCAAGACGGGATGCCCCAGGAACCAGAAGGCAGCCTGCCCTATCCCCGGGATTAAACCGCACAAAGCCAGGAAGAAGCACAAGAATCCGACATTAAAACCGATCGAGAACGCATCGATTTTTTTGCCGGGCAGCGTTGTGGTGATCCATCCACCAAGCAACGCCATCTCTAGCATTCCCAGGCTGGTAAACGTGTATAGAACTTTTTCAATAAAATAAGGGCGCATCCGAAAGGTTGGTTTTTTGATTCCCGCTGGGTTGTTCGTCGGTTCCACCAGGGAGCCGGGTTCCGGGATTTCAGTTGCGGGTTCAACCGGCAGGGAGGGAGGCTCGACTCGTGTTTTAATCGCCACCATTTCTCTCAAATAGTTGGTATCTTTGAATTGGGGTAAGGGAATTTGGCGGATTTTTTTACTTGCGTTCTTGTGAACAAAAAGCGTAATGGCTCCACCGCCAAATCCAAGGCTCATCTTGAGCTGGCTGATATCCGCCAGGCGGATGCGTCGTGTCCGGGTGAATGAAGCGGTGCGCTTGGCAGATGTCTATACCATCCTGCTCAATGGTCAGTTAAAACAATATAGCCAACCCGAAGATATTTTTAAGGCGACGGCGAGAGCAGAGATTGCTGCTTTTTTATCCAGCGTTCGCGCTTGGCGAAAACGCAGGTGGATTAATCGTGATCGTAAGTGTGGTGCAGGCCCTGGTCTTTGCTGTTGAGCATGGAATCCTGCATTTCATTGATCATGGACGCACCCATGCGGTATTGGAACGGCCACATTGTGTTAAGATGGAATAAGGCAACCCGGTCGCCATCTTTTAAAAGATGTCCCAAGTCGGGTTGCATCCCCACCATGGCACTCAAATCGCCATTGATAAAGGTTATGCCACGTTTTTCAGTGGGCAGTTTCAAATAGGCCAGTAAATCCTGCATGGTACTGCCCTCCGGCAGATTGATCTTCAGGTTGGCAAAACTGCTCTGACTGGCTTCACCCCCATAGCTTGCCAGGTCTCTTCCATATAACCAGGTATCAATTTGGATTTCTATCAATTAACCTCCTCCGATTGGAGAGAACATTCCGATCTCATCGTTGGCGTTTAGTGGACAGTCAAGTTCCTGGATAATGCCATTGACAAAAGCGACATTCACTGCATCTTCCGGCATTTTTAAAAGCACTACCAGGTCTTGCAGGGTGCTGGAATCTGGGATATCCATGTCAAACGGTGTTCCGGATAACCCATCCACGGGGGCATACTTATTCAGGGTTGCAAAAAGTTTAACCTTGACACGTATCATGTGTTACCTCAGGGGCAGCGGATGATATCCTGCGCCCAAAGACAATCGACGCAGGAAAGATTATATCCCCAGCAGCCTTCATTTTGCTGGCGCAAATCACAGGTTTCACGCAGGTTACAGTTGGGCAGGATGGAAAATGATACATTCTGCCTTCGCTACGAAAGCGGGTATATTCTTCAGACATCCAGATATCCGCCAGTCTTTGTTCATGCACACTGCCAAAAGCGTAGTGGCAGACCTGTTTGTTGACGCCATCAATTGATACAATCACCCGGTCTACCCCAAATCGCGCCAGTTCGCGCACAATCTCGGGTCTGAGCAGCAGCCCGTTTGTGCCAATGGTTACGGGGATATCCCGTTGCGGATGGCAGCCACCAGGTCCAGAAGTCTTGGGTGGGTGAGGGGTTCACCAAAGCTGGTAAAAACGATCCACTTGAGATCGGAAAAGTCCCCCAAGCTTTCAAGTTTTTTTGAAACGTAGCAGCAGACATGGGCGCATTCGGATCGCTCCAGATGTTGCGGATGCAGGTGCAGCACTGCAGATTGCAGCCTGTGGCGGCCTCACTGTAAAGCTTACGGGCATCCGGCAAGCGCGGCCGCAGCAGCAAATCCCCTTCGCGCTCATCCAGCCATTATTCCACCCGGGCAGGTACATGCCTGCGTTCTAAGAAATCCTGGGGCAGGGTGATGTTATTTTCGGCATTTTTGATGATTTTTGGCATATTTGTTTGATAATAAATTGCAGACAGAGAAAATTAAATTCCCTGTCTGCAACGGAAGGCATTGTTTAGAGG
>Ga0209182_10000271_pt1 | contig 13572 bp, 11 predicted proteins | sample LakBais05cmmetaG_FD_185474 | JGI IMG/M metagenome (GOLD analysis project Ga0209182, IMG submission 185474) | Lake sediment microbial communities from Lake Baikal, Russia to study Microbial Dark Matter (Phase II) - Lake Baikal sediment 0-5 cm... | ecosystem: Environmental > Aquatic > Freshwater...
TGGTATCCCCGCCGGATTTTTTGATCGGAATCCCTCATCCGGCGGTGCAGGTATAAGGGAAGAGTCGCTTGTATGTCAAGGTATTTTGACCACAAAATGCAGCCCTTTGTCAGGCGCTTGAATCCCACGAACTGCTATCATCCCCTTACCGGTCTCCACACAATATGTTGTGACAAAATCTCCTTGACATACAAGACCGCTCTCCGTATCCTCATCCCAATTCCTCATCCCATGCAAAAGCAAGTTCTTAACAATTTGGGAAACAAGGTCTCATTACGTCGTGTTTAAGAAGAGGTCTCAGTTTAGGGTCATTAGAGGTGTGAGATGGAGCATTTCTATCCCAAAGGACATGTTTTTTACCGGAAATTAGGGCGGATCTATCCTCTGGCCACACATGGGGATGGAATCCATCTCTATGATGAGAAGGGAAAACGATATATCGATGGCTCCGGCGGTGCTCTGGTGGCAAATATTGGACATGGGCATAGTGAAATCTTCCAGAAGATGATGGAGCAGATGGGCAAGGTGGGCTATGTTCACGGGACCCAGTTTACCACACGTTCGATTGAGGAGTATGCAGAGGCGCTTGGGGGAATCCTGCCTGAAGGATTGGAGAAGATCTACTTTCTTTCCGGAGGTTCTGAATCGGTTGAAGCGGCCATCAAATTCGCGAGGCAATATTTTTTGGATTCAGGGCAGTCCCAGAGATGGCGTGTCGTTGCAGGGTGGCACAGTTATCACGGAAATACTCTCGGAGCCCTCTCCCTTACCGGCCGTATCGGGATAAGAAAACCCTATCTTCCTCTTCTGATCGACTTTCCGCATTTTTCGCCCCCCTACTGTTACCGGTGCCCCTTCAGCCTCTGCTATCCCCAGTGTGGACTCGAATGTGCAAAAGCGCTGGAACGTGTGATCCAGATGGAGGGCCCGGAGACGATCTCATCGGTCATCCTTGAACCCGTCGGCGGCGCAACGATCGGGGCCCTTGTCCCTCCGGATGGATATCTCTCAATGGTCAGAAAGATCTGCGACCGCTTCGGAATCCTCCTGATCGATGATGAGGTGATGACCGGCATGGGCAGGACAGGGAGGTGGTTTGCTATTGAACATTGGAATCTTTCTCCTGATATCATGGTCTTGGGAAAAGGGATGAGCGGAGGATATTTCCCTCTTTCAGCAATGATCACACGGGGTGAAACTGTGAATCGATTGAGGGAGAAGACAGGTGGATTTGTCCATGGCCATACCTTTTCGCATCATCCGATCGCTTGCGCAGTGGGCCTGGCCGTGCTCCGTTTTATCGAGGAGAGGAGGCTGATCGAGCAATGTCCACGGAAGGGCGACTATCTCCTGAAGAGGTTAGAGGAGTTGAAAGCCTTTCCCTTTGTGGGAGATGTTAGGGGGAAAGGGTTGATGGCGGCTGTCGAATTTGTTAAAGATCAGAAGACGAAAGAACCTTTCCCGAGAACAGAAAGATTTACGGAGAGAGTGATCGATTCTGCCTTTGAGAACGGTCTCGTCCTCTACCCCGGTACTGGTTTTGTTGATGGAGTGAATGGCGACATGGTGATGGTAGGCCCGCCGCTGATCATTGAAGAGAACCAGATCGATGAGATCATCGAGCTACTGAAGAAGACCTTTGTTCAAATTTTAGAATCTGGATTGCGGAATGCGAATTGAAAAAAATCAGGACAAGTCAAATGAAAAAACTGATTTCTGGCTGCCCTGGCCAAGGAAACATTGGCAAAGGGGATCAAACCTGAAGTTGAAGTCTTTGAAGTCGTGATGGTCTACACATGCCTCAAATATCTTGAAAGAGGCCTTCTTAAACCTCCCCTCCATTTTCAATTCGTTCTGGGCACGCCCAATGGAATGCTTGCCGCTGTAAAATCGCTCCTCCATCTAACAGAGATCATACCTTATGACTCCACATGGTCCATGATCGGAGTCGACCCGGGCCAGCTACCCATGGCGATGATCGCCATGACCATGGACGGCCATGTCCGGGTTGGACTGGAGGATAACATCTACTACTATAGAGGAGTGCTGGCAAAGACCAATGGGGCGTTGGTCGAGAAGATAGTGAGGCTTTCAAAGGAGTTTGGAAGAGAGGTGGCAACTCCTGATGAGGCCCGAAAAATATTGAGTTTAACTCCTCCCTGAGGTCAAAGGGAGATCAATCTGCTTTTACCTCGCATCGCCATAACCCTCAGGATGGTCAGGATATCCTGGAACCTACCCCTTCTTCTCTTTCATCTTCTCTGAGTTGGCGACCAGCCACGCAGGATCTCCCAGTCTTCTTGGTGACTCAACAGAATGAATATTCTTTCCGGTGACCTTCTTCGCTGTCTCAATCACTTCCCTGACAGGTAAGCACAGGAGGACCTGAATATATGAGCGCTCCTTCTCCGAAAAAATCTTCGGGAAGATTCGCAGATTCCGCCATGCGTTTTCAAGCCGAAGACAAACATAAGTGGTATCTTTTATAAAATATGTTTTATGGTTACAAAACTTAAACACAAATTATTCCGGACGGTAGTGAATTCAATTATCCGCTACGTGCATGCCACGTTTTCAGGATTTCTTTGAGGCGATGCGCGGTCTTGATGTTTTCATGATGTTTTCATTGACATACAAGGCCGCCAATGATAAATTATTAATCATTTTATGTAGCAAACACATTAAATGACACTGATTCAGGTTATTCAGAATGAGAGGATTATTCCTGCCAAAGAGATTCCATGCTTAGCATCCGGGACCTAAAGACATATTTTCGGACCCCCCAGGGCATCGCCCGGGCTGTGGATGGTGTGAGCCTGGACATCGGCCCCGGCGATGTCGTGGGCGTGGTGGGCGAATCCGGGTGCGGCAAGTCGGTCATGGCCCTGTCCATCCTGGGCCTCCTGCCCCGCCCGCCCGCCTACTTCGCCGGCGGCGAGATCCGGTTCAACGGTCAGAACCTCCTGAAACTCCAACCCGATGAGCTGCGCAGACTGCGGGGAAACCAGATCAGCATGATCTTCCAGGAGCCCATGTCGGCCTTGAACCCGGTCTTCACAGTGGGCAACCAACTGCAGGAGGTTTTTCAGGTCCACCGCAACCTCAATCGGTCCGAGGCGCTGCAGAGTTCGATCGACATGCTCGCCAGGGTGGGGGTACCCGCCCCGGAACAGCGGGTCCGGGAATACCCGTACCAGCTCTCCGGGGGCATGCGCCAGCGGGTCATGATCGCCATGGCGCTCGCCTGCCGGCCAGCACTCCTTTTGGCCGACGAGCCCACAACAGCGCTCGATGTGAGCATTCAGGCCCAGATCATCGAACTTATGATCGCATTGAAGGAGGAACTCGGCACCGCGATCCTCCTGATCACCCACGATCTCGGGGTGGTGGCCGAGATCTCCCGACGCGTGGCCGTCATGTACACGGGCAAGATCATGGAGGAGGCCCCGACCCTGGACCTCTTTGATCACCCATTGCACCCGTATACCCGCGGGCTGCTGGCCTCGATCCCCCGGGCCGAGGCCTCCTTTGAAACGGAGTACATGAACGAAATCATGGGGGTAGTACCCAGCGTAGCGGACCTTCCGCCAGGTTGCCACTTCGAGCCCCGCTGTCCGGAGGCAATCGCGTTTTGCCGAGCCCAAGCCCCTGCGATGGAAGAGGTCTGGCCCGGTCACCGCGTAGCCTGCTGGAGGGCAGCCCATGCCTGAACTGCTCACGGTGCGAAATCTGGTCAAGCACTTTCCGGTGCGGGGGGGATTCCTGGGCCGGAGGGCGGCCGTGGTGCACGCCGTGGACGACGTCTCCTTCAGTCTCGGGGAAAATGAAACCCTGGGCCTCGTGGGCGAATCGGGGTGCGGCAAGACCACTACCGGGTTCAGCATCCTGCGCCTTATCGAGCCCACCTCGGGCGAGGTCTGGTTCCAGGGCGAGAACATCCTGACCCTAACGCCTGAACGGATGCGAAAGCATCGGCGCCACATGCAGATCGTCTTCCAGGACCCGTTCGGATCGCTCAACCCCCGCCTGACCGTGGAGCGGGTCATCGAGGAGCCGTTGCTCAACCACGAGGACCTGAGCGGGGCGGAACGCCGGACCCTGGTGGAGGAGGTTCTCGTCATGGTGGGCCTCCTGCCGGAGCACATGACCCGCTTCCCGCACGAATTCTCCGGCGGACAGCGCCAGCGCATCTGTGTGGCCCGGGCGCTCGTGCTGCGACCCCGGCTCGTGATCGGCGACGAGCCTGTCTCGGCCCTGGACGTCTCGGTGCGCGCCCAGGTCCTGAACCTGATGGTCAGGCTGCAGCGCCTGCTCAATCTCTCCTACCTCTTCATCTCGCACGACCTGGCGGTGATCCGCTACGTCAGCCACCGCGTCGGGGTAATGTACCTGGGCCAGATCGTCGAGCTGGCCGGGACCAAAACGCTGTACGCCAAACCGCTGCATCCCTACACCTGGGCCCTGCTATCCGCCGTGCCCGTGCCCGATCCGCGCCGCGCCCGCAAGCGCATCATTCTCGAGGGCGATATCCCTTCGCCCATGAACCCTCCGGCGGGGTGCCGCTTCCACCCCCGCTGCACGGAGGTGAAGCCCATCTGCCGGGAGCAAGCCCCGATCATGCGGGTGGTGGAGAACAACCATGCGGTCAGATGCCATCTCTATGAGGATGGCGAACCCTGGAACCCCGCGCTTCCGGCGTTTCGGAAATCTTAGCCGGAGGCCGGCGACAAGCAACCCAAAGGAGGAAATGTATGAAGAAGAAATTGGTTTCAACGATTCTGGGAGTTTTGCTGGCACTGGTCCTGGCCGTCGGGCCGGCACTGGCCAAGGACACCCTGGTCGTGGTGCAGGAGGCCGAGCCGGTGGGCCTGGACATCATGCAGAGCTCGATCCAGACCACCATGAGTGTCGGCTACAACATCCACGACACCATTTTTAAGCCCCAGGAGGACGCCACCGTCAAACCCGGCATGGTGGAGAAATGGGAAAAGGTAGACGAACTCACCTGGAAGTTCACCATGGTCAAGGGGGCGACCTTTCACAATGGCGAGCCGATCAACGCGGCGGCGGTGAAATTCTCCTTCGACCGGATCATGAGCGACGCGCTCAAGAGTCCCCACAAGGGCAAGCTCACCAGTTTCAAAGGCGTCGAGGTCCTGGACGACAGGACCTTCACAATGACGACCTCCCAGCCTTATGCTCCCGGCCTTTACATGCTCGCTCAGTACCTGTTCGTGGTCCCACCGATATACGTCAAGAAAGTGGGGGATGTCGAATACAACCTCAACCCCGTGGGGTCCGGGCCCTACAAGTTGGACAAATGGGTCAAGGGCCAGGAGATTCTCCTGACTGCTTATGACAAGTACTACGGCCCCAAGCCTGCCTACAAAAAACTGGTCTTCAAGGGCGTGCCCGAGGAGGCTTCCCGCATCGCGTCGCTGATGACCGGCGAGGCGGACGTAATCAGCGGCGTGCCCGTCCAGCAGCGCCAGAAGATCGTGGATTCGGGCAAGGCCTACCTCACCGACCAGATGGGGTCCATGAACTACCTCGGCCTCAACACCTACGAGAAACCCTTCAGCGACGTGAAGGTGCGGCAGGCGGTCAACCACGCCATCAACCGCCCGCTGATCAACAAGGCGCTCTTCAAGGACAAGGCCATCCTCTGCGCCGGCCCCATCAGCCCGAGGACCTTCGGGGCAGACCCCGGTCTGAAGCCCTACGCCTACGACCCGGTCAAGGCCAAGCAGCTGCTGGCCGAGGCCGGCTACCCGAACGGCTTCGAGACGAGGCTGGCCTTCGGCACCTACATGCCCCAGATCCAGGAGCAGGCCGAGGTCATCGCGGCCGACCTCGCCAAGGTGGGGATCAAGGTGAAGCTCGAACCTTACGAACGCGCCGTCATGTGGGACAAGTACAAGAACAAACTGCACCAGATGTTCATCTATTTCTGGGACGATGCGCCGGAGCCCGACCGCTACATGTACTCGCTTTTCCACTCCAAGAGCCGCGACTACTACTACAAGAACGAGAAGGTCGACGCGCTCCTGGACAAGGGGCGGAGCACCATGGACCCGTCCGCCCGGGCCAAGGTCTACAACGAGATCGACCGGATCCTGTACCAGGACGCCCCGTGGGTCTATCTCTATGTGATCCCCGAGGTCTATGGCGTGGTGACCTCGGTGGACTACAAGGGTCTACGCGACGGGTATCTGATCATGAACACAGCCAAACCGAAGAAGTAAAATTCTTCTTTTCGGATGGGAGTGGCTTCCAGCCGCGACAGGTAAATATTCGACGAAGCTGCAATCGCGGCAAGATGCCGCTCCCAAAAAAACAAAGCGGTTGAGCCGCTGCACCTTTAGTCGTCTGTGTTTTTATGGCCGGTCGAAGGGTTCACCCTCCGGCCGGCCAACGAAAGCCGCTATGGGACGTTACCTACTCAAAAGGCTCTGGCACACGGTTTACGTGGTCGTGGGCATTTCGATCATCAGCTTCTTCTTCATCCACCTGTCGGGCGACCCGGTGATGCTCATGCTGCCGGGCGATGCCTCCATGGCGGAAGTCGAGACCTTGCGGCAGCAGCTGGGGTTCAACGACCCGCTCTATGTTCAGTATTGGCACTTTGCCAGCCGGGCGGTGACGGGGGATCTCGGCGTATCTCTTTACCATCGTGTGCCCGCGATCAACCTGATCATGGAGAGGTTACCGGCGAGCCTCGAACTTGCCGGCGCCGCCATGCTGATTGCGCTGGTCGTTTCCATCCCCCTTGGGGTTATTTCGGCGGTCAAGCGCGGATCGCTCTGGGACATGGCCTCAATGCTGGGAGCCCTCTTCGGGCTCTCCATGCCCCACTTCTGGCTCGGGATCATGCTGATCCTGCTTTTTTCCGTGACCCTGGGGTGGCTGCCCACTTCGGGCCGCGGCACGCTCGCCCATCTTGTCATGCCGTCCTTGGCCTTGGGCCTGAGCCTGATGGCCATGTTCGCGCGCCTCACCCGCTCGGTGATGCTGGAGGTCTTGAGCCAGGACTACGTGCGAACCGCCCGGGCCAAAGGGCTGCGGGAAAAGATCGTCATCGGCAAGCATGCCCTCAAGAACGCCCTGATCCCGCTCGTGACCGTGGCGGGCATGCAGTTCGGGTTTCTCATCGGCGGCACCGTCATCATCGAAACGGTGTTCGCCTGGCCGGGTGTGGGCCGGTTGGTGGTACAGGCCATCTTCAGCCGGGATTACCCGCTCGTGCAGGCGACGGTGCTGGTCCTGGCGGTGATCTTCGTGGTCGTCAATCTGCTGGTGGATCTGATTTATCTCTACCTCGATCCCCAGATCAGCTACCTGGAGCAGAAATGAGCCGGCCAGTCGCATCTTCGGAAGGATTCCGGCACCTGCGGGCCTCCCTCAGGCTGTGGGGAGAAACCCTGCGGGCTCTCGCCCGGTCCCCCAGCGCCATGGCCGGGGGGCTCCTGTTCGCGCTCATCATGGCCACCAGCCTTTGCTTCGAGCTCTTTTACACGAAAGACCCGCTGGCCCAGGACCTGATAATGCGGCTGACGCCGCCGTTCTGGCAGGAAGGCGGCAGCCTCGCCTATCCCCTGGGCACCGACAACCTAGGCCGGGATGTGCTGGTGCGGATCCTCTACGGTAGTCGGGTCAGCCTGATGGTCGGGTTTGCCTCGGTGCTCGTCGCCTGCGGTTCGGGTATCGCCTTGGGACTCATCTCCGGCTACTATGGCGGCCGGGTGGACAACGTGATCATGCGGGTGGCCGACGTCTTCATGGCCTATCCCTTCATGCTGCTCACCATCTCCATCATCGCCGTGCTGGGAAACTCCATTTTCAACCTGATCCTCGTGCTGGGCCTTTCGGACTGGGTCATCTACGCCCGCACCATCCGCGGCAGCGTGCTTAGCATCAAGGAAAAAGAGTTCGTGATGGCGGCGCGCAGCGTCGGCACTCGCCACCGGGTGATCCTGCTGCGGCATGTTTTCCCCAACGTGCTTTCACCCATCCTGGTGCTCGGCACCGTGCGGGTCGCCAACATCATCATCTGGGAGAGCGGCCTGTCGTTTCTCGGCATGGGGGTGCCCCCGCCCATGCCCACATGGGGCCGGATGCTGGCGGAGGGCCGAGTGTACATCACCGATGCCTGGTGGCTGGTGACGCTGCCAGGCCTAGCCATCATGCTGACCATTCTTTCGATCAACCTGTTGGGCGACGGTCTGCGGGACGCACTGGATCCGCGCCTCCGAAACATCCCTAGGTAAAAACGGAAGGGAGAATGCCATCATGAAAGCCCTTGTTCTCGGTCTCGGTCTTCAAGGCAAAGCCGTCATCCACGACCTGTCGAAAAGTCCGCTGGTGGATGACCTCGTTGGCGTGGACATGGACACCACCTCGGCGGAGGAGTTTTTAAAGCGCGGCAGCTACCCCAAGGTGCGCCTGCAGCGGCTCGATGCATCCAGGCCGCAGGGCCTCGTCGATTTCATGCGGCAAAGCCGTGCCGACATCGTCGTGTGCATGATGCCCGCTTTTCTGGCGCATCCCGTGGCCGAGGCCTGCATCGAGGCCGGAATGGCCTTCGTCAACACGAGCTATGCCCATTGGGTGGCGGACCTCGACGCCAACGCCCGACAGCGTGGGGTCACGATCCTTCCGGAGATGGGCTTCGACCCCGGCATCGACCTGATCCTGTGCAGCATAGCCGTGACAGGGCTCGACGAAGTCCACGGCCTTTACAGCTATGGGCTCGGAGTGCCGGAGCCTTCCGCCGCGGACAACACCCTGAAGTATAAGATCACCTGGACCTTCGAGGGTGTGCTCAACGCCTACAGACGCCCGGCCCGGCTTCTGAAGGATGGACAAAAAGTGGAGGTGCCCGGAAATGAGATCTTCCGGGAGGAAAACACCCACCTCATCGACGTGCCGGGTGTCGGTGTCCTGGAAGCATACCCCAACGGGGACGCCATCCAGTTCATCGACCTTTTCGGTTTAGGGCCGCAGCTCAGGAACATGGGCCGCTTTGCCGCCCGCTGGCCCGGCCACTGCGCCTTCTGGCGAGTCATGGCGGAGATGGGGTTTCTGGAGGATGAACCCCTGAAGTTCCTAGTCAGGCACCTTACCCCACGTCTCCAGTACCGGGACACAGAAAGGGATCTGGCGGTGTTGCGGATCGAAGCCTGGGGCTTGAAAGACGGGCGCAAGCTCAAACTGACCTACGAGGTCATCGACTACCGCGACCTGGAAAGCGGCCTCTTCGCCATGAACCGCACGGTAGGATTCACGGCGAGCATCGCCGCCCAGATGATCCTCTCCGGGGAGATCCGCAAACCCGGTGTTCTGTCGCCCATCAGCGATATCCCGGGAGAACGGGTGCTGGAGGAACTCAAGCTTCGGGACATCCAGGTGCTGAAGCGGGTCGAGGAAATGCCATGAAAACCACGAATCGGTCCTCCCATGTGCCGGCGATTCCGCATCAGTGCGACGGCAGGCGGAGTATGCGTTGTCGGAAAACAAGGCCGCCGACATGGAACGCTACGGCGTGGCCTGCCTTATGTTCCACCCGGCATTGTGGCAGGCCGGAGCGGACCGGATTGTCCGGAAGCTCATGAAGAATGGAAGCCTGCAAAAAAGGCCAGCGGAAGGCAAACCGACGGCACGGACCACAGGTGTCGGCCGGGGTGAGGGGATGAGGGGATGCATACAACGGAAGTGCTTGCCGAATTTGTTTACGGGCTGCAGCCCGGAGACTTGAATGAGTCTGTAAGAGGGGCGGCAAGGCGATGTCTCCTGGACCTTATGGGAGCAGCCTGTGCCGGACAGAGGACGGAATCAGCCAGGGCCATGCTCCGTGCGGCGAAACGATTTTTTGGCACCGGGGAATCCTCATCCTGGTTTTCCGGCGATAAGCTGACGGCTCTGGGAGCGACCCTGATCAACGCCGCCTCGGCCAGCGCCATGGACCTGGACGACGGCCACCGAGGAGCGGCCGGCCACCCGGGAGCGTCGATCATCCCGGCGGCGTTCGCCGTGGCCCAGGAAACTGCCGCCGATGCCCAGGATTTCCTGAGCGCTGTCGTTCTCGGCTACGACATTGCCTGCCGTGTAGGTGCCGCCAGGGACTTCGGCAAGCTGCAGACCCTCTCCACGGGCCGCTGGTGCGCCTGCGGGGCCGCAGCAGTTGCCGGCCGCCTCAAACGACTTAAGCCACCGGCGCTGGCCCAGGCCCTATCCATTGCCGGCGCTCAGGTACCGGACCTCGCGGCATCAGGCTACTCCAGGATCATGGGCAACCACGTGAAGGAGGGCATCCCTTGGTCCACCATGCTGGGCGTGGCCGCGGCTGACCTAGCCGCCGAGGGATTCAGCGGACCGTTGGACATTTTCGACCACCCCGAATACTTCGATTCCACGAAGATGACGGCGGATCTCGGAAAGACATGGGCCATCGAGGAAGTCTACTTCAAGCTCTATTCATGCTGTCGTTGGAGCCATGCGGCCATCGATGCTCTGCTTGGGATCATGCGGGAAAACAGCCTGAATCCCAAATCAATTCGCAGGATCAAGGCGGAGACGTTCGAACGGGCGTTGCGGCTCAACAACTACCCCGATCCCGACACCCTCGAGGCCGCACAATACAGCATCCCGTTCTGCTTGGGCGTCGCCGCCGTCAAGGGCCCCGACGCCCTACTGCCCCTCGAAACGGCCAGCCTTCATGATCGGTGCTCTGTGGATCTGGCGCAACGCGTCGAACTGGCCGTGAAAGCAGACATGAACAGACTTTTCCCCGCGCAGGCGCCAGCGCGAGTGTTCGTGGAAACGTCGGCAGGAACTTTCGCCAAAACCGTGATCAACCCCAAGGGCGACCCGGCCAATCCCTTCACCCCGGAGGAACTGGAGACCAAGTTCCGCCGTTTAAGCGAAGCACGAATGTCGGAGGACACGCAGCGAAAGGTGGAGCAAGCCGTGGCCGAACTTGATCGGGGAGGATTCCAACGCCTGTCAGGATTGCTGGGTTACGTTTGAAGGGCTCGGATGCAGCTTCCATCAGCGTCCCGCACTACCCGAAAGCCCTTCCTGATCGTTGCGCAGGCGTCGCTCCACCCACTTCAACATTAGAGCGTTGGTTAAGGATTTCCAAGACGGGGAATCTTGGTGAGATTGGCAAGGGTCAACGACCCCTGACGGAGATTGAGAGGGAATTGGCGAGAGTAAAGCGGGAACTGTCTTTGGTCAGGATGGCGCGTGACATCTTAAAAAAAGCGGCCGCGTACCTTGCCAAGAAGTCGCTGCACGGTTTTTCTTGAAGGATGCTCGCTCTCATGCTGTGGATCTTATCAATTATCTTATGTAGGAGAAAAAATTCTGCTCGTGTCTGAATCCTGCCTCTTGACTTGGGGGTATGTGTTTAGCTTTTATGTGATATGTCCGCGGAAGTTTGATAGATTTGGAGGGATGACCATGAAAGGATGGACTGGAAATATTCTGCGCATCAATCTGTCTCAGAAGACTTATAAGAAAGAGACTTTTTCTGAAGAATTCGCTAAAAAATGGATCGGGGGCCGCGGATTCGCGTTGAAGATCTTGTGGGATGAACTGAAACCTGGCATCGACCCCTTGGGGCCGGATAATAAACTTCTGATCGTTCAAGGGCCGATATCCGGAGTCCCCATGCCTAACAGCGGCAAAACGATCGTGGCTGCCAAGTCTCCCTTGACAGGAACCTATGGAGACGGAAATATCGGCTCGCACATCACCATCCAGATGAGAAAAGCCGGTTATGATATCCTGATTTTTGAAGGCAAATTAGATGCTCCAGGGTATATTTTTGTGCAGGATGACAAGGTGGAATTTCACTCAGCCAGAGAGATCTGGGGCAAAGGAACTTATGAAGCCCAGGGATGGCTTGAAGAAAAATACGGAAAAACAGCCGGGATCTTAAGCATTGGCCAGGGCGGGGAAAACATGGTTCTTTACGCTGTCATCCGCAGCTTGAAAGGCCGCGCCGGCGGAAGACCCGGAATCGGCGCTGTCATGGGCTCGAAAAACCTTAAAGCCATCGTGGTCAAGGGGACCAAAGAGATCCCATTGGCTGATGCCAAGGCTATGAAGGAACGGGGCATCGGAGACTTGAAAAAAGTCGGTGAAATGGACAAAAAATCCAAATGGTCTGTTCAGGGTACCAATGCGATTCTTTCCTGGTGCAACGAGATGTGGGCTTTGCCTGTGCGCAATATGCGCTTTTCCCATCATGAGGATGCCTGGAAGCTTGACGGAGAACGCACCAGCCGGGCGCGCGTGGCCACCTATGGATGTCCCCATTGCACCATGCGCTGCGGCATCGCGATTCTCGACAAAGAGGGGCGTGAATCAGAGATCGACTATGAGAATGTCGGCATGCTGGGGCCCAATCTTGAGATCTTCGACATGAAGCAGATGGCTTCTCTGAACTACATGTGCGATGACTACGGCGTTGACACCATCTCAGCCGGCGCGTCCTTGTCTTTTTACGCGGATGCCATTGACCAGGGAGCCATCAGCGGAGACTTTAAATTCGGCGACGCAGAGCGTGCCAAGGAACTCCTGCGCATGACAGCCTTGCGCCAAGGAGTCGGCGATTTCTTGGCCTTGGGAAGTCTGAAGATGGCCCAAAAGATCGGGAAGAATTCGGAGGCTTACGCCATTCAATGCAAAGGTCTTGAACTCTCAGCGTACAACTGCAAGTATGTGCCGGGCCAAGCCTTGGCTTTTGGGACCAGCGCCATCGGAGCTCATCACAAAGAAGCCTGGATCATCACCTATGAGCTTAAGTTCTCCCAGAGGGGAGCCTATGGCCGCGATAAAGCCCAGAAAGTCGTTGATCTTCAGAGGATCAGAAGCAGCATCTTTGAATCTTTGCCTATCTGTCGCTTCCCCTGGATCGAGCTGGGCTGGGATCTGGAGAACTATCCTGAGTATTTCAATATCGCCACTGGTTCTAATTGGACTTTGGAGGACTTTACCAATACCGGCGATAGACTTTATGCTTTGCTTAAGGCGTTCTGGACCAGGGAGCATCCTGACACGGACCGCACAGCGGATTATCCTCCCAGGATCTATTTTGATCCGGCGATCGCTGAAAAAGAAGGCCCGATTGCGGGAAAACACCTGGAGTATGACAAGTATGATCAGCTCTTGAGCGACTACTATGATATCCGGGGATGGGACAGCCGCGGAGTGCCGACACGCAAGACCATGGAGAAATTAGGTCTGGCTCAAGAGGCAGAGGAACTCTCTAAAATCACCCAGCTGCAATAGATCTAAAAGCCATGAAGATCCATGTCCGCATGTTCGGGCATTTCATCCGAATCGGCCCAGGAATGAAAAAAATGAGGCTAAAAAGTACGATAAACCAGCCCATCTAGAAGTTGGTGGTGGATTACGGCCTTTCATTCAGCATTCATTAAAATGCTGTAGAGATCCGCCCTGAAGACTTGAAATCTCGCATTTTCATCTTTGTGGTGCCTCAACAAGGCAAATTTAAATATGGACAGCTAATTCTACTCCGACATATTATCTTGCATCGTTGTGAAG
>Ga0209182_10000273_pt1 | contig 13413 bp, 11 predicted proteins | sample LakBais05cmmetaG_FD_185474 | JGI IMG/M metagenome (GOLD analysis project Ga0209182, IMG submission 185474) | Lake sediment microbial communities from Lake Baikal, Russia to study Microbial Dark Matter (Phase II) - Lake Baikal sediment 0-5 cm... | ecosystem: Environmental > Aquatic > Freshwater...
GCCGCCGTCACGGCTTGAGCGTCAAGCTTTTTTCTTGATCTTTGAACTTCCCCCCTTCTTTGGACAGAAAAGTGGGACAAGGAAGGTGCATCGTAGCCGTGCCCTTTCGGGACTTTGTTGAGCAAGGGACGACCGGAATAAGCAGATTTTCCGTGTCGTCCGAAAATACATCGTTCCAGGATGCCCTAGGAACGACGATCTCCTTTCGATTCATGTCAAACTCTCGGCCCCAGCGAGGGCATCACCGAGCCAGCGAAATATGCCTCTCGGGGCGTTTGATAGCCGAGCGATGAATGCAGCCGCTCCGTATTGTAGAAGATGAAGTAGCTTGCCAGACGACGGCGCGCTTCGTCCACCGTTTCGTAGGCATGAAGATAAACTTCCTCGTACTTCACTGTCCGCCAGAGACGCTCGATGAAGACATTGTCGAACACCCGGCCGCGCCCGTCCATCGAAATGCGGATGCCCTTCGCCTCGAGCCGGTCCGTAAAAGCCGGGCTCGTGAACTGCCCGCCCTGGTCGCTGTTGAAAATCTCCGGCCGCGAAATCCCCAGCGCTCGATCAAGAGCCGTCAGACAGAACTCTTTATCCAAGAGAATCGAAAGCTCCCAGGCCAGGACATAGCGACTGAACCAGTCCATGACCGCGGTCAGAAACACAAAACCATGCGCCAGACGAATATAGGTGATGTCCGAGGCCCAAACCTGATCCGGACGGCTAATCTCAAGATGATCAAGAAGATAGGGGTAGATCCGATTCAACGGCTGCAGTTGGCTCGTGCGCCTTTTGGGATAAATCGCCGCGATCCCCATGACCCGCATTAGGCGTTCGCTTCGCTTATGATTGACCTCATACCCTTTCCTTTTCAAGACCTCCGTCATCCGCGGCGACCCGTAAAACGGCGTCTTCATGTACTGCTCGTCGATCAGCCTCATCAGGTTCAGGTTCAAAGCGCTCTCGCCGGCGCGAAAAGGACTGTTTGTCCAGGCGCGGGGACGCCTCAGAAGAGTTTGGAGGCTCGTGGCATAATCCGCGGTGTCGGTCCGGCTCTCACTGAAGGACTTGGGATGAACGCTCAAGGGCTCGCCGTTCTCGCCGTAAACGACAACGGTGTGAGCCCGAATTCCAACCGTCACCTGCCGATCGGCGTATTCCGGGGCGCTGGAGTACCAGTGCCGCCCGTCGAAACAGAACTTCCCATATCCGTTGGTCCGCACCCGTTCAAAACGCTCGACCAGGAAGGGCTTTTCAGGAAGCGGGCTCAAATGACGGCGATCCTCGGCCCAGAGCTCGCCGATCGTGAGGCCCTTCTTATAGTGGGGCCGCTGGAAGTCCTGTTCCATCCGGGAAAGCAATCCCCGATTCCAGATCTCGAGGTTCTCCACCTCGGGGATCGGAACAAAGAAATTCCGTCGGACATAGCCGACTTTGTTTTCGACATGGCCCTTCTCATGACCCGAGGCGGGGTTACAGAAACTGACCGAGAACCCATAGTGGCATTTAAACCGCAGGAATAAATCCGCGAGGGTGACCTTTTCTCGAACTCGGCGACCGACGCCGCCGGCGTTATCAAACACAATCCTTCTCGGCACACCGCCGATATGATGAAAAATATCCATCAGTCCCTGACAGACGCACTCCGCGGTTTCGCCCCCAAACCCCTGGACAAAGGCGCCGTTACTGTTGGGGAAACTCAGACACTGGTATTTGATCGGGCGTTTTCCGCCTCCCTCGATAATATCGGCTTCCCCGAAATCCGCTTGCGCCTCTCCCGGCGGCCAGACAAGCTCCAAATAGCCCCGATCGGCTCCGCTCTCACTCTTCTTTTGCTTCAAATACCTCTGGACCAGCGGATAAGAGCAGCGGTAATCCTCCGAGTATTCGGTCCGGAGCCGATTGTGGACGCGTTGGGCCGTATGCCGTTGTTTGAATCGCATCCGCTGATCCTCTTCCAACCACCCGTCGATGATCGGTTTCCAGGGGTCCAGTTTCGACGCCGGAGCTCTTTTCTCCCGGGCCTTTTCGTTGAAATCCTCTTCGCGCATGTACTTCGCGACGGTCTTTCGGTCGATCTTCAGCCGGCCGGCGATCTCCAAAGATCCGTGTCCCTGTCGTTGCAGTTCTTTGATCTGATCAATCTGGTTCATCCGGCGCCTTCCTTCTAAAGGATGGGCGGCCATGATCCGGAAGGTCTATGAGGTGGACCCCATGACCTGCCCGAAGTGCGGGGGCCGGATGAAGATCGTCGCCTTCATCACGGAGGTTTCCGTTGTGGATCGGATTATCGATCACCTGAAGCTTCGGTTCATTGCCGAGAAGCCCCCGCCCTCCCATGTTTTTACCGAAGTCGCCCTGATGGCGGCTGAGGAGAGAGGGGAATATTTCTAGGATTAATTATTTGATGATCAGGAGGGAGCGGGAGTCTACCGTCTTTCGGCCGGTGCGAATGGATGGGCCGATCCCATTTGCGCTTCGGCCGTCCCTTTTTGCCTTTTTCGCTGGAATTGACATCGCCGACCGGCAGGGAATATATTATCGGCGTGGTCAAATGGGGAGATTCTTCGGCCGGAGCGGGAATTCGTGGCGTCCCGGAAAAAGCAAATTCCTATCCTTTCAAAACCGGCGCGTGGTAAAGCTCCGGTCGGCATAGAAGTTGATCCGGAACGAGTTCGATTTGCAGGGGATCATCATGCAGGAGTCGTTCAGCAGGACGCCGATGGCCGCGGCGTCGACCCGCGAAAACAGGAACTTCTGCTCTTCGAGCGGCCAACCGCGATAGCCGGGGCTGAAGCGCTTGCTCGGCCACAGCCCTTGGGCGAGGGCCTCGGCGACGATTTGCCGTTCGGCCGCACGGAAAATCTGGATGACCGCAGCCGTTCCGAAGGCGTCGAGGACGAGACCGCGGAGCAAATCGCCCTCGCGGAATTCCCGCTCGCTCTGCACTTCGAGGGCCGGGCCAATCGTCGCAATCCCCAAGGCGACTTGGACCGCCCGTTCGAATATGGGATGGCCGTTTGTTTCGCCGTGGTCGACGACCGTGTAGACCGCCCGGGACGCGATCAGCGAGGGGATCTGGGCCTCCACCTCGGCCAACATCCGGAGGAGGAGAGGAGAGGCCGAGGCCCGGCCATTCCGGCATCCGATGCGGATGAGGATGTGATTCTCATCCCACCGGACGGGAATGTCGGAGAGGATGATCTGGGCGGTTCGGGTCATGGCAAATCCGGGAGTCCGGCCCCGCCGTTCGACCGGGCATCGGCTTCCATGATCTCCCGGAGTTCTTTCTGGAGGGCCGGGTCGGGGAGGTTCGGAGGGAGCGCGGCGAGCATTGTTCTGGCCTGTTCTGCCGCCCGGTCGCCGATAGAGGTCCGGCCCGCCGCTTCCCAAGCGTCGTAGGTATCCCGGTCGGCGAGGTTCGCCAGCTGGTGTTCGATCCGGTACCACTTCCGTGTATGGCGCATGGTCAGGAACTGGGTATCCGGACGTATCCCGTCGAAGAGATGGGCCGCGAGGGGCTCGTCCCGCTGGGCGACCCCGTCCAGGAGGCGGTAAGCCATGCCGCAGATGTCGTTATCGATCAGGAGCTTTTCCAGGCTTTGGGTGCTCTCGAAATCCAGCATGCCCACGCCCGAGACCACGTTGATGCCCGCCAGAGCGGCCAGGACGGCGCCCATCCCCGTTTCGAACCCGGACTGGGCATCCTGAATTTTCGCGTCGCTCAGGCCCATGTAGGCGTGGGTCGGAAGCTTGAGGTGCTTGCCGACCTGGGCATAGGCCATGTCGATCATCATGGTTTCCATGGCCCCCATGGGCGTCGTGCCCTTGCGCATGTCGAAGCTCGCCGGCGAGCCGCCGAAGATTACGGGCGCCCCTTTCCGGGCCAGTTGGCAGATCACGAGACCGGAGAGGTTTTCGGCCGTGTGCTGGACGAGCGCTCCGCCGAGGGTCACGGGCGACGTCGCCCCGGTCAGGCTCATGGAGATGAGCTCCGACGGGACGCCCGCCCGAGCACTGTCGATCAGGCTCTGCGCGGTCAGGTTGCTCCATTTCAGGGGCGGGGAGGGGCAGGCGTCGAAGATCGCCAGGGGGCGGCGCCGGAGCTCCTCAGCTCCGCCGCGGACGGCGGCGAGCATGTCGAGCATCGGCTTGAACCCGGCGGTGCGGAACGTGCCCGTGACGATCGGCTTCGTGGAATACAAGAGGCCGAGGTAAAGGCGGTAGCTGTCGGCGACGATCTCCGGCACGTCGGCGCTGATCAGGGCCGTACTCTGGAAGTGGATGTGCTCGCAGGCGTCGGTCAGGCGGGTCAGGCGGACGACATCGATCGTCGCCGCCTTCCGTTCTCTCTGCGTCACGGAATCAAGCATGCGGATCGCCCCCGAACCGGGGTCGAAGTGGACTTCGTCGCCGCCGACCGTGAATTCCCGGGATCCGGCCCGGTCGTACATGCGGATCGACGGCGGGGTCGAGGCCAGGGCATCCTCGACCAAATGGGGGGTGAGGCGGACCCGCTGCGTAGTCTCGTCCACGGGCATCCCGGCTTCGCGGAACAGCAAGCGCGCTTCCGCGTTCTCCACGAATACGCCCTCCCGTTCGAGAAGGCCCAGGGCTTCGCCGATGACCTTCTCGACATAGTCCCGGCTCAGCAGTTCGACTTTGGGCCGGAGCACCGGGATCATGGCGTCACCTTGGCCGCAGCCAGGGCGGCGGCCTGTTTCACGGCCGCCAGCGCATTTTCGCCGTAGCCGTCGGCCCCGATCTCCGCGGCCCAGGCCCGCGACACGGGGGCCCCCCCGACGAGGACCTTGAACCTGTCGCGCAGGCCGCGCTCCCGGAGGCGCTCGACAACCCGGCGCTGCCCGAGCATCGTCGTCGTCAGCAGGGCGGACAGGCAGATGAGATCGGCCCGCGTCTCGACGGCCGCGTCGATGAATCGGTCGGCTTTCACGTCCGACCCGAGGTCGACCACGTCGAAGCCGTTGGCCGAGAGCATCGAAGCGACCAGGTTCTTGCCGATATCGTGGATATCGCCTTCGATCGTGCCGATGACGATCCGGCCGCGCGATAAGCCGGCCGCCCCCGAAGCTTCGAGAGCCGGCCTGAATACGGCCAGGGCCGCTTTCATGGCGGCCGCGCTGCTGATGAGTTCAGGCAGGAAGTACTCGCCGGCTTCCCAGAGATCGCCGACCCGCCGAAGGCCGGGGATGTAGCCCTGTTCGATCACGGCCTGCAGGTCGAGCCGCTCGTCCAAGGCCTGTCGGGCCAGGCCCGCGGCCGCCTCGGCATCGCCCGCGACGACGGCTTCAGCCATGCGGGCGTAACGCGTATTCATGTCTTCCATGATTCCTCCTCTTTATTTCGCTGGAGCGGAAACGCGCTTCGGGCGTTCAGCTCCATTCCTTGAATTCTGGAGCCTCGACGAACAGCTCCTGGAAAGCCGCCCCCCGGGCCAGACTCTCGTGGTCGATCTTCCCGACAAGCGCCTCGCAGCGCTTCCGCTCCACCGCCGAAATGAGCATCGCCCGCGCCCCGGCCAGGGAGGAATTGCCGATGAACCGGATCTTCTCCGTCGGAAGGCGGGGGAGGAGGCCGAGGGCCATGGCGTTCGGGATGTTGAGATAGTTGCCGAACGCGCCGGCGACATAGAGCGTGTCGAGGTCCGCGACAGAGGTTCCGTTCGCCTCGAGCAGCATCCGGATGCCGGTCTTCACCGCCGCGGCGGCGAGCTGGACCTCGCGGACGTCCTTTTGAGTCAACTCGACCGGCCCGGCCACGGGGATTTTCTTTGAACCGTCGACGATATGGCCCTGCCGGGAGAGCCGGCCCTGCCGCAAGGCGGCGGCGAGGAGATCGATGAGGCCGGTGCCGCAGACGCCCCGCGCCGGGCGGTCGCCGACCGTTTCGACGGCCGTTCCGCCGTCGTCCCGTTCCTCGGCCTTGTAGACGGCCCCGGGCAGGGCGAGCATTCCGCAGCTGATGGTCATGCCCTCGAACGCCGGGCCGGCGGCCGTGGAGGTGGCCGCGAAACGCGTGCCTTTTTTCAGGACGAGCTCCCCGTTCGTCCCGAGATCGACGAACAAGAAATTTCCCGGATGATGGGCGGCATCGATCGCGGCCAGGCCGGCCGAGATGAAATTCAAGAGATTGGCCGGGTCGCCCATGTTCAGTTCACCCAGGTCCCGGATCTCCCGGAAGCTCCCTTTTTGGGCCAGGAGATATTTCGCCGAGGTGAAATTGCGGATGTTGAGAAGCGGCTCGTTCGAGTTGCCCTCCGCCCTGTCGCAGAGGACGACCAAATTGACGTTCTCGTTCGATCCGACCTCCGCCATTTTTCTCAAGTCCTCCATCATCGGCTCTTCGAGATTGCAGTCGGCCATGCTGAACAGGAGGAAGGTCCAGCCCGCGCGGGCTGGAGAAGAGGGGATCTGTTTTTCCGGGCGGCTAGGAACTGCCGCAATCCCCAAGCAGATCGCCAGGCAGAATATCAAACCGGCAGGGATAGTTTTGATCGATAGTGTTGAATAGCGCATTTTTTCCTCCCCGTGTTTTTACCCGATCGCCAGGGCCTCAGCGAAAAGACGCCGGCGATTCGCTTTTTCCGCGCCGGGCCGAATTGCCGCTCCAGACGATGAAACGCTCCGCTTAGCCCTGTCGGTGCCGACGCATCCCCGGTATTGTAGCATCAGTGACGCGAAAGTTCGAGGCTCGGAGTCTCACCGGCCGTGCGGCCTCGTTCGCGGCCGGCGTTGAGTTCCTTGACACGCCCTTGATTCTATTTGTAAGATGGGGCCGTTCGCTTTGTGTCCGTGAGGGAATTTCCAAATTCTTCGACGAAAGGAAACGACATGCCTGCCAGGAAAACTCCGGTCCACCCCTACATCCCCAACTCCGCGCCGCCGGCGAAGGAGACGATGCTGCGGGCGGTCGGCGCGCGGAACGTGGACGAGTTCTACGCCGACATCCCTGACTCCCTGCGCCTGAAGCGCAGACTCAACCTGCCCGAGCCCCTGCTCTCGGAGGCCGAACTCATCCGCCACGTGGACGGCCTGTTGAACAGGAACCGCTCGACGCGTGAGACGCTCAGTTTCCTGGGCGCGGGCTGTTACCAGCACCAGGTGCCGGCCGTGTGCGACGAGATCAACTCGCGCGGCGAGTTCCTGACCGCCTACGCCGGCGACCCCTACGAAGACCACGGCCGCTTCCAGGCGCTCTTTGAGTACGAGAGCATGATGGCCGAACTGCTCAATATGGACGTGGTCAACGTGCCCAACTACGACGGCTTCCAGGCCGCGGCCACTTCCCTGCGCATGGCCGCGCGCATCACCGGCCGGACCTCGGTCCTGCTCCCGGCCAACATCGGGGCTGACAAACTTTCGAAGGTGGGCGAATACCTGAAGCCGGACATCAAGATTGAATTGATTCCCTTCGAGGCCAAAAGCGGCCTGCTCGACCTGACCGCCCTGAAGACCCGGCTGGATCAACAAATCGCGGCGGTCTACTTCGAGAACCCCGCCTACCTGGGTATGATCGAGACCCGGGCCGACCAGATCAGCGCCGCGGCCCGCCTCGCCGGAGCGCTGTGCGTCGTCGGGGCGGAACCTCTTTCGTTGGGCGTGATCCGGCCGCCGGTCGAGTACGGAGCCGATATCGTCTGCGGCGACATCCAGACCCTGGGCGTCCACATGCACTACGGCGGCGGTCACGGCGGGTTCATCGCCTCAAACGACGACCCCAGGTTCGTGATGGAATTCCCCTCCCGTCTGTTCGGCGTCGCGCCGACGAGCGTCGAGGGCGAATACGGTTTCGGCGACGTGGCCTACGAGCGGACCTCGTTTGCCCTGCGCGAAGAAGGCAAGGAATGGGTCGGCACCGCAGCTGCGCTGTGGGGCATCACCGCCGGCGTTTTCCTGGCCTTGATGGGACCGCAGGGCATGCTGGAGATCGGCGAGGGACTCATGCAGAGATGCCGCTTTGCCATGCAGAAGATCGCCCGGATCCCCGGTCTCAAGGTGACCTTCGCCGATACACCGCACTTCACCGAGTTCGTCGTCGACTTTAGTGGAACAGGCCAAACCGCCGCAGCCATTAACAAGGGATTACTGGAACGGGATATCTTCGGCGGCAAAGACCTGTCGGGGGAATTCCCGACGCTGGGTCAAAGCATCCTGTTCTGCGTGAGCGAAGTCCATACCCAGGCCGATCTTGGCCGCCTGGCCGCCGCGCTGAAGGAGGTGGTGAAATGAAACCGATCGCACCGAAACCGATGCCGCGGCGCTTCCACCAGGCGCGCTGGGACGAGCCCGTCATCTTCGAACTCAGCCAGCCCGGCCAGCGCGGCGTGCTGCTGCCTCCGGTCGAGGCGGGGATCGAGGAGGAGGTCGGCAACCCGGCCCGGGCTTTGCCCGATTCCGTCCGCCGCCGCGAACCGCCCGCCCTGCCGGAGATGTCCCAGGTGCACGTCCTACGCCACTACGCGCGGCTTTCCCAGGAGAACCTGGGCGTCGACCTGAACATCGACGTGGGCCAGGGCACCTGCACGATGAAGTACAGCCCGAAGGTCAACGACCAATTGGCGCGCACACCCAAACTGACCGAGCTGCATCCGCTCCAGGACGAATCCACTGTGCAGGGCATCCTGGAGGTGATGTACCGGATGGAGGGGATGCTCAAGGAAATCTCCGGCATGGACCGGGTCACGCTCCAGCCGGGGGCCGGTTCTGCGGCCATCTATGCCAACGTCTGCATGATCCGCGCTTATCACGCCTCCCGCGGGCAGGAGAAACAGCGCGACGAAGTCATCACGACCATTTTCTCGCACCCGTCCAACGGCGCGGCGGCTAAGGTGGCCGGCTACAGAGTCATCACGCTCTACCCGGACGCGGATGGTTACCCCGACCTGGAAGCTCTCAAAGCGGCGGTCAGCGACCGGACGGCGGCGCTGCTCATCACCAATCCGGAGGACACCGGCATATTCAACCCGCGCATCGAGGAGTTCGTGCGCGTCGTCCACGCCGCGGGCGGGCTGTGCGCATACGACCAGGCCAACGCCAACGGCCTCCTGGGCATCACCCGCGCCCGCGAGGCCGGCTTCGACGCCTGCCACTTCAACCTGCATAAGACCTTCTCCACCCCGCACGGTTGCGGCGGACCGGCGGCCGGCGCCTGCGGCGTGACGGAGGCCCTGGCTCCCTTCCTGCCTGTCCCGACCGTGGAGTTCAACGGCCGGACATATTCTCTGGATTATGACCGCCCTCAGAGCATCGGCAAGACGCGACCATTCTACGGCGTGGCGCCCAACATTCTCCGCGCCTACGCCTGGATCATGAGCCTGGGCGCCGATGGCCTGCGCGAAGCAGCCGAGGTGGCCGTGCTCAACAACAACTACCTGCTCAAGAAGGTTCTCGAGATCCGCGGCGTCAGCGCGCCGTACGCCAAAGGCAAACGCCGCATCGAGCAGGTCCGCTACAGTTGGGAGCAGTTGACCCGCGAGACCGGGATCCACTCGGAGGAGATCGAAACGCGCGCGGCCGACTTCGGGATGCATTACTGGACCAGCCACCATCCCTATGTCGTCCCCGAGCCGATGACGCTGGAACCGACCGAGTCCTATTCCAAAGCGGACCTGGACGAATATGCAGCCATGCTCAAGCAGATCTCCGACGAAGCCTACACGAATCCGCAGATTATCAAAACGGCCCCGCACAACAGCACCGTCCACCGCACCCAACACGAGCCCTTTGACAACCCGGACGAGTGGGCGGTCACCTGGCGGGCGTATCTGCGCAAGACCGGCCGAAAAAAAGGGTGATTGTTGGAACGCAAGAAGCTTGGATTGATCGTCAATCCCATCGCCGGCCTGGGCGGGCGTGTCGGATTGAAGGGCAGCGATGGTGTTGATGTGCAGCAGCGCGCCCGCCGGCTGGGCGCCGTACCGCTGGCCCAGGAACGAACCGCTGAAGCGCTGGAGGAGCTGCGGTCCTTATCCATAGAATTGCTGACACCGCCGGGCGAGATGGGCGAGGCGGTCGCCCGCCGCTGCGGATTCAGCCCTCGTCTCGTATCCCTCACCCCCTCCGGGGACTCCGCCCAAGAGGAGAGGGGGGAAAGTTCGGCCGAGGACACCCGCCGCGCCGCGCAGGCCATGCGCGCTGCTAAGGTTGACCTGATCCTCTTCGCCGGTGGAGACGGCACGGCCCGCGATGTGTCCGAGGCGATCGGCAATGACTACCCCGTCCTGGGCATCCCGGCCGGAGTCAAGATCCATTCGGCCGTTTTCGGCCTAACCCCCCGCCGAACCGGGGAGCTGGCGGCGGAATTCCTGCGAGGCAGGCGGGTTCGCCTGCGCGAGGCCGAAGTGCTTGACCTGGACGAGGCCGCTTACCGGGAGGATCGGATCGTCACCCGGCTGTACGGCTACCTGAAAATCCCGTACCGCCGCGAGTACGTCCAGAATCAGAAAGTGCCCACACCAGCCGGCGAATCCGCCCAAGCCCAGGCGATCGCCGCCGAGGTGATCGAGCGCTTGGCTTCCGACCGGGCTTACCTGCTTGGGCCGGGGACCACCACTCGGGCGGTCGCCGAACGGCTGGGCTTGCCCAAGACTCTGGTCGGCGTGGATATCATCACTCGTCATGAGGTCCTGGCGGTGGATGTGGGCGAGCGGCGGATTCTGGAGATGCTGGAAAAACGCCCGCTGGGGATCATCGTCACCCCCACCGGCGGGCAGGGATTCCTGTTCGGCCGCGGCAACCAGCCCTTGAGCCCGGACGTGATCCGCAGAGTCGGCCGCGATCATATCCTGGTTGTCGGCCTGGCCTCCAAGATCGCCGCCCTTCGAGGCAGCCCGCTGCTGGTGGATTCGGGCGATCCCGAGGTCGACCGCCTGCTGGCGGGATACGTCGAGGTCGTCACCGGATATCACGAGAAGATCATTTATCGGGTTTCCACTTAGAGGGTGCTGATGAGGATATTCACCAATCAATACGTCATCCGTTTCACTCGAAAGGAGTCCTTATGCGCGGCTTGAAAGACAAGAGAGTGCTCATCACCGGCGGGGCGAGCGGGATCGGCTTCGCCACCGCGGGACGTTTTCTGGAAGAGGGTTCGCGCGTCGCCATCCTCGATCGGGACGAGACCGCCCTCCGGCGCGCCCGGAAGGAGCTGCACGGCCTGCATGCGATCCGCGCCGATGTTTCGGACGACAGGTCGGTGGCGCGGGCATTCGATGAACTGGACCGGCTGTTCGGCGGGCTGGACGTGCTGATCAATAACGCCGGCATCAGCATCCGCAGCCCGTTCATGGACATCCCGCCGGATCAATGGCGCACGGTCATGGGCGTCAACCTGAACGGCGTCTTCTATGTCGCGCAGCAGGCTGCCCGGCGCATGCTGGCCGGAGGCGGCGGGGTGATCCTGAACATGGGCTCCACCAACGGCCTGATAGGCTATCATCATTACGCCGACTACAACGCCGCCAAGGCCGGCGTGATCGAGTTGAGCCGCTCGATGGCGCTCGAGCTGGGGCCCGCCATCCGGGTCAATGCCGTCTGCCCCGGCTTCATCATGACTCCTATGCAGGAAGCCGAGTACACGCCGAAAATGCGCCGGATGTTTGAAGACAAGATCCCGCTGGGCAAATTGGGCCGGCCGGAGGATGTGGCGGCGCTGTTCGCCTTCCTAGCCTCCGACGAGGCGGCCTTTATCAGCGGACAGTCTTTCGTCATCGACGGCGGCGAGATCGCCGGAGGGCTGGCCAGTCAGGCCTGACCACGAGACGAAGACGAAGTGTATCCGTGGAGCCACAGAGACGCGAAGGCACAGAGACCTGGGAAAAAACTCCGTGCTCTCTATGCCTCCGCAGCGAAATCATCAACAAAAGGAATCGGGCATGGACATCTTAAAAAACAAAGTTGCGCTGATCACCGGCGGCGCCTCGGGGATCGGGCGGGCGACGGCCCTGTTGTTCGCCCGGGAAGGCGCGAGCGTAGCGATCGTGGACATCAACGCGGAAGGGGGGGAGTCCGCCGTGAACGAGATCGAGGCCGCGGGGGGGAGGGCCATCTTCATCTCCTGTGACGTGACCCGGTCCGAGCCGTGTCGGCAGGCCGTCGCGCGGACCGTGGCGGCCTTCGGCGGATTGGATATCCTGTTCAACAACGCCGGCATCATCCGCCGCGCCGACGTGCTGGCCACCACGGAGGAGGAATGGGACCTCGTCATGGACGTGAACGTCAAGTCGATCTTCCTGATGAGCAAATACGCCATCCCGCAGATGGAGAAGCGCGGCGGCGGGGTCATCATCAACACCGGCTCCGGCTGGGGCCTGAAAGGCGGCGCGAGGGCCGTCTCGTATTGCGCGTCCAAGGGCGCTGTGACCAATATGACCCGGGCCATGGCCATCGACCACGGCGGGCGGAATATCCGGGTCAACGCGATCTGCCCCGGCGATACCGATACCCCGATGCTGCGGAGCGAGGCCGAACAATTAGGCCGGTCCGAAGAGCTGTTCCTGGCCGACGCGGCCGTCCGTCCACTGGGACGCTATGCGCGGCCCGCGGAGATCGCCGCCGCGGCGCTCTTCCTGGCCAGCGAAGCGGCGAGCTACGTCACCGGCGCGGCGCTGGTGGTGGACGGCGGGGGGTTGGCGTAAGGGCCATGGCTTGAAGAGGCGCGCGACCACATCTTATTTGAGCGATCGTGACCGCCGCGAACGAATCCGGATTGTGTGATGCCGGGCTTGACCTAAAAAAAAGCCCCAACCCTGAAGGACTGGGGCTTTTTTTCGGTCAGAAGGACTGGCCTGAAAGGCCGTCGCGCTTACTTGATCTCGGCGATCTCCAAAGATCCGTGTCCCTGTCGTTGCAGTTCTTTGATCTGATCAATCTGGTTCATGTGGAGCATGTCTCCTCCCGGCAGGGTATCCTACAGGGTTTTCCCGTCGATTCCAGTCCAAGATTTTCATGGGGAATTTTGACGATTTATTTGTCCATTTCAGTTTGATCATTCTGGGTACTTTGGGTATATCATAAAAAAGGTTGGCCTTAATGCACCTTCGCCCCCTGTCCAGTTTTTGGGGGGAAGCTCAGGGAACCCGCTTCGCGTTTCCCCCTTCCAACGGGCACCGGGAAAATCCGGTCGCCCTGCCTCCTTTTCTCGGGCAGGGTGTCCCGCCCCGCCTTTCGACCAAGGGGGCGGCTCCCCGTGGCAAGCCACGGGGAGCCGCTCGTGATATACGGTCAGTGCGGGAATGGCTTGAATTGGCACGGATTTCGCTGTATTTTTATCCCGGAATGCAACGGTTTTGAGCCGTTCCAGGTTTAAAATGATGAATATGGACGAACAACATCTTGTCGGCCGTATCCAGGCAGGAGATGAGTGGGCGTTCGCCGAGATCGTCCATATCTATAAGGATAG
>Ga0209182_10000274_pt1 | contig 13393 bp, 15 predicted proteins | sample LakBais05cmmetaG_FD_185474 | JGI IMG/M metagenome (GOLD analysis project Ga0209182, IMG submission 185474) | Lake sediment microbial communities from Lake Baikal, Russia to study Microbial Dark Matter (Phase II) - Lake Baikal sediment 0-5 cm... | ecosystem: Environmental > Aquatic > Freshwater...
GGTCAGGGCTGGGTCCAGGCGAAGGGGATCGGTCAGGCAAAGGGAAAGACCGGCTGGGTCTATGGCGGGTACGCCAGAATAGGGCGTGGATCGACAACATATGTGCCCTTTGCCAGGGTGACCGCTTCCACCCCTGTCAAGGTCTACCTCGACGAGAATCTCAGCGAAACCGCCACGACAGTACTCGAGAAGGGCGACAACTTCGTTGCAATGAGAATGACGGCGGACAAACGGGCAATCCAGATCCTGCTGCCGTCGGGAACGACGGCGTTCGTACCGACAGGCAGTGTCACTGTATCTAATTGAAGTCCTGACTATACTCTGCTGAGTGAGAGGAGGTGACGAGTGAAAGAACTAGAGAATGGGGACTTGGTGCTGGACAACGGAATGACAGTCCCCGCGTGCAGGCGCACAAGGACTGAGGTTTACAGCCGCGTGGTTGGCTATCTGAGGCCTGTTTCCCAGTGGAACAAGGGAAAGAAGGCAGAGTGGGCCGACAGAATATGCTTCGAGGCCAAGACACAACGCAGTACGGCACAATGATCGCAATGCGCAAAACGCCGCTGGGCATGGACCTCCTGCAGGACCGTCAGCGGCGTTTTCATATTGTCACGCGGGAAGTACCCCCTCGTGGCAAAACAGAGACATGAGACTGGCGCACTACGAACCACTATCACTCGGCGACTTCCCGGGCAGACTGGCCACAACCGTGTTCACGGTCGGCTGCAACTTCGCATGTCCGTACTGCCACAACCCTGAGCTCGTCACCACCATGGAGAATACGCCACAACTGACCGAAGAGGCATTCTTCGCCTTTCTCGAACGCCGCAGGGGCAGACTCAACGGCGTCTGCATCACCGGGGGAGAACCCACGCTTCACGCCGATCTGGTCGGATTCGTCGACCACATCCGTGCTCTAGGCTATGCTGTCAAGCTGGACACCAACGGGTCCAACCCTGAAATGCTTGGGCGCCTTCTGGAAACAAGCTCTCTGGATTATGTTGCCATGGATGTGAAAGCACCGGCCTCACGATACAGTGACGTGACGGGTAACCCGTATGCTCTCGCCCTCGCGGAGATCTCGATACGGCTTCTGGCCGAGCGTGACACCGTCCATGAATACCGGACGACCATCTTGCCTCTGCTGTTCAGCGAAGTCGACATCGACAATATCGCCCGCATGCTGCCCCCTGGATCGCGCTACGTCATCCAGAACTTCGTCTCTACCAAGACGCTCGACCCCAGCTTCGTCCACGCCAGAGGATTTGAGCCCGGCGACCTCGCAACCATTGCGGACCACATGCGCCTGCACTACCCTCTCCTCCACATCAGCACACGAGGCGGCATCTAGGCTGAGTCGACACGTTCACGACATCTACCCCGGTCGCTCATATCTGCAGACGCCGGCCCCTCCACGTCACCACTCGCCACTTTCCTCTGTAACCAATTCGTCACTGCCGCATCTACATTTGTGTGGAAGGGTGATCTGGCATGGATAGCTACGCCGGACCACTTGTCCTTCCTCACAGACAACGGAAGGAAGCGCTCCACAGGCCCACCTGCGGCTGTGGCAATCATTGCTCGACATCGAATCCGGGCTTGATGTGACTGCCGGATGCGGTCGAACCATGCCCACACAGATGCTTTGTCAGCCTCCTTTCCCAGACAGATGGGCTTCACCGGCTACGCAACGTCTAGAACAACTGGAATGCACCATGGTGGTACTGGAGAACGGAGTGGGCAATCCGGAGCTAACCGTCCCGCTGTAGACAGCGTGAGTCCGTGTGTTGCGCAGGCACACGATATCACATACTCTGGGCTGTGGCGCCACAGCCCAGAGTGCCCCGGCAAGAGTGCTCAGCAATCTCGGATCCTAGCCCAGAGCTTCGAGACCCTCATCGGGGCGCTCACCTGATGAGGCTACGACGATGACCAATACCCTCTGTCCTGCGGCAAGCCCCGCACGACCGGCATGACAATCCTCGTCTTCCTCTTCAGCAACAGTATTGTCTCTCCATGTACTCAAACACAGTCCGACCTCCTGCTACCTGAGACGGCGCTGTAGATCATCTCCGACACCTCGGCCATGACGCGTTTCGCCTGAGCGGCCCGTTCAAAACCTGACGCAAAAACGCAGAGCGAGTAGGTGGGCCCTCCCGACACGGTGACGAGCTCTGCGTCGAGAAGGGAACCACTCATGCCACCCGTCTTTCCCGCCAGGGCGGCATTGCCGGGAAGCGGCCATGCAACCAGGTCTCTCAGCTGGTTCACGCGCAGATAGCCAAGTATGCGTTCGCTCGCCGCGTTCGAGACCAGACGATGCGCGTATACTTGGGCCAGCATGTCGGCGATCTCAGTCGTGGTCACGCTATTGTCGATGCCACGAGCGAGCGTCTCATGGTCCATCATCCGACGTCGGATACTGGTCGCCTCATAACCAAGGTCGCGCAGGACATCGCTCAGACGCTCCATGCCGATCTCCTCGATAAGCTGATTGCAGGCCATGTTGTCGGACACGCCCATCATCATGATGCACAGATCCTGGACCGACCACGGGCGAGTGCCGTCCAGATGCTCGAGAAGGCCGGTCCCATGAGGGGCAGGGACTGTCAGACGAATAGGCCGGTCCCACGCCAGTTCGCCCAGTTCCACCAGCTGCGCAACGCAGACCAGGAGCGGGAGCTTGATGATCGATGCGGCTCCAAACGGGAGACTGCTGTTCTGAGAAAAGATGAGACAACGGTCATCTGCACTCAAGAGCTCAGCGTGCACGGCGCATGGAAATGTGACCGTCGCAAGAACCCCTTGAAGCGCTTTCTGAACCGGAAGGTACCGGGTGTCCTGCTTCATTCCGTCTCAGGCTTCGGCCGGTCGCGGTACACGCGGCGAACCAGCTTACCAACAGTAGCGAGGACCTCGTAGCTGATCGTCTGGGCGAGCGATCCCAGATCACCAGCGGTGATGCACTGGTTTCCGGATTCACCCATGAGCACAGCTTCGTCGCCCACCGCCACACCCTGCACGTCCGACAGGTCGATCATGGTTTGATCCATGGTCACCCGTCCTATGACCGGCGCCCGCTTGCCATGGATGAGCACCGAGGCCTTGTTAGACAACATGCGGGAATACCCATCCGTGTAGCCCACTGGAAGGATTCCCACCGTCGTCGGCTTGTAGGTCAAATAGCTGCGCCCATAGCTGATGCCGTAGCCGGCAGGAACCTGTTTGAACGCTATCACCCGGGACTTCATCGACATTGCCGGCCGCAATCCCGCAATCGGCACGCCCTCGATGGGCGAACAACCATAGAGCAGCAACCCCGGACGGACCCCTTCGAAGGTCGCAGCCTTCATGGTCAGGATGCCGGCCGAGTTGCAGAAATGGGCAACAGGAGGGCGTATGCCCTCCACGGTCGACTGATGGAGGACTTTCTCGAACCTGCGCAGTTGCATGGAGGAGTAGGATTCGTCCGAGTCCGCACAGGAAAAATGCGAATAGATCCCCTCTACCTCAAGACGTTTCATCCCGTTCAGCTTGTGCAGCACGTCCAGCGCCCCTTCCGCAAGAACGCCGCCTCTTCCCATGCCCGTATCCACCTTGAGATGGACCGTCAGCTGCTTTCCGGCAGCTGCTCCAACGAGTTCGCGTGCGACATCGTCGTTGGGGATGCTGAGCGCAATACCTTGAGCGATTGCCTCCTGGACTCCTGATGCGGGGACATAGCCAAACACGAGCATGCGGCCTTTGATACCAGCCCGTCGAAGCTCAAGAGCCTCTTCCAGCGTAGCAAGCGCGAACCAGTCGGCGCCTTCTTCCTGGAGGACCCGCGCCACATGCACCGCGCCATGCCCATAGGCATCGTTCTTGACGACACACAGCACATGGGTCTTCGCCGGCACCATCTCACGGATGACATGATAGTTGCCCCGTACGCAGGCCAGATCGATCTCTAGCCACGTGGAACGCCCGAACTGCTCGACCGAAACGTTGTCCTCTCTCTTCATGACAAAACAATAGCACGATTCAGAGGCCGTTCAACACAGGAATACTCACTGATACGCAGTCTGCAGGCATGCCCGACAAGCATGCAAACGTTGCCATTGACAAGAATCAGGTATTCCGTATAGTAGCGGTGTAATCGATAACTTCGTTATCGGTTACATGCCCTCCTTCGAAAACGGCCCGGACCGCAATCGCGCTTCGGGCTGTTTTCTTTGCTGCCCCTTCTACCAGAATCTAACGGGCTGATAGTCCGCGGTCGACAGGTGTAGTGGCGGTAACTCCCTGTCTCCTGCCGCGCTCCGCAACGCCTCCTCCATCGCAGCCGCGAAGAAACGCTCAGAGCTGTAGTGGTCGACAATGGCTACACAGCCTCCGCTCTGAGACACGTCGAGCGCCCCGTGATAAGTGACATCCCCCGTGATGAGTACCTGGGCTCCCGCTCTGATTGCAGCCGGGAGAAGCGACGATCCCGATCCGGAACAGAAGGCCACGCGTTCGATCGCCTCCGGCAGAGTCCCCCCCACCGGCAACACCGAAAGCACGAAGAACGACTTGACGAACGCGACAAACTCTTCCGGATCCATGACATGAGGCAGCCTCCCCATGTGTCCGAACCCGGCAACTGGGCTCCCGGGAAGATGCTCCTCGAAAACGTCGACTGCCGGCTCCTCGTATGGGTGAGCCCCGCGCAGGGCCTTCAGGACAGATGCCAGGTCCCGGCCGGACACGATGGTCTCGACGCGGTCCTCCGCCACGCTGGTCATGGCATTCTCCTCACCCACGAAGGGATGCGCCCCAGGATCAGGCACGAACCCGCCCGTCCCAGCGGCCCGGAACGACGTGCGCGAATAGGAGCCGGTATGCCCTGCCCCGGCGGCAAACATCGCTTCCAGGACCTGTTCCCTGAACTCGGGAGGAACGAACGTGACAACTTTGTACAACCGTTCCGACTCGTGAAGCTCAAGGATACGCAGGTCAGTGAGGCCCATCCGACGCGCCACAAATGTGTTGAGACCGTCCGGCGCAGCGTCGAAGTTCGTGTGTACTGCCAACAGAGCCATGTCCATACGAATGGCGGCCAACAGCGCCGAGTGCTGGATCGGGTCAAGCTTCTTGATCGCCCTGAAGATGGGGGGATGATGGGACAGAATGAGATTGGCGCCAACCCGGCCCGCTTCCTCGACCGTCTCGTGCGTGACATCCAGACAAAGGAGGACCCCGCGTACCTCGTCGTCCATTGAACCGACGATCAGTCCTGCGTTGTCATACTCCTCCTGCAGCCGAAACGGGGCTACCGTATCGATGAGATCGTACAATTCCCGGATGCGCATTGCGCACCTCCTGTGTCAGCACATTGCTTCCAACAAGAGTATACGGCACGAACGACCGAAGCGACAGGTAACCCACCGGGGCAGAAGACCCGGGACTACTTTCGGGGTGCGGGAAGCCGGTCCTCAGTTGAACCAGTGTGCGCTGTTCTGTCCGCTCGTACCATCCCATAGACCAGAGCGGCTTCTCCCGCAAGAGCCAGGAGATCGCCCGCGCTGTAGGCTGAACCCACGTCGCCGAGAAACGGCAGGACGATATAGTCTCCCAGAAAATTGAGGTGCGTCCGGTCAGTCATGAGAACAACGTTGGCTGCGGTGCCATTCCTGAGCAGCTCCTCTGCGTGAGAACCCTGTCCAGTGGCGATAAGTGCCTGGGGATCAGCCGGCATACGCCCTTGGTTTGCGCCGATGACAAGGATGTTGAACATCAGCCCGGTCAGGAGGACCGGAACGCCGAAAACCCTGCGGTTCACCAGCAGAAACGCCAGGACCATGAGGAGGGTCAGGACATAGACTCCTGGAAGCAGCGCGCCAAGCAGCGATTCCCCGCGGGACGTAAAAATGAGCAACTGAACCACGAACGCCCCCACTCCGAGAGGCAGAGCCTTCAGGTGGAGGTTCTCGATGTAGCGCAGCCGTCCGCCGGTAGCCAGACTCAGACAGAGGGCACACACGAGAACGACAAGAACAAACACGGTCAGCCTTCCCCTGCTGGAACAGCATTACTCACAAGAAACGCGTTTTCAGCCATCATTTTCGCACCCCAGCTTCCTTCGATATGGTAGAGATCCCAAGCAGTTTCCGTCGGTATGATGAAAGCAGGCCAGTCACACCCTCTCTTCCGATTGATGACATGCCGATTTCGCTCTCAACACGCCAAACACGACCTCAGCTTCACCAGCAAGTGCAACCAGATCACCGACGCTGTACGCTGAACCGACCCACCCAGCCGAATCACGATCTTGTCCCCCAGCATGTTCAGCCTTGTGGAATCACTCATCAGGACGCAGTTGGCAGCTGCTCCACGCAGTCGCAGCAAATCCACCTCCTCGACGCGGCCCGCTCCAGCAAGTGCCGCCACAGAAGCAGGCATCCGTCCAGCATTGGCACTGACAACAAGCATGTTGAGCATCAGCCCGACCAAGAGAATCAGAACACCAGAACGCGCCGGTTGGTGACCAGAAACGCCACCAAAGTGCTCAGCGTGACGACGTAAACGACAAGGACAAGCACCTCGCCGACGAAACCTGTTCCCCACTGAGTGAACAGAGCTGTCTGGACCGCAAACGCTCCCAGAGCCATCCACAGTCCCTTGAGCTGCCAGTTTCGGGCATACTCCAGCCCTGCCCCGGTGAGCGAACTGGAAACCAGTGCAACACCCAGGACAGCCAGAATGAGCATACTAGACTTGAACGCCCGCTGCGATGCTGACTCCGTCCGTTGAGTCGACCTGCACAGCGGAAGGAAAATTGGCCATGTCTCCTATCTCAAGGTGTGCATGAACAATCTTTGTGAATGTGGCCACGAGCTCTGGATCGAACTGGGCCCCGCGCTCGTGGTCCAGGATCTTCAGAGCCCCGGTGACCGTGAGGCTCTTGGCCCGGTAGGGCCGCATACTCACCATGGCGTCGAACGAATCTGCAACAGCAATGATGCGCGCACCAAGAGGGATGTTCTCACCCACGAGATGATCCGGGTAACCATTGCCATCATATCGCTCATGGTGGTGCAGGACGATGTTCCGTCCGCCCTGGAACAGCGTCAGCCCCTCCAGCAAGCCAGCAGACACCACGGAGTGTCCCATGATCTGATGGAACTCCTCCGCACTAAGGCCAGGTTTGCGCAGCAAGCCGTCGTCCAGCCCGACCTTCCCCAGGTCGTGCAACACAGCAGCCTGTAGAACCATGTCCGATTCGCCACTCTCCATGCCAAGCTCATTGCAGATATCTTCAACCCATGCCCTGACGCGCTTCGAGTGCTGTGCTGTCTCCGGGCTCTTGCTCTCCAAGACGTCAACCAGCTTCTCCAGAATTGACTGCGTCTGACTCCGGAGAAGCTGTTCTCGTTTCAATGCGGCGTATAACAGCAGAAACGTCGGCAGCATGAGGAGAATGGCTAGGGGGTTGACCCGGAAGAGTGCTGCCAGAACCATTCCCAGCGGGATAAGAGCAGCCGAGTCAAGCCAACACTGCCTCAGGAACGATCCCAGCACTCGTGGCCAGCTCTCGCGAGTGAGGCTCGCAAACAAGCCCGAGAATACGAGTGAGTCGGAAACGAAATAGACCAGTGCACACACGACAATTGCCAGCAGGTTCTGTCCTTCCAGAAAGCCTACTGTGGGCGACCTGAGCCAGTTGTACACGATGCTGGTACCCCCCACTGTGACCGCGTAGTGGCCAGCATTGAAGATGATCTTCTCGAGGGACTTGCGTCCAATCAGGTCACTCGCGATCGAACCGAGCATCGTCAGCAGTATGCCGGGAACAGGCTGCCAGATGCATGCGACCGCGAAGGTCAAGGCCAGTGAGACGGTGACTGCCAGCTCCGCTCCACCATATCCGAAGCTGACTATTGGGTGGGTATCGGCGACAACGATAAACGCAACAACCACGAAGAACCATATTAGGCCAATCGGCGCGCCTGTCCCGCGAACCGACCAACCCACAACGGCAAGTCCTGCCGCAGTAAGAACGACAAACGCTATATACAGCCACCCAGACCAGCCCGCACGTTCTCTCACTAAGACCCTACCTCCGCGTACGACCAATCCTCAAGTTTACTTCACACCAATTGTCACCTCCGATTCCGTCCTGTCAAGCTGCTGCCTCCAACAGCACTGCGCTCTTCCCTGCAGCGGCTAGTGCCAACGCCAGTTGGCCAGGATGGACAGAACGATGGCAGCGATCGAAACAGCGCTTGCGGTGACTTTGCTTCCCCACTTCATAGCAGATACCTCCTTGTGAGATACGACTCTAGTGCCAACGCCAGTTGGCCAGGATGGACAGAACGATGGCAGCGATCGAAACAGCGCTTGCGGTGACTTTGCTTCCCCACTTCATAGCAGATACCTCCTTGTGAGATACGACTCTAGTGCCAACGCCAGTTGGCCAGGATGGACAGAACGATGGCAGCGATCGAAACAGCGCTTGCGGTGACTTTGCTTCCCCACTTCATAGCAGATACCTCCTCTGTATCACGATATAAACTTCCCAATAACCAACCTTACGTCACTACCCACCATGGCAGGAGCTTTTCGAGGACACCGCCGGTCTCTGGTGGTACAAACCGAGGCGGCTGCCGACGTCGACAAGCTCGAAACACTCGACTACGGCGGCTGTCCAACTGATCTCAAGCGAGCCTGGACTGATGCGGAGGAGAACCTGAATGCGTGCAAAAAAGGGGCAGCCACGACCAGTCTTGGTCACCTTCGCGCTGTCATGTCGATGACCTGCCGGAATACTACTGCAATCATTGACCCGGCGGTCCGGATGAACAGCACCCTATACGGGGTCTTCTTTTCAATACTTAGAGTTAGTTTGGTCCACATTCCGATCTTGTCAAGCCCCTCTGTTCGGGCGGTATTCATCGCACCCTCAGCCACACAGCACCGCCAGGGCGGTCTCAGTCTCATGGCAATTCTGTCAAGGCAATCATTAGGTAGAGAAGAAGCCCACAGCACTCTCGCACTATGGGCTTCTTGCCATATACTGACGATGGATGCTTAGTTTGCAGCCGCTACCCGACGGGTGTCCCGTGCAATGACCAATTCCTCGTTGGTCGGGATGACCAGAACCTTGATCCGCGAAGACGGCTTGCTGATGTCTGCCGCCTCATCGTGCTTCTTGGCGCGATTCTTGTCAGCATCGAGTTCTACGCCCAGGAATTCCATGTCCTTGACGACCATTTCACGAACGACATCGCTGTTCTCACCTATGCCCCCCGTGAACACGATCGCATCGGCCCCGTTCATGGCCGCAATGTACGAGCCAATATACTTCTTGAGCTTGTAGCAGAACACTTCAAGTGCCAGCGTCGCACGTTTGTCGCCCTTGCCAGCCTCTTCCTCAAGAGTGCGGAAGTCATTGCTGATGCCCGAAATGCCCAGAACGCCCGAGTGCTTGTTGAGTAGAGCGTTGATCTGCTGAAGGTTCAGTTCTTCCTTCCCCATGATATAGAGGGGGACAGCAGGATCGATGTCTCCGCAGCGTGTCCCCATGGGCAGCCCTTCGAGAGGGGTAAACCCCATAGACGTATCGACGGATTTGCCATGATCGACAGCGGTAATGGAGGAACCGTTGCCCAGATGACACGTGATAAGCTTGAGTTCATCGATGGTCCTTCCCAGCATAGCGGCAGCCTCATGCGCTACAAAATAGTGACTGGTACCGTGAAAACCGTATTTGCGGATGTGGTTGCGGGCGTAGAAAACGTAAGGGATCGCATATGTGAATGCCTTGTCGGGCATCGTCTGATGGAATGCGGTGTCGAAGACGGCGACCTGGGGAACCTTGGGCAACAGGCGCGAGATGGCGTAGATGCCCGCAAGGTTCGGCGGATTGTGGAGAGGTGCGATGTCAATGCACTCCTCGATCTTGGCCACCACCTCAGGGGTAATCAGCGTCGATTCCGAGAACGACTCGGCACCATGGACCACGCGATGCCCAACAGCCTGAATGTCCTCAATGCTCGTGAGGACACCTTTCCCCGGGTCAACCAGGACTTTCAGGATGAGCTCAATGCCAGCCTGGTGCTCAAGGACCTCGTGGACAGAGACGACCTTCTTCCGTCCGGCAACCGTGTGATTAAGCTGCGCCTGCGCAGTACCGATCTTCTCCAGCAGGCCTTCGGCCAGCTGCCGATCATCGTCGTACAGCTTGTACTTGATAGAAGAGCTGCCACAGTTCAGCACCAGAACCTTCATATCTTCTCCTCCGCGTTGTCAACATGAGTCTCATAGCTGTAGAAGCCCTTGCCAGTCTTCACTCCCAAGTGCCCACGTTGAGCCAGGTTCCGGATAAGCGCTTGTGGACGATATCGAGTCTCGCCAAGCTCGCTGAAGAGGTGCTCCGACCACCCGAGGACGATATCCAGCCCGATCTGGTCGGCAAGGGCAAACGGGCCCTTGTTGAAACCGAAACCAAGGCGCATGGCGACATCGATGTCCTCCTTGCTGGCCGTTCCTTCCTGGTAGAGCATGATGGCTTCGTTGATAAGGGGCACGACAAGGCGCGCCGTGATGTAGCCTGGGTTCTCGAGCACGTCGACGGGGGTCTTGCCCATGCGGCGTGCCAGTTCCTTCGCACGGTCGACGGTCGCCTGAGACGTATGGACGCCTCGCACCATCTCGACTAGCTTGATCGCCGGAACGGGCGCGAGGAAGTGCATGCCTACGAGACGCTCCTTGTTGACCATCTTCAGCGCGATGTCAGTGATGGGCAGGATAGCAGTGTTGCTGACGTAGGTGACCTCACCGGGGCATATCTGTTCAAGCTGGGCCTCAAGCTGGGCAAACAGGTCCTGCTTGGCCGCAAGATCATCCGGAATGGCCTCAATGACAAGGTCGACGCTACCAACGTCACTACGGTTCAACGTGAACTTGATGTGAGAAAGCAGGACCTTCTTCTCTGATCCCGTGATACCCCATCGCTGGAGTTCGAGATTGAGACTGTTCTCAATGTTCTGGCGGGCACGCGTCAGTCCGTCCTCCGTTTGGTCGACGAGCACCACTTCGAGACCGTGCGCTGCCGCGTCCTGAGCAATTCCCGCTCCCATGACACCGGCACCAAACACCGCAATCCTTCGGATCTCCATGTACACCTCTCCTGTTACGAGATAGAAACAGTGGCACGCAGTGCGCCCACCGTAATCCTCACGTTAGTGCAGGTCTCCTCTGCTCTCGCGCATCTCCTCGTCGCTGAGACCGAAGTAGTGGCCCAGTTCATGCAGGACAACGTGCTGGACAAGAGGCATCAGCTCGTCGACCGTATCGACCGAGGACTCGAGAGGGACTTTGAACACGCTGATCTTGTCGGGCAGAGTGCCACTGTAGTGCGGCCCCCGGTCCCTGAGCGGAACCCCCTGGTACAACCCCAGCAGGCCGTAGCCGTTGGCAACTCCGGTACGCTTTAGGACATCCATCGGAGGAAAATCCTCGATGACGACGTCGATATTCTTGAGCGCCGTCCTGAACTGGTCAGGAAGCGTGACAAGAGCGACGAGCACGAGTTCTTCGAAGTCCTTCTGTTCCAGTCCAATCACGACGTATCCTGCTCCCTGTTCCGACGGATAGATACTATTTATCATACCACAACCATTGCAGAGGCCAACACCTTTCTGTGACGCCGGCATCTGCAACGCCGAGCCCGGCGGCCGGTCTCCTCGCCATGACACCGTACATACTCACAATTCTTGCATTACGGCAGGACTTCCTCTAGTATGTCGTTGAGGGATGCCGCAAGGCATGCAACCGGGCATCAGGAACGGCTGGAGCTTTCTGGCTCATCTCCTGGTGCCCAGCCCCTCAGCGATCGACCTCACCGTGTGCCTCAGGAGGCGTCCATGAAACAACGCAACGTCGTTCGCACCATCTACTTGTATCTCGTCACTGTGGTCGGGATTGTCACGGCTCTTGTCGGGCTTATCGGGGCAATCACCAGTGTTCTCAACATGTACGTCTTCCGTCTGATCACATCGGACAGCATGCAGAACGAACTCTCCACACTGCTGGAGTTCGCCTCCGCAGTGGCAGTCGGCGTGCCGGTGTGGCTGTACCACTGGGGCATCATTCAGGAAACGCGCCATCGTGCGCCAGCACCTGCCACCCCCGCTCCCACGGTGACCAGCGAGACCGTCGCAGTCACTGCGACGCCACAGCCGGAGGCTCGCCGCGATCTCATCAGAAGGCTTTACATCTATCTGCTATCCGCCATTGGACTGTTCATCGTCATGTTCAACCTCATCGGCGTCGCTCCCAATGTCTATCGGGCGTTCTTCATGTCGACAAGCCCTGTGCCAACACCCATAAAACCGGACGCCTCTGGTCCCGCCTCGTTGACCAATACCTACGCGGTCCAGAGCCTCATCAGGACCATCGTGGCCGTCGTCGTCGGGACTCCCGTCTGGCTATACCACTGGCATCTCGGACAGCGCGAGCACCGGGACCTGCTGGGCGACTGACACAAGGGAAACAGATCACAGACCTGCTCAGAACTACCCTTCCAATGAAGGCGCAAAGTCCCCTGCAGCAACTCAATCGCAAGTCTGTAAAGGGCTTTGCGCCTTCTTGTATTGGGGCCGTTTGGTATATAATTGCTGCATGGCAACCAATCCTGCAGAGGAGAAAGAAGGATGAGAAAACTGTTCCCCGGCCCCCTGGCCGTAGCTCCCGCATTCGGCGCGTCGACGGATTACGAGAGGACCGGCCTGAGGGCGGATTTCATCCAAATCGTTTGTATGGCCGGCGTTTGCAGCGATGGCCACGGTCTCTGTTCCCGTTCCCCTCAGCACAAGCTCCGAACCCATCGTCACCATTCAGCCGGCCAGTTCAACAACCGCCTCCTCCCGGGGCACTCGGGCGCGAACGCACGCGACGACGCCACACGAGTCGTATCACCCAGATTGGCAGTACAGATGCAGAACCTGCACAGTACTATGGCCAATAGTACTGCAGTTCCATCGACCCCAGGGCAGTCCCGGCCTGGACGGTCCCAACTTCCTGCCATGTTGTCCCGTCAGCCCATGACAGAAAGATTCTGGCGCCAGGAGGGTGCAGTACCTGCCCTCTCCGCCGTTGTGAGGGAGTGAAGCCATGAAAGCACTGGAAGTACGCGGCATCTCCAAGATGTTCCCCGGAAACCTTGCGAACGACAACATCTCGTTCTCGGTCGAAAAGGGGGAGATTTTTGCCATCGTCGGCGAAAACGGCGCGGGCAAGAGTACTCTGATGAACATCATTTATGGCATCTACACATCATCGGGCGGAGGCCTCCTCGTCAACGAGAAAGAAGTCAGGATTCGTTCGGTCGAGGACGCCATCAAGCTCCGGATGGGCATGGTGCACCAAG
>Ga0209182_10000275_pt1 | contig 13379 bp, 13 predicted proteins | sample LakBais05cmmetaG_FD_185474 | JGI IMG/M metagenome (GOLD analysis project Ga0209182, IMG submission 185474) | Lake sediment microbial communities from Lake Baikal, Russia to study Microbial Dark Matter (Phase II) - Lake Baikal sediment 0-5 cm... | ecosystem: Environmental > Aquatic > Freshwater...
GCCCCCGTGTCCGTTGAGGATGACGATCTTCCGCAGGCCCCCGGCCACGCGCAGGAGTTCGAGACCTCCGCACTGCACTACATCGCGCCCCACAAGGTGCGCGCGGAGCTGGTCGAGAACGCGGAGGCCCTGAAGGCGTCGGCGGACAAGGGGAGAGTATTGATGGATTCGGTCGTCGACGCGCTGGCGGACTACCTGTGCGCGCTGGCCGAGGGGAGGGCTCGACCTCTCGCGCCGGTCTCCTGGGTCGCGGGCGAAGTGAAGCGGGGAGTCGAGTGGCACCCCTTCGTGAGCCGCGGCTCCGCGCTCCCGGCCGAATCCGAGAACGCCTCCAGCCTGCCGACGGAGCGGTACGAGTGAGGAGGCGCGGTCTTCGTCCTGGATGGAAGACGAACCCTCCGGAATCTTTCTTGGAGCCATCTCCACGCTTGACACCGCCCCGGCACCCCTGATAGGGTGCCCCCGCAAGCTCTTCAGGGTTCTCTTGAGCATGTGCTTCGCCTCACACTCCCTACACATCGGCCTGGCAGATGGTCCGAGGAGATGGGATGTCGGCACGGAAGCGGCTTTGTACCCGGCGTGACGCGCGAGCCCACGGGGCGATCGTCAGCGGGGGTAGGCCTGCTTTCGAGGCGGACATCCGACGGATGGCTCCGCGCGCCGGGCAGGGTCCCGCGGGCGTCTCCGACCCGGAGACGGCCAGGGGCGCCGTCCGGGAGGCACGGGCCTGCGCGGGAAGATCTCGCGGGGGCGAGGTGCGGGACGGATCCGTGTTGCCGCCGCAGCGGTGGTGAAGAGGGTGACGGATCCGGCGAGTCGGCGGGGGCGCTCCATTATCAGAGACAAGGAGGGAGACATGACAGGGAGATGGGTACAGCAACGAGGAATCTGTGTCAGCCTGGCCGCCGTGATCTTTGCAGCCTGGATCGTGCTGCCGGCTCTGGCCGACGCGGGGGCGGCCCCTGAGTACCGCTGGCGGGTCGGCAGCGCCTGGACACAGAAGACGCGGAACGAGTCCATTGCGCTCTTCGCCGAGCTGGCGAACAAGTACTCGAACGGCCGGATCCAGATCAGGTTCCAGCACAGCGGACTCCTGGGCACCCACGACGAACTCTTCCACGCCGTGCGCGAGGGCAGCGTTGAGATGGCGCTGATCTCCCCCTATGTGAACCTGGTGCCGGGAGGCATGCTGAACTGGATGCCCTGGACCGTGGGGACGTTCGAGGAGGCGGCGATCGCCTATGCGCCGGGCGGAGTCATCTACAAGGTCATGGATGACGCCTACGCCGATGTCGGCCACAAGCCGATCTGGACCACGCACCAGGGGGCGTACGGCATCGGGAACCGAACCCGGCCGATCAAGACCCCGGACGATTTCAACAAGCTGAAGCTGCGGGTTTCCGGCTCCCTCGGCTTCGTCCGCACCCTGGAGAATATGGGCAAGGGGTCGGGGATGACGCTGCAGACCCTGCCCTGGGCGGACATCTACAACGCCCTGCAGACGGGGGTCGTGGACGGCGCCTGGAGCCTCTGGCCCTCGCTGGTCGAGGAGCGCCACTACGAGGTCCTGAAGTACTACACGGAGCTGGATTGGGGATGGGATGCCAACAGCATCACCTTCAATCGGAAGCTCTGGGATACACTCCCGGGCGACCTGAAGGATGTCCTGATGCGGGCCGGCAAGGAGGCCGAGGCCCGGGACATGAAGGAGACGCAGGGCGTCATCAAGGAGTACAAGCAGAAGCTGACGAGCGCCGGCATCCAGATCTACTACCCCAGCCAGGCCGAGAGAGAGGTGTTCCGGAAAAAGGCCGACATGCCCGCCGTCTGGAAGGAACTGGCCACCCCCTGGCTCGACAAGAAATACCCGGGCCAGAACATGACGCAGAAGATCATGGCCGACCTGGACAAGCTCAGCGGCTCGGTCAAGCGCTAGCCCGGGCTCGGGATCCCGGCGCAGCCAGGCAGCGTGGCTCGCCGGTGACGGACTGAGGGACACCCCCTCTCCGCGGGGAGGCTCCGGCGGGGAGGGGGTGTCGGTCTGCGCGGCGGAGCGTCCCGGCAGACACGACAACCACCGCCTGGCGAACGGAGGGATTGGAGTATGGTCCGACACGAGGGGTTGTGGAATCAGATCCAGGGAGTTATCAAGACGGCCGAGATGGTGATCTGCGGGGTGGGGCTCTTGCTCACGACGCTGCTCATCTTCGCCCAGGTGCTCAACCGGTACCTTTTCCATTTCGAGATCATGATCTTCAATGACCTGGCCCTCTACACCTTCGTGTTCTTCATGTTGCTCGCTGCCGCCTACACCACATGGAACGAGGGCCACGTGGCGGTGGACATGTTCCGCGAGTGGCTGGTCGAGGGACGGCCGATTGCGGCAGCCGTCTATCGCGTCTCCCTCCGGTTCCTCTCCATTTTCATTCTGTGCCTCCTGCTCCCGGTTGCATACAAGTTCATGCAACGCGCCATCGAGTATCCCGAATACGGGACGCTGGTGCAGTGGTTCAATACTAGCTGGCTCCAGATCCTCGTGTTCTGGTCCCTCCTGCTCGTTCTCCTGCATCTGCTGGTCATCGGTCGGCGGGACATCGGGCAGCTCATCCAGGCGATTCGGACAGGGTCCCGAAAGGAGGAGCGATAGATGGAAGCCGGCCTCATCGTCGGGTTGTTGGTCTTCTTCCTCGGGATCCTGATCGGCCTGCCGCTCTGCTGGGTCTTCCTGGGCAGCACCCTCGCGACGATCGCGCTCATCAGTGGATCCACATCCTTCATAGCGGGGACGTTCTACCATGCCATCGACAACTATGTCCTGATGGCCATCGCGTTCTTCATCTTCGCCGGAAGCCTCCTGTCGGAATCCGGAATCGCCGACCGCATCATCCGCCTCTCGTACGCGCTGGTGGGACGCGTCCCGGGCGGTCTGGTGGACGTCGGGATCGTGGCCGCGGTGTTCATGGGCGCCTTGACAGGGTCGTCGCTGCCGGTCATCGGGGCGCTGATTCCGCTCCTCGTGCCCCGGCTCGAGAAGTATGGGTTCCAGCGACATTACACGGCGGCAGTCCTCTGTTCGTCGAGCTTTCTCGGGTATCTCATCCCGCCCAGTGTCCCGGGACTGCTGTACTGCCTGGTCGCGCAGCAGTCCGTCGCCGCCGTGTTCCTGTCCACCGTGATTCCCGGCCTGATCCTGGCCTTCGGCTACATCCTGGTGAACACCGCCATCTGCCACCGTTACATGCAGCCGGCGCAGGATGTCCCGGTCCTGCCCACCACCTTTGGGGAATCCATGAAGGCAATCGGCACCTCGTTCTACAGCGCCATTCCGGCCCTGGGGTGCCCGTTCGTCGTCCTCGTGGGTATCTACGCTGGCGTCTTCACGCCCAACGAGGCGGGGGCCGTGGCCGTCGTGTACACGGCCTTCGTCGGACTCTGGATCTATCGGGAAATGACCTTTGCCTCGATGTGGGGGGGCGTGAAAAGCTCACTGGTGACCCTGGGGATGATCACGCTCCTCCTGGGCCTCGGGACGGTGTTCACCAGGCTTCTGATCCGGGAAGGCCTGGCCCAGATCATGACGGACTTCGTCCTGGGTATCTCCGAGAACAAGTATGCCATCCTGCTCATGATGAACATCCTCCTCCTCATCCTGGGCATGTTCATCGATGGGATCCCCATCCTGATCATCGCGGTGCCGCTGCTCGTCCCGATCGCCCAGCAACTCGGTGTGAACCTGGTTCATCTGGGGGCGGTCATCGTCTTCAACGTGGGCTTGGGTGTGGTCACGCCTCCGTATGCGATCTCGATCTTCGTGGGCACACGCTTGGCGAATGTCCCCTATGGTATGCTGGTCCGGCCGATGATGATCTACCTCTTCCTGGTGGGCATCCCCGCGCTCCTTCTCACCACCTACATCCCGTGGCTTTCACTGTGGCTTCCGACCCTGATCCTGGGGAAGCAAGTCGTCGGGGCGTGGTGAAAGCCGACCGAAGGAGGATCGCACGAAAGGAGGTGTACGAGCGATGCGTGAGGTACTCTGGGAACGGCTAAGGCGGACGGAGATCGAACAGGCTGCGAAGGCGGGCGCGGTGGCGATCATCCCCATCGCGTCCCTCGAGCAGCATGCGAACCACCTGCCGGTGAACACCGATTCCAACATCGTGTCTACCGTGGCGAGGCGGGCGGCGCTGGCAGTGGAGTTTCCGGTGCTGGTCCTCCCCACGGTCTGGACCGGATATTCGCCCCACCACATGCGGCATCCGGGGACTGTGACGCTTACGTACCACACCTTCGTCGAGGTGCTGACCCAGATCGCCAAAAGCGTCCACACGCACGGCTTCCGGAAGATCCTCCTGCTCAACGGCCACGGGGGTAACACCGCGATCGTGGCCGGTATGCGGACGAAACTGGCGGAGGAGGACGGCGTCGCCTCGGTGGTGGGCTGCGACTACTGGGACGCGCCCGGCATGCCGGACGCCATGCGGCGGCTCTGCCCGGTCGACCGCGGCTTTGTCGGCCATTCCGGCGAGTTCGAGACCTCCGTCCAGATGCATCTGCAGCCCGAGTTGGTGGACGCCCATCAGGCGGTGTGGGCACCGGGCGCCTTCGGCGATCCCTCCGCGGGCAGCGAGGAGAAGGGCAAGGTCTTGATCGAGGCGGCCGTCGAGGGGTTGGTCCGGCTGCTACAGAGCTACCACAGCGGCGAACTGGAAGACCGGTTCGTCTGGCGAAAAGAGGCGCCGGTGCGGTGAGGAGCGCGCCATGCTGGACGTCCTGATCAGAAACGGCCGGATCGTCGACGGCTCGGGGAGCCCGTGGTTCAGAGGCGAGATCGGGATCCGGGGGGAGCGGATCGTCTCGGTTCGCCACGCGATCCGTGATGAGACAGCGCGGGTGATCGACGCGGCGGGCCTGGTCGTTTCGCCCGGATTCATCGACATGCACACCCATTCCGACCTCCGGGTGTTCGCCCACCCGGAGGAGGATTCCAAGCTGCTCCAGGGCATCACCACCGCCCTCATCGGTCAGGACGGGCTCTCGGTGGCCCCCATCGACGACGCCAGCAAGCCGCCCATGATGCGGCGGGTGTCCGGGCTGCTCGGGACCTATCTGCCGGAGTGGAACTGGAACTCGCTGGCCGAGTTCCTGGCCCGCCTGGACAGCCTGCCGCCCGCGACCAACACGCTGATGCTCATCCCGCACGGCCCCATCCGGACGGCGGTTCTGGGGTGGGAGAATCGGCCCGCCACCCCGGAGGAGCTGGCCCGGATGGAAGCGATCCTGGCCCGGGCCTTCGAGGAAGGGGGGATGGGGTTCTCGACGGGGTTGATCTACCCGCCGGGCATGTATGCGGACCGGACCGAGCTGGTGGCGCTGTGCCGCGTGGCCGCCGCCTACGGGGGCTTCTTCGTCGTCCACCTGCGCAACGAAGGGGATCACGTGCTGGAGTCGACCCGCGAGGTCGCGGAGATCTGCCTCGAGGCGGGCTGCCCGCTGCACGTCTCCCACCTCAAGGTGGCGGGGAAGGCGAACTGGGGCCAGGCGGGCAAACTGCTCGGCCTCATCGACTCCTACCGGCAGCGCGGGGTGGAGATCACCTTCGACCAGTACCCCTACGTGGCGGGCAGCACGATGCTGGATGCCGTGATCCCTCCCCGGTTCCATGCCGGGGGAACGGCCGGGCTGATCGAGCGGCTCCAGGATCCCGCGGTGCGCGAAGAGATCCGGCGGATCCAGGACCTGGTCACGCCCGAGCGCTGGGAGAACTGGGTCTCCCTCTGCGGCTGGGACGGGATCTGGGTCAACGCGGTCGCGACGGAGGCCAACCGATCCGCCGAGGGGCGCTCCATCGCGGAGCTGGCGGCGGCCACCGGCAAGCGGCCCATCGACGTGGTCTGCGACCTGTTGGTCGCCGAGGACGACGCCGTGACCATGACCGTCTTCTACGGCTGCGAGGAGGACGTGCGGGCGATCATGCGGCACGAATGCATGACGATCTGCTCGGACGGGATCGTGGGGGGCAAGCCCCACCCGCGCGTCTATAACACCTGCGCCCGATTCCTGGGAAAGTACGTCCGGGAGGACAGCGTGTTATCGCTCCCCCAGGCCATTCGGCGTATGACCTCCTTTCCCGCCCAGCGCCTTGGACTGCAGGACCGGGGGCTGCTCCGGGAGGGGATGGTCGCGGATATCACCGTCTTCGATCCGGATACCATCATCGACACGGGGACGTACGCGGAGCCGAACCAGCATCCGATCGGCATCTCGCACGTCCTGATCGCCGGCCGGCCGGCGGTGGAGGACGGAAAGCTGACGGATGTCAGGGCCGGCAGGGTGCTGCGCCGGCGGTAGCCAGTGCGCGGACGGCGACCGTGTCCGCGGACGGGGGGGGTCGCCACTGCGCCGGAAGGGCCTGGCTGCGCGTGAAAGCTAGTCAAACCGAGGTGAGGAGAGACCATGAATTTTGACCTGGTCATCAAGGGCGGCGAGGTGGTGGACCCCGGCAGCGGGCTGCTGGGGCGGATGGACGTCGGGATCCGGGGCGGCGTCATCGCCGCGGTGGACCGCTCCCTGCCCAGCGAGGGGGTCGGATCGACGCTGGACGCTACGGGGCTGGTGGTGACGCCCGGCCTGTTCGACCTGCACACGCACATCTACTGGGGCGCCACGTACTGGGGGATCGAGCCGGATCCGATCGCGGCGCGCACGGGGGTCACTACCTGGCTCGACGCCGGGACGGCGGGCGGCTACGGCTTCCCGGGCTTCCGTCGCCATGTGATCGAGGGGAGCGAGGCGCGCGTCTTCGCGCTCCTGAACGTCTCGGCGATCGGGCTCGTCGCGCCCACCTACGAGCTGACCAACCTCGACTACTGCGACCTCGATCTGGCGCGCCAGATCGTGGAGGCCAACCGCGACGTCATTCTGGGCATCAAGGCCCGGATCGATGTGAAGACGACCCGCGGGGTCGGCCTCGAACCGCTGCGCCTGGCCCGGAAGCTGGCCGATCAGGTCGACCTGCCGTTGATGGTCCACGTCGCGATAGGGCCGCCGGCCCTGGACGAGATCTTCACGTTGCTGCGCCCGGGCGACATCCTGACCCACTGCTGCACGGGGCACAACAACCGCATCCTGGCGCCGGACGGGCGAGTCAAGGACTTCGTCCGCCGCGCCTGGGACGCAGGGCTCGTCCTGGATGTCGCGCACGGGACGGGGAGCTTCAGCTACGAGGTCGCCGAGCAGATGCTGGCGGCGGGGACACCCCCCGACGTCATCAGCACCGACGCGCACCAGTTGAGCATCCAGGGCCCGATGTTCGACCTGCCCACGACGCTCTCGAAGTTCCTGAATCTCGGGATGAGCCTGCCCGACGCGATCGAGCGGGCGACCGCGCGACCGGCCCGCGCCGTCCGCCGCCCGGACCTGGCGAGCCTCAAGCCCGGGGCGCCGGCCGACGTGGCGGTGTTCGCGCTGGAGGAAGGCGCCTACACCTTCCACGACGTCTTCATGACGGCCCGGGCGGGCAAGGTCCGGCTGGTGAACCGGACGACGCTGCGGGCCGGCAAGCCGATGGCGCGGTGCCCGGAGCCACCGCTGGCACCCTGGGCCGTCCTTCCCGAGGAGCAGCGGGCGGGCGGAGACCGCGCACCCGGCAGAGGGTAGGTTGGAGAGCGTCAATCCACGATGAACAGCTTCGCACCGGTGCGAGTGGAAGAGCGATGGGGCTCGGCGTTGTCCGCCACCTGGTAACTGATGCCGGGCGTGAGGACGAACTTGCGGCCATCCGCCAGCTCGGTGTGCAGCTCCCCTTCCAGACACAACAGAATGTGGCCCTTCGAGCACCAGTGATCGGCCAGATACCCGGGCGTGTATTCGACCATGCGAACGCGAATCCAGCCGAAGGTCTGCGTGCGCCAGTAAGCCGTCCCCGTCTCACCCTTGTGTTCGGTACGCTCGACCCTTGACCAATCAGTAATGCCAAAGGGAATGTCCGACATTTGCATGGATTCACCTCGTCAGGCGTCTTCCATCTCGAGCGCGGTGTTGCGCAATCTCCGAATGGACTCCGAAGAGCGTCGGCTGCTCCTCCGCCGGCAGATAGGCCCGGCGCAAGGGACCCTTCACGCGCTCGATGCGCACCTTGGAGCGATATGCCACAGGATCGTCCATGAAGCCCTCTCAGGTGTGTTCTTCTCTATCCCGGCTGCGCCTCAGCCTTCATCTTTCTCTTCAGCCACTCGGGGTGGCACACGACGTAACACTTGGAGCAGGCGTTGTAGGTAAAGGCCGCCCGGTATGCGCGGTCCCACGGGAACCGCTTCTCGCCCGCCAGGAGAAACTCCTCCCGCACCCGCTCGGCATCATCCTCTTCATCGAAGGCCGGCATGGGCACATCGGAAAGCCCGTAGCAATGATCGTCCATCACCATCCCGCCACACGCCCATTGGCAGCGGGCATACGACAGCCAGCCGTACCGGTATTCCTTGCCCGCCATGGTCATGACCCGATCACGGTCGGGTCGGATGGCCTGGACGGGGCAGATGGACACGCACGGGCGGGGACAGCCGGCGCACGGATCCTCGTCAAGCATCGGATCCGGCTCCAGAGGCGCGGCGGTCACCACGGTGATCAACTGGACGGCGCCGCCATATTCCGGGGTCACCAGAAAGCCGCCGCGACCCAGGCGCCCCAGCCCCGACGCCATGGCCACGTGTCGGTGTGAAATCTCCCCCACGCCCTTCTCCTGGTAGTAATACTGGTTCGCCGGCACCGGGAGGCTGATGTAGCCCAGATCTTCCAGAGAATTGGCCAGGTCCAGCGCCATGTCGTCCAGCCGCGCCTTGGGCTCCAGCCCGGCGAAGCGGGAAAAGGGCATCGGACTGACCCCCCGTAGATGGAGCTGCTGCACGCCGCGGTTGATCCGATAGGCCATGGAAACCAAGCTCTTGGCCTCTGGAAGCAGCCGGCGCGGGTGCAGGTCGGGCGGCGCGCCGTCCATGCGCTCGATGGGAGCGATCCCCACCAGATGGGCGCCCAGCGCCCGCGCCTTGTCTTTGACCTCCCGGGTGAGGAGGTCCTGGGGAGGCCGCAGGGTATCCTTGATCGGCTCTCCGCAACCAGGCTCTGTGCTCATCTCGTCCTCGCGTTCCTCGGATTGCGCGTGCTAGACAGTCTCGACACTTCGCCCGCGCGCCACCATGTGCTGCGCCTTATGCCCGATCCGCTGTCCGAGGACACGGGCGGATTTCAGGGCGGCCAGCTGATATTCGACGGGGTTGTACATGCTGAGCCCCGCCCGTTCCAGCAAGCCGTACTGGGCGACAACCCCGCTGTACTCGCAGACCTCCAAGGAATCTTCGCAACCCAGACAGGGACTCGCGCCCGCAGCGGTCACGCGGCCCAGCGCGTTTATCCCGTTGTTCCGCATGAACTGGAGCAGCGCGTCGGCCAGCGTGCCGGCCAGCTCCGGGTTGGCCCCGACGACCACGGCCGCCCCCACCTTGCCTCGGGTGAGCTGGCGATGATGGCGAAGCGACCAGAACCGCTCCATCAGCATCTTGGTGGAGGCGTCGATCATCCCGGAAAAGGCCCACCCGCCGATCACGAGGGCGCTCGCATCAAGGATCTTGTCGCTGAGATCCTTCCAGTCGTCCTCGATGGTACAGACGTTATCGGTCCGGCAGGCGTTGCAGGCCTTGCACGGTCGGATCTCCAGCGCGTGCAAGCGCACCAGTTCGTGGGGCAGGCGGGAGGCGGACAAGACCTCCTGGACGAGCGTGTCCACCTTTCCCCCCTTCTGGGGCGAGGCACTGATCCCCAACACCTTCGGCTTCATCATCTTTCTCCTCTCGCCAGGCCGCACACCTGACCGCCGCCGAGCCCGGGGGACGCTTCAGGATCGAGCAAGCCCACACGAACCCCTTGGTCGGAAGACTCGGCAGCCTGTTAGAGCGCGTACAGCTCTTCGCCCTTCAGGACGCGCACGCCGCCTTCCGTCAGCGTCTGGATCGCCTTGTCCAGCCCGTCGACACGGAAGATCATGATGGCGTTATCCCCCGAGCGCTGGACGAAGGCGTACATGTATTCTACGTTGATCCCCGCCCCGTCCAGCATCCCCAGGATCTTTGCCAGGCCTCCCGGGCGGTCCGGTACCGCCACGGCAAGTACGTCGGTCTTGCCCCCGGTGAACCCGTTGGCTTTCAGGACCTGCTGGGCACGGTCGGTCTGGTCGACAATCAGCCGCAGGACGCCGAAGTCCGTGGTATCGGCCAGCGAGAGCGACCGGATGTTGACGCCGGCGTCGGCGAGGATGCGGGTCACCTCGGCCAGGCGGCCCGACTTGTTCTCCAGGAAGATCGAGATCTGCTCCACGCGCATAGCGGCCCCTCCTTGTGCGGCTAGACCGTCCGCTTGTCGATCACCCGCTTTGCCTTCCCCTCGCTCCGCTGGATCGTCTTCGGCTCCACCAGCCGCGCCTTGCAGGAGACCCCCAGCAGATCCTTGATGTCGTGCTCCACCCGCTTCGCCAGCTTCTCCAGCCCCTTGATCGCGTCGGTGAAGACCGACTCGTTGATCTCGACCTGGACCTCCAGGACGTCCAGGGTCCCGTCGCGGGTGACGATGAGCTGGTAATGCGGCTCCACGCCCTCGATCTCCATCAGCACCGACTCGATCTGGGAGGGGAAGACGTTCACGCCGCGGATGATCAGCATGTCGTCCGTCCGTCCGGAGATCCGCTCCATCCGCAGGAGCGTGCGGCCGCAGGAGCACGGCGTCGGGATCAGCCGCGAGATGTCGCGCGTCCGGTAGCGCAGGACCGGGAACGCCTCCTTCGTCAGCGTCGTGAAGACCAGCTCTCCCGCCTCGCCGTGGGGCAGCGTCTTCCCCGTCGCGGGGTCGATGATCTCGGGAATGAAGTGATCCTCGAAGACGTGAAGCCCCTGCTTCACCTCGATGCACTCCGAGGCGACGCCCGGCCCGATCACCTCGGAGAGTCCGTAGATGTCCAGGGCATCGATCTTGAGCTGCCGCTCGATCTCGCGCCGCATCCCCTCGCTCCAGGGCTCGGCCCCGAACAGACCGCACTTCAGCCGCAGCGCGGCGGGGGACACCCCCTCCTCGGCCATCACCTCGGCGAGATTCAGGGCGTAGGACGGAGTGCTGAGGAGGATGGTGGACCCGAAGTCTTTCATGATCAGGATCTGCCGCTTGGTGTTCCCGCCGGACATGGGGATCACGGCGGCCCCGATCTTCTCGGCGCCGTAGTGCGCCCCCAGGCCCCCCGTGAACAGGCCGTAGCCGTAGGCGTTGTGCACGATGTCGCGGCTGCTGGTCCCGCCGCAGGAGAGGGTGCGCGCCATCAGCTCCGCCCAGGTGTCGACGTCGCGCCGGGTGTAGCCCACCACCGTGGGCTTCCCCGTCGTCCCCGACGACGCGTGAATCCGGACCACCCGCTCCATGGGCACGGCGAAGAGGCCGAACGGATAATTGTCCCGGAGGTCGTCCTTGGTGGTGAACGGCAGGTGGGAGAGGTCGTCGAGCTTGCGAAGATCCCCCGGCTTGTACCCCATCTCGCCGAGCTTCCGCTTGTAGAACGGCACGGTGGAACAGACCCGATCCACCATGGCCCGCAGCCGTTTCAGTTGCAAGGCCTCCATCGCCTCGCGCGGGAGCGTCTCGTACTCGTCGTCCCAGATCATCGGTCTCCCTCCATCTCTGGAGAACGACCAAATCCCAATGACCAAATCCCAATCGGGCAAGCGCCTCGCGGGAGATGACCGGGTCAGCGCGTCTCCGTCTTGGTCATTGGCAATTGGTCATTGGTCATTCGGCTGGATGTCTCCGTGCGGCACCAGCGCGCGTCCGGCGCGGAACGCCTGGACGTTCACCTCGACATACTTCGCCGGCAGCCGCTTCGTGAGTGCCGCCACGTATGCGTCCTCCGGCAAGGGGAGAAAGTGGGAGGCCGCGCCCGCCATCACCATGTTCACCGCCCGGACCTCGTGGAGCGCAAGCGCCGCGGTTAGGGCGTCCACCAGATGGACGTGGGGGGTCACGACGCGCAGCGCCTCCTCGATCCCCTCGGGGTAGCACTCCTGGCCGGAGCTCACCGGCGCCGGGGGAATCTCCTGCGCGTTCACCACCGCCGTCCCGCCCGGCTTCAAGTAATGGATGAACCGGAGCGCCTCCAGCTTCTCGAAGGCGATCAGGAGGTCGGCCGTCCCCGGCTCGATCAGCGGCGAGTAGACCTTCGGCCCGAACCGCAGGTGGGTCGTCACGGCGCCGCCCCGCTGGGCCATGCCGTGCACCTCGCTCTTCTTCACGTCGTAGCCGCCGGCGAGGAAGGCCTCGCCGAGCACCTCGGAGGCGAGGAGAATCCCCTGCCCGCCCACGCCCGCCAGAAAGATGTTGCCGCGCGGCGCGCTCATCGGGCCGCCTCCACCATCGCCCGCATCTTGCACACATCCGGGCAGAGGTTACACCCGTCGCACATCAGCCGGTTGATCCGGACCATGCCCTTCTGGGCCGGCTTCTTGCCCGCCGCCACCGCCTCTTCCGGCGTCAGCGGGATCCACTCGATGGCCGGGCAGCCCAGCTTACCGCAGGCCTTGCAGCCGTTGCAAAGCTCCTCGACCACCTCGAGAGCGGGCCGCCGCTCCGCCCGGTGCTCGGGCAAGAGGACGCAGGAGGCTCGCGCGATGACGACCGACGGGGCGTCGCGGCCGATCTCGCGCCTGAGGACCGCCTCGGTCGTCTCCTGGTCGTGGGGGTTCACCGTGTAGACGTGCTCGACGCCGATCGCCCGGCAGAGCGCCGCCAGGTCCAGCCGGTGGGTGGCCTCGGCCCGGAGGGTCTTCCCCGTCCCGGGGTGATCCTGGGCGCCGGTCATCGCCGTCGTCCCGTTGTCCAGGATGATCACCGTGGAGAAGCCCCGGTTGTACACGACGTTGATCAGCCCCGTGATCCCCGAGTGGACGAAGGTGGAGTCGCCGATCACGGCGACCACCTTCCCCCGCGCGGCCTCACCCAGCGCCTTCTCCATGCCGAAGGCGGTCCCGATGGAGGCCCCCATGCAGACGCAGGTGTCCATGCTCTTGAGCGGCGGCAGCGCCGACAGGGTGTAGCAGCCGATGTCGCCCGTCACGGTCACCTTGCACTTGTTGAGGGCGAAGAAGAGGCTCCGGTGCGGGCAGCCGGCGCAGAGGTTGGGCGGGCGGTTGGGGACGATGGCGGGCTCACGCACGGGGGCGGCCTCGCCGCTGATCGCCTGCCGCACGATCCGCGGGTTGAGCTCTCCCAGGAGCGGAATCCGGTCCTTTCCCTCCACCGGGATTCCCAGCGCCTTCACGTGGGTCTCGATGATCGGATCGAGCTCTTCCACC
>Ga0209182_10000276_pt1 | contig 13359 bp, 15 predicted proteins | sample LakBais05cmmetaG_FD_185474 | JGI IMG/M metagenome (GOLD analysis project Ga0209182, IMG submission 185474) | Lake sediment microbial communities from Lake Baikal, Russia to study Microbial Dark Matter (Phase II) - Lake Baikal sediment 0-5 cm... | ecosystem: Environmental > Aquatic > Freshwater...
AACCGCTGTAGTCGCTAACCAACATGCTGATTTAGCAGTACCGGCTCAGCCGTTACTCGTATCGCACATGAAGCCTGCTGCATCCTTCCACATTTTCATGAGATCCGTCCTGCGGAGACCCCCCGATTCATTCGGGGGAGGAAGCAGGTCGCCCGACCCTCCGCAACTTCTGATCCCTGACATACCTCGCTATCGCTTCCGCAGACACATGCCCCACCGTCCCAATGTGATAGCTCGGGCTCCATTGATGCCCCTGGAGGAACATTGTCCGAAGGATTGGAAGCTCGTCGAACAACACCCTCGCGCTGATCCCTTTCAGAGCCTTTACGATCCCGACAGGAGATTCCGTCGGGGGTGCTCCGATGAAGAGGTGCACATGGTCGGCCATCACTTCCAGCTCCTTGACTTCCGAGCCCCGAAACTCTGCTATTGACCTTATCACGGTTCTCAGGCTCTTCTGAACAGCCATGGGGAGATCCTTGCGGCACTTCGGACACCAGACAATGTGATAGGTGATCTCGTACGCCACGTTCCACTTTCACCATAGTCCCACAGAGTCCCATATACACCACATGATATGCGATCTGTTCGTGGAGAGAACCATAACCGTTAAGTTGGAACCATCCGAAGCCATTGGGCAGACAGTCCGCATCTTCAACGAAGCCACGAACTTCTTTCTCAGGTTGGGCTTCCACAACAGGACGCATTCCAAGAGGAAGCTCCAGGCGCTCGGATACTACGAAGCCCGCGACAAGTGGCCTGCGCTTCAATCCTCGCTTGTCCAGGGAGCGCGAGACTGTGCCGCTGATATGCTGAAACGGGAGCGGTGCAGGAGATTGCCGATCAAGAAACCACACAGCTCTGCGAGATTCAACCAGAGAACGTTCAAAGCCTACCTCGATAGCGGATCTCTGTCTCTGACCACCGTTGAGGGTCGACTCAAGGTCCCGCTTCGCATTCCCGAGTACTTCAGGAAATATGCCGGTGGCAAGGTCAACGCCCTCAGAATCCGAGAGGTTGACCATGATCTGATGGCCGATCTAGTGGTCGAGCTTCCCGATGTCTCGATCAAAGAAGTCGCCAATCCGCGGGTCGTTGGCATCGACAGAGGCATCAACAACATCGCCGTCACATCCGATGGCGGATTCTTCAACTCCAAGCATGTTCGGAATGTCCAAGGCCGCTACGCGTATCTCAGACGCGAGTTGCAGTCTGCAGGCACCCGCTCGGCAAAGAGGCACCTCAAGCGCCTCTCGGGACGGGAGAGACGGTTTCAAGCAGACGTCAACCATAGGATCGCCAAAGAGATAGTCGGAACGGACTTCGATGTTCTGGCCTTGGAGGATTTGAGCATCAGGAAGGACAAGAGATTGGGGAAGGGGTTCAACCGCAAGCTCGGCAGGTGGGCCTTCGCTCAATTCGAGACTTTTCTACGCTACAAGTCCGATGAATGCGGGAAACAAGTGATCTCGGTTCCACCGGAGTACACCAGCCAGATGTGCTCTCGATGCGGTAATCTCGGGATAAGGAAGGGGCACTCGTTCCAATGCCCCGTCTGTGGCCACTCGCTTAATGCCGACCTCAACGCGGCAAGGAACATCGCCAGCCTCGGCAACGCCTTGGTTGGCAGGCCCACCGTCAACGGGCCAATCGTAACGACCTGTGACGCGGAGAATCGAACCTCCGTTGAGGTCAGTTACAAGCCACCCATTTCAATGGGTGGTAGTTGACAGTGTCGAAGAACCCGACGATGCCCATGCTATCCATGACGAGCCTGAGCGCGGAGCCCGGGGTTCGGCCAGTGTTGGAGATAAGACCTGTCCTGTACCCATTCTCCTTCACGGACCTGAGAGCCTCTTTCGCCCCAGGAAGCATCCTGGGCGGGTTGTCGAGTATGCACTCCGCGTAGATCCTCTCCACCGCTGCAAGGTCCTGCTTGCTCAGCTTGCACGCGAGCTTGTCGTCTATTGAGCTGAGCATGAACAGCACCTGGTCGTGGACCGGCATGTCCCTCCTCTTGCTCCATGTGAGCTCGAGGAAGTCTCCGGTCTTCTTGTAAGCGGACCCTATCTCGTCCTTTGAATGAATGATACCTCGCGAACTCAGGAGCGAACCTATCTTCTCGATCCTTAGCTTGGCCAGTCGGTCCGAACCTCCAGGGTGCTCCTGGATTAATGTGTCCCAGAGATCGAACGTAACGGCCGTGATCTTTCGCATGGTAGGCGGCTGGAGCTACGGTAGCTGGTCTATTGAAACAGCCTATACTACAACGGTGCCTGTCCCGCCAGGAGCTGCTGTGGAATGCCCCAAATGCCGGTGTCGGGAACCCTTAAATAGGACGTCGATATTAGACGGACTAAAGAGCGGTTTGACGGCCATAGTGGCGGGGCTACACCTGGTCCCATTCCGAACCCAGAAGTTAAGCCCGCCTACGTTCTCCGTGGTACTGAGGTGCGCGAGCCCTCGGGAAGCCTAAGACTCTTCGGAGTCTCTTGGCCGTAACGGCTAGATACGCTAGCCAGGTACCTTCGGGTACAGGGTGAACCGTATCGTTTGAAACCGTTACGGGCTTGGTAAGCTGTCAGCCACTCTTTACTCTACTTCTAATTTCCGCATGCGTGTACATGGTATCCACCACGAAGGGTTTATATCACGACAGATAGCTTTTCGAGCTGGAGCTGGCAACATTGGCTCTCACCACCAACGAGAAGTACATCCTGGTAGCGATACTCGCTGCGGTCATGATCTTCGTCATATTCTTCGAGATGAGATACATGCGCGGCAAGGCCAAAGTCGTCAGGCACACGGCGCTCAAGAAGGACGAGGCCTACAACGCGGTCCTCACGACCCGCTCCGTCATCAATGTCATGCAGCGCCAGGGTGCTGAGACGAGATCAGCTCAGACTATGGTAGGAGCCGCAAAACAGGCCATGGAGCAGGGCGACTACGACCACTGCATGGAACTCTGCGAGAAGGCGAGGGACGAGATGACCTCGCTGCCCAGGAAGACCGCCGAGCCTGCGGAGGGCCACGAAGATGATGCGGTCGAGAAGGAACGGTTCGAGAAGGTTGCGGAGAGCATACTCGCGGCCAAGAGCCGAACGTCTAAGACGGATTCCTACAAGGGCACGAAGCTGACAGTAGACTCTGACGGGAACTTCATGAGTGCCAAGTTCGAAATCAACACGGCGAAATCCGACATAAGGAAGGCCGTCGAGAGTGGCCTGGACACATCCGATGCGCAGGACCTGATGACCGATGCAGAGGCTGCGTTCGTCGTTGGCAGCTACACGAAGGCCCTATCGCTCGCAGTCAAGGCCAGGAAAACTGTGAGCGCGGAGGCTGAGGGAGAGACCATACGTTTGAGGGCCGGGGATGAGCCGGAGGAACCGGATGCTGAGCCCACGGCCGAGGAGATGTCCATAAGGTCCACATGGGCGTGCGGTCAGTGCGGCGCGCCTCTCGAAGGTGACGATACGTTCTGTCACAAGTGCGGCGCGAGAGTCGAGCGTGAGAGGGTCTGCGATTCGTGCGGTACGAAGGGGCGCTCTGAGGACACGTTCTGCAGGAAGTGCGGTTCGAAGCTCTAGCGCAGTCCGTATTTGTTCTTGATTATCACCGTTGCGAGCGCGCCCGCGCCGAAGCCGTTGTCAATGTTGACCACTCCTATTCCGCTCGAGCAGCTGGAGAGCATTCCCAGGAGGGCCGCCATGCCCCCGAAGCTGGCTCCGTAGCCGACACTCGTTGGGACCGCCACGACAGGCTTGCTCGTCAGGCCGGCAACGACGCTCGGGAGAGCGCCCTCCATGCCAGCGAGCACGACGATCACGTCCGCGGAGTCGAATTGCTTCAGGTTCGAGGTCAGTCTGTGCATGCCTGCTACTCCGACATCGTAGAGCCGCTCCACCTTGCATCCGAGCAGTTCGCACGTGACAGCCGCCTCCTCCGCCACTGGGATATCCGATGTGCCGGCGGTGACAATGAGCACCTTTCCCTTCGAGGTTCGCTTCGTCACCCCGATTGTCACGATCCGTGCCTCTGGATACCATCTCACCCTGGGGCCGAATCTGCCTTTGAGCTTCCGGTAGACCTTCTCGTTCATCCGCGTGAACACCGCCTCATCTTTTCGCGCGATGATCCTCGCAGCGATTTCGAGTATCTGCCTGTCCGTTTTTCCAGGGGAATATATCGCTTCGGGTATGCCCTTTCTGAGCTCCCGGTGACTATCGAGCTTCGCGAACTTGAGATCGTCATATGGAAGAGTACGGAGCTGCTCCAGCGCTTCCCCGACGGAGCAATCGCCCTTGCTAAGCTTCGAGAGGATCTTCTCGATCTTCTCGGGATTCATCTTCGCAACACCTCGTTCAGGCTTCCCATCCTATAACCTTCAAGGTCGACAGAGACATAGGTGAATCCCAGCGACCTCAGCTTCTTTGTCACGGAGACCCTCATTCCCGACGACGCCAGCATGCCTATGTCCTTCGGCGAAACCTCTACCCTCGCCATATCCCCGTGCATCCTGACCCTCACATCGTCGAACCCTTTGGCCTTGAGGAATTCCTCCGCCTCCTCGATCATCCTCAGTTTCTCCGTCGTTATTCTCTCTCCGTATGGAATCCTTGATGCGAGGCAAGGGCTTGAACTCTTCTGGGCTGTGGGCAGCAACAGAGCTTTCGATATCGTTCTCACATCCGCTTTCGTCAACCCGACTTCAGCAAGGGGGCTTCTGACTTTCATCTCTTCTTTTGCCTTCGTGCCTGGACGATAGTCCTCCCTGTCGTCTGCGTTAGAGCCATCTAGGACCTCTCTCAGTCCACGCTCGTCTGCAATTCTCCTGATGTGCGTGAGGTCATCTCGCTTGCACAGGTAGCATCGGTCTGGCGGATTGGTGATGAACGCACTATCGCCGAGAGGGTCCACTCTGACGACAACATGTTCGACGCCGATACTCTTGGCCACGCCTTTCGCTTTCGCAAGCTCGGAAGCCGGGTACATTGGAGAGTCAATCGTCACCGCGACGGTCTTGTTCCCAAGCTCATCCTTGGCGATTCGGGCGACGAGCGTCGAATCTGCGCCGCCCGAAAAGGCCACGGCTGCGGAGCCGAACGAACGCACGAGATCCCTCAGATGCGAGAGTTTGCGGTCCAGAGTCTTCATGCTGACCAGAGCAATGGTTGGGGCTTATTTCAAGCTTAGTAGGCTGGGACGGCATCGGCCGAAGTGGCTTCCGCGACGGCCGTCGAACCTCGCCCTTCTTTGAGACGGTCTCGCCAATCAACGAACCGGCCTTTCTGCCAGAGATAGAAATATATAGCGACTAAGCGCGTTAGAATAGCCCCGGCCGAGCTCTGGAGGAAACAATGGCTGAGGAGAACACAGTATACATCGGGAAGAAGCCCACAATGAACTACGTCCTCGCCGTGGTGTCGCAGGTCAATGCCGGCAGCGACAACGTGTGCATCAAAGCGAGAGGACGCGCCATAAGCAGGGCTGTGGACGTTGCGGAGATCGTGCGGAACAGGTTCGTGCAGGGACTGGCGTACAAGGATGTCAAGATTGCGACAGAGCACCTGCCCGGCCAGGACGGCGGAATCGCAAACGTCTCGTCGATCGAGATCTACCTGGAAAAGTAGACAGCACGGGAACATCGCAGATCAGTCCGAGCTCAGGCATATCCAGGGACATCCTTGCAACCGCGTATCCTGCGTAACTTGTGGCATTTTCCTATGCAAGAGATTTATCATCGACTATCCCCATCGACCATGCACTCGGTCTTGGTGAACGGATGATACTCGTGAAGCTAGGCGGGAGCGTGATCACCGACAAGTCGAAGCTCAGGACTTTCAGGAGCTCTTCTTGTTCGAGGCTAGCAAGGGAGCTGAGGCCTGCTCGCAGCGGGCTCACACTCGTGCACGGGGCGGGTTCTTACGGCCACATCGAGGCAAAGAAGCACGGTCTGCAGAACGGGCTCAAGACGAATGCTCAGCTGAGACATGTGGCAAGTGTTCAGAGGGACGTCAGGGAGCTTAACCTTCGGGTTCTGGAAACCTTGATTGACAACGATGTCAGAGCGGTCTCGATTCCGCCTGCCGCATCTGCGAAGTTCGACGGCGGAGAGATCAAGTCGTTTGAGTCGGATCCATTCCAGGTGATGCTCGATCTCGGTCTTTCGCCAGTAACATTCGGAGATGTCGTTCCTGACGAATCGATGGGGTTCTCGATCTGCTCAGGCGACCTGATGATGGAAGCCCTCGCGAGGGCTTTCGAGCCGAAGATCGTCGTGTTCTGCGCCGATGTTGACGGAGTCTTTGACTGCGACCCGAAGCGAAACGCGGATGCGAAACTCATCATTGAATTCGACAGATCGTCACTGAGGAACCTCAAGCGGACCGAGTCCGCACATGCCGACGTCACTGGCAGCATCTACGGCAAGCTGGAGCGCATGCTGGCCATCGCCCGGCACTGCGAAAAGTGTATGATAGTGAACGGCAATGTGCCAGGAAGGCTGCAGAAGGCCGTGTCGGGAAAGGATGTAGTCTCGACAGTGGTGATTCCGGGGTAGGTGTGTCAATGGCCGAAGAACCCGAGAGGCTCATACAGCGCAGAAAGGGCGACCATGTCGAGATAGTCGCCAATGAAGATCTGAGCCAGGATTACGTTTACTGGGACGACATCAAACTCGTCCACAACCCGCTCCCTGAGGTCGATCTCGAAGAGGTCGACACGTCAGTAACCATATTCGGCCGGAGGCTCAAGGCTCCACTGATAATATCGGCGATGACAGGAGGGTACGGCAAGGCCGAGGAGATCAACAGGAACCTTGCTTCCGTCGCCGAGGATTTCGGGATCGGAATGGGCGTGGGCAGCCAGAGGGCAGCTCTTGAGAACCCTGAAGTTGCGCGCACCTACTCAGTCATCAAGGAGTTCGAGATACCGCTCAGGATCGGCAACCTAGGCGTGCCTCAGCTCATCAAGCAGGGCCTCACGGCGCCTCTTGGGATCGAGGAGGGCAAGGCAGCCATGGAGATGGTGGACGCCCATATGCTGGCAGTGCATCTCAACTACCTCCAGGAGATAGTCCAGCCCGAGGGGGACACGAAGAGCAAGGGCGGCCTGAAGGCACTTGAGAAGTTCGCCTCCGCCTTGCCTGTCATCGCGAAGGAGACCGGCGCGGGAGTGCCAAGGGAGACCGCGCTCAAGCTCAAGAAGGCCAAAGTCCGTGGCATTGATGTAGGCGGTCTCGGAGGCACGAGTTTCTCGGCTGTCGAGTACTACCGGGCGAAATCGGCCGGGGATTCATCGAGGGCCAACATCGGAAGGACCTTCTGGGACTGGGGAATACCGACGCCAGTCGCAGTCGTCGTCGCGAATGTCGGCCTGCCCGTGATCGCTACCGGCGGTCTCAGGAGCGGTCTCGATGTCGCTCGGGCTATCACCATAGGTGCCTCCTCCGCTGGAATGGCAGGGAGACTGCTTCCCGCTGCCCTTGAGGGAAAGGACGCTCTGACAAGGGAGCTCAATACTATAATCGATGAACTGAAGGCCGCGATGTTCCTGGTCGGAGCGAAGGATCTGAAGGAATTGGCTGCGAGCAAGGCGATCCTCACCGGCCGCTCGAAGGACTGGCTAGACCAGCTATCGGAGTGACACCCATGGTCTTCCCAGATGACTACAAGGGCAGGGTCAAGAAGATAAACGAACACCTCATGCACACATTGGATGTCATCCAGGACAAGAACCTGAAGGCCGCGATGGCGCACTATCCCGCTGCGGGAGGAAAGAGGCTAAGACCCCTGCTCGCGACAGTCGCATCCGAGGCGGTCGGAGGCAAAGCCGATGCCGCCCTTCCATTCGGCGTCGCACTTGAGATGGTCCACAACTTCACACTGGTCCATGACGATGTGATGGATGAAGATGAAACGAGGCGTGGCATCAAGACCGTGCACGCAGCGTTCGGGGTTCCCGAGGCGATACTCTCCGGAGACGCTCTTTTCGCGCGTGCCTTCGAGGTTGTGCTCGATTCTGAGGTCGACGATCCCAAGCTAGTCAGGCTAGTCGACATCCTGGCCAGGGCGGTGAGGCTGCTGGCCGAAGGTCAGCAGATGGACATGGACTTCGAGGACGCGAAGAAGGTCACTTCCGACCAGTACATGAAGATGATAGAGCTGAAGACGGCCGTTCTATACTCCGCTGCAGCGCAAGGAGGCGCAATAGTAGGCGGCGCCACGAGCAAGCAGGAGGGGGCTCTTGCCGAGTACGGCCGGTTGATGGGTCTAGGGTTTCAGATATGGGATGACGTGCTCGATCTTGAATCCGACCAGGCGACCTTCGGCAAACCGGTCCTCAACGACATCAGAAACGGGAAGAAGACTCTGATAGTGGTCCAGGCACTCGAGGATCTGAAAGGACCAGAGAGAATGGAATTCCTGTCGATCCTTGGGAAGAAGAACGCGACCACTAAGGAGCTCGAGAGAGCGAGGGATATCCTTGAAGAAGTCGGTGCGATCAGCCACGCTACCAAGGTTGCAGACGGATTGATATCCGGGGCGAAGGAGAAACTCTCAGCCCTCGTGGATTCACCGCACAAGAAGACACTCATGGCGTTCGCCGACTACATGGTGAAGAGGAAAACCTAGTCAACGCCATTCTGCGTCAGCTTGAAATCAGCCTTTTTCCCCTCTTCCAGATGTCTGTGCTTGATGATCACCGCTCTTCTTGTTCCAGTGCTGACCTTGTCCAGTCTCACGATCGCTTTGGCATTGTGAAGAAGCACGTGTCCTCCGAGAGGCTCGAAGGTCCCCTTCTCCAGGTCTGTATACACCTGAGATGTGAGTACGACAGGGATATCCTTGCTTCTGGAAACTGCAAGGAGCTTCGCAAGCTGAGGGCTGAGTGATTTCCGGACTCCTCTCTCCTCGTCGTTCCTCGTGAGACGATAGTGGATGGTTGCTGAGTCGAGTATGATCACCCCGACCTCTAGCGAGCTCTCGGCGAGCTTGACCGCCTTGTCCACGAACTTCTCCTGTTCGTCGAATGAATGAGGTTCGAAGAATAGAATGTTCTTGAGCACGTCTTCGAAGTTATCTCCGGCGATTTGTTCTAGCCGCTCGAGCGAGACGCCTTCCGTATCGATATATATGACTTTCTTTCCGACGAGGGCGACATTCCTAGCCAGCTGCAGGCATATGTTGGTCTTCCCGCTTCCAGCCTCGCCGAAGAAGAGGGTGATCGCCCCTCCCTCGAGTCCTCCTTCGAGCAGCTCGTCAAGTCTGGCCGAGCCTATGGACAGGTGGGACACATTCCACGATTGGGGTCGTTGGTGATAAGCGTTGCTAGTGCACGAATAGCTCGGAAAGTGCGTCTGACCTCCTCAGACATCCTTATTATTGCGGAGAACTTTCTTGCTGCCGTGACGGTCCACAGAATCGGCGCTGAGGCCAGGTTGGATTCTGCAACTTGGATGAACAGAAGCGTGGTCCTCAAGCAGCGCGTGGTCAAGAGCTACAGGCATCCAACTCTGGACAAATCCCTTCAGACCTTCAGGATCAAGAACGAAGTGAGGCTGATGCTCGAAGCCCGAAGGGCGGGTGTCTCAGTGCCGATCATCTACTCGGTCGATCTCGCGGATAACAGGATAGTGATGGAGGAGATACCGGGCATGCGTGTGAAAGACGCCCTGGAAAGCCTTCCCTCGGAAAAGGCCGAGGGGGTGTGCAGGAAGATTGGCGAGATAGCCGCGCGGCTGCATGCCAATGACATAGTCCACGGAGATCTCACCACGAGCAACATGCTTCTGGACGACGACAGGATCGTCGTCATCGATTTCTCACTCGGCTCAAAGACATCCGAGCTCGAAGACAAGGGAGTTGACATGCACCTTCTCGAGGAAGCCTTCCACTCGGCCCACTACAAACGGAGCGAACTCTATGAGGCTGTCAAAGATTCATATGTCCGGGCTTATCCTGCAGGCGTTGCGGTCCTGAAGAAGGTCGAGGAGATCGAGAAGAGGGGGCGGTACACGCGAAAAGAATAGCCTTCGTAACGAGCAATGACGGCAAGTTCAGGGAGATCTCCCAGCAGCTGAAGGAGCACGGGTATGAGCTGGAGCACATCAAGACGACATATCCCGAGATCCAAGCAGACACGCTCGAGGAGACGATCGTCCCGGGATTGACCTGGCTCATGGAGAGGTACCAGAGGCCGATCATGATCGATGATTCCGGCTTGTTCATCGACGCGCTCAAGGGATTCCCTGGCGTCTTCTCTTCGTACGTGTTCAGGACGGTTGGCTGCGATGGAATATTGCGTCTTATGGAAGGCATGAAGAATCGTTCTGCCAGGTTCGAATGCTGCATAGGATTTCTCGTGCCAGGCAAGGAGCCTCACATATCGAAAGGCGTCGCGAAAGGCTCGATATCTGAGAAGAAGGCAGGGACTGGTGGCTTCGGATATGATCCAGTCTTCGTGCCTGATGGCCACGTGAAGACCTATGCCCAGATCGAGGTCACCGAGAAGAACAAGATATCGCACAGAGGCAGGGCCATCGAACTGTGCTTGAAGGAACTGCCAAAGCTTCTGCCCTGAATCCAACAGAATCCTTTTATTGCGGAGGGCGTTAATCCGGTCTCAAGGCCGACCATGGGGTAGTGGTCTAGCTTGGTATGATACGTGCTTTGGGAGCATGAGGTCGTCGGTTCAAATCCGACCTACCCCACTCCGACCTATCCTGGCTAATTTTCAATTTTGCCGGATTGAAACTTCATAGCCAAGTTCGGAAAAAGCATTATCTCCTGATGAGGGGATGACCGGACGAGAGGAAAGCGATGAGGAGTTCCGCACAGAAATCTGCCATTATCTTTACGGTTGTCGGCCTGCTGATCATCGGGAGCATGAATTTCATTCCTTCTTCCCAGGCAGCAGAATCAGGCTCCGACATAGTCCCTGAACCTTGGGTCCATGAAACCCATGAATTCAACGTGCAAGGAGATACGGACCCAGCGCATGGTCAGGGATTTTGGGCCAAGGAAAAGTGGTCGATCGAGGTCAAGCACGGGGATGTGATGACCCTCATCATGGCCAGGAACATCACTCAGGACAACAATGTAACGACCGATGTCGACTACACGATGAATATCCACTATAAGATCGGAGGCACTCTTTACATTGCTCAATTCATGATAATGCAGGTGGCGTTCGTCATAGGGGGGACGACGATATTCGCTCCTTTGAAAACCTGCGATGACCTCGAATTGACATATTCTCCAATCAAGTACAACGGGACCGTGCCCACGATGTACTGCAACATCACCTTTGAGAACATCAAGACTTATTCGACCGCCGCCAAGAATTCGTCATTTGACCTTACCCTGATCCATCATATCGCCGGGAATTGGACCGACACGGACATCAAGGTCGAAGCACAATTCGATTTCAGCCATACGAGATTCATCAATACATCGAACGATTCCGAGTTCGGTGCAGGCGAGCCTTTCTCCGCGGAAATGCATTACATGATGATGCTGGCGGACCCAAACACGTTTTCGACAAGCGGGCCGATCATGCCATCGGGACACACAAACACGACCCTGGAGTATAATATGACGCTTGATAGCGGTGCTCCACTGGTAGTTTCGAAAATGGAGATGAGGGATAACTTCACGGTTTACAATGGGAGCGGCGCCCATGCTTCGGTGGGCAATTCGTCAATGAGGATATTCGGTGGACAGGCCCAGGTCGTTCATGGATTCCCGAACCTGACCTATAAGGACACTCAATCGATGAACAGCGACCCCGAGATCACCGTCTACCACGACCGGATCACAGACAGCAATCAAGGTCAGAATCCAGGTCAGATGACGCCCCAGTGGGGGCTGATCGTCGCGGTCGGAGCGATTGGGGCGGTAGCGGCGGTGGGCGCAGTCGTTTTCATGAGAAAGAGAAAGAAGAAAGGGGAAGCCAAGGGCGAGAATAAGCCGAAAGAGCCTTGAAAGGGGTTTGATGCGTTCTCCCGGAATTCAATTCCGCTTGATTGAGTTTCGGCCAGCAATCTGAAAACAGGGTCGATCTACCCCACTTTCGATTTGCTGGCTCTCTTCTAATCAGCGAGGATTGGAGTTTGAGGAGAATGCACCAAACCTCTCTCAAAACCCTTCCTCTCATTTCTTCCCTGGCTTCTTCCTTGACTCGGTCCTGCCAACGGGACAAACCCGAATGCACACGCCGCATATCTGCTCCCAGTCATCCATCTGCAGCTGTCTGCCTACGCCGACAGGATGGTCATTGCACGCTGGTTTGTCGACAATGCCACTCCCCTTCAGGGCCTTCGCCGGGCAAGCCTTGATGCATCTCGTGCATTCCCTGCAGAGGTCGATATCGAGGGTCCCATCAGGCTCCAGGACTGCATCCGTGATAACCGAGACGAGTCTCATCCTCGCGCCATATTCGGGCGAGAGGAGAAGCGAGTTCTTCCCGAACACACCGAGCCCTGCGAGGTACCCTGCGTGTCTGTGAGACATGTCCCCCATCATCTCGACCATGTCATATGGTGGTGAGGCGGGCACATGGATTGCCCTGAAACCCTTGCGCTGGAGGTACTTGGCCGTCTTGAAGGCGATAGTGTCCAGCTCGCGGTTCGCGACCATATAGCTCATGAAGTACTCGCGGCTCGGCGCGCGCTCGAACGCTGCTGCAGGGAGGGCCATGGCCATCACGACGACGCTCTCGGCACCCTTCAGCAGGTCGCCCGGGCGATGTCCTTTGGGCGCACCCGAGAATGATTTCGCGCTTGCGACCCCGACCATGTCTGCACCGTGGGCACTGGCGAAACGCTTCAAGAACACAGCGAGCCTGGCTCCCCTTTCAACTTTCATCGAATGACCTCTAGGACCTGAACTCTAACAGGTAGACACATGCTCGAACGCCATCCTGGTAGCATCAAGAATATCAGCTTTCCATTTAAATAATGATGACGGTCTGAAATACTATGACGGGCATGCGCCGTCTGATAGCTGTAAAGGCTGTCTACCTGGTCATCACCCTATTCGCAATCTGCACACTTGATTTCTCAGCGGAGTTCATGAGACGCTTCCCGTCCCCGACATCCTCTGATACGATTATATGGAGAACCGTCAATCGGGTCTGGAATATGGCTGGCAAGGTAGCGCCGAATCGAGGGAGTACTGCGCGGTTCCCCGTACTCAAAACCAGGAGATTGGTGCTCAGACAGGTCACCGTCAAAGACGCTCCATGGTACTTCGAACACTTCAACACAAAAGAGATCGTCGAAGGTCAGGACCACGGGGGTCCTCGGAATTTGAGTGAGGCACGCGCGGAGCTGAAGCTCTACTTCGTGGACGTGTT
>Ga0209182_10000277_pt1 | contig 13295 bp, 12 predicted proteins | sample LakBais05cmmetaG_FD_185474 | JGI IMG/M metagenome (GOLD analysis project Ga0209182, IMG submission 185474) | Lake sediment microbial communities from Lake Baikal, Russia to study Microbial Dark Matter (Phase II) - Lake Baikal sediment 0-5 cm... | ecosystem: Environmental > Aquatic > Freshwater...
AAATGTTTCTCCCATCCAGCTTTTGATTTCATCTCTAACTTTACGCACTTTTTCCATAATTTCGTCATGAGAGCCATTGAAAGTGGAGGGATCCTCAAAACTTTGTTTCTAAATAAATTTTACCACTTACACCTAAAAATCTTAGCCCATTATCCTGAATTCACTTCAGGACAAGTTCTATCCAATTATCAATTCATCAAGGGAGCGCTTGGGAACATGGTGTACCCCTTCAGTATCACGCCAGTATTTAATGTCTCCTTCGTTTCCAACAGATTCAATTACTACTTTCTCTTTTGGTTTGCCAATAGCAATTACAAGAACTATTTCAAATTTTTCAGGTATTTTCAAGGCTTCACGTAATCCGTTTTTATTAATAGATGCTATCATGCATCCACCAAGTCCTTTTTCGGTTGCACCAAGCAAAATACTCTGCGCTGAAATGCCTGCATCCCACATAAAAGATTCACTTATTTCCTTGTCGCCAAGAATTACAATATATGCAGAAGGTTTCTCTCCCTCAGATGGACCAGGCCAATCTTTAAGGTACGCTGCCCAGGCAAGGTTTGAAAAAATTACCGAATTCTTTTCTTCAGCACAAGAAATAATGTATTTCAAAGGTTGCCTATTAGCAGCAGAGGCAGATAATCTCGCAAGATCAATAAGCTCCCTTAAAGCATCACAACTAACTTTGGAATCCTCGAAAAACCTCCTATAACTCCTATTTTTCATTATTAAATCTTTAATCATTTTTGCCTCCCTTATTTTTTGGATTATATTTTTTAAACCAATCAAATCCTGCTTTTTCCATTAATTTAAGATAAGTTTCATTGTTTTGGGGCATAATGCTTGCAACATAATGAAGCCCGAAATATCTTTGAACCGGGCTTATATATCCATTCTCCTTAATTTTTTTAATACACTTATTTGCAAATTCTCTTCCCTGAACTTCTCCGCATACCTTTTTGATTATTTCAAGCCTTTTCTCTGTAATATCAACTTTAACACCAGAATACTTTTCATTAAATGCACCTAAAAGATCAGAATCAGGTAAATCCTGATATTTTTCATTATGAACAATTGAATTAATACCAAGCTTCTTCCGGGATAATGCCTTGCTCGATGGATATCCCAGGCATAACAGCACTACAGGAAAAACTCCTTCGGGAAGCTCAAATATCTTAATAATGGCTGGAATAAAATCAATTATTGTCCCAATATAAACTGAACCTAACCCAAGAGCATCTGCTGCAGTACATATATTTTGTGCAGCAATAACAGTATCCTGAAATGAAATCCAGAAATGCCTGAAAGAACTTGTTGCAGTAAAAGGAGCAACTTCAAGTTCAGCCCATCTTTTTATACGATGCCAATCAATGCAAAACAGCAAATTCACAGGTGCTCTTGCAATAAAATTCTGAACGCAGAGTTTCGCAAGTTTATTTTTTGTTTCCTGATTTTCTATCTTTATTATTGAATAAGGTTGCAAATTTCCTCCAGTTGGTGAATGAATGCCAGCTTCGAGAACAAGATTTAAGATTTCCTCTTCTATTTTTCTATCAGAAAAATTCCTGCAACTTGCCCTTTCACAAAGCAACCTTAAAGTTTCATTTGGATACCTTTTGTTTTTTTTCTCTTCGACACCATGATGAGAAGGCATTTTATTTTCAGTCATGTTCTCTCCTTACACATTTTAATTTTTATCGATTTTGCCATAAAACAAAAATTCGCAAGATAATTCTTAAAGTTTAATTAAAAAATATTTACAGGCAAAATATAACTATCACTTACAAAAAATGACCGGTTAAAACTAATTATCATCCTTCCTTTCTAATGCTTCTTCACTATTAACCTTTTCGTTTAAAAGACGGGCAATTTTATATATATGGTCGGAAATTCTTTCAAGATCTGAAAGCATGTCAATATAAATGATACCAGCTTCAGGACTGCAAACACCAGTCATAAGCCTTTCTACATGGCCATTTCTTAAACAGACTTCCATGTCGTCAACAGACTGTTCTATTTTTTCAATTTCTTTGAATTCTTCCAGCGTAAGGTCATCAAAATTCTCTACAATCATTTCAAATTCTTTTTTCACCGTATCCATCATCTTGCCTAAATCAATCATTGCAAGCTCAGAGAATACTATACCATCCTTGATTTTCTCTATCTGAAGCTCTGAAATTCCCTTTACAATGTCGCCTATTCTCTCAAGTTGGGAAGCAACATTTACCATGAGGTTTACATCCCTTGAATGCTTATCGGATAATGATTTAGACATAATAAGAGGAGCAAAAGTCTGCACCTCCTTATTTATACTATTAATTGCGGATTCCCGCAGGTTAATCTGTTGAGTGACCTTTACGCTGTTTTTGTTCATCATTAAGTATAGTACTCCTATGTTCTGTTTGACTATATCCATCATGTGAAGAACCTCTTTATGTAATGCATCAACAGCAAAAGATGGCATGTTAAGAAGTCTTTTATCTATATATTTAGTCCCCCCCTCAATTATTATTTCTTCGCCGGGTACGATTTTTCTAACAAGTTTTGCAAACTTATTTATAAACGGCAGGAATAAAATTGTACAGGTAACATTAAAAAGAGTATGAGCGTTTGCAATCTGTCTTACAAGATCGGAAGATGTTTTTGAAATAAGATTAACATATGGTTTAAAGATAATCAAGAAAATGGTGGCGCCTATCAAATTAAATAACAGGTGGGAAACTGCGACTCTTCTTGCCTGAACATTCGTCCCGATACTTGCAATAAGCGCTGTAACAGTAGTTCCAATATTTGCTCCAATTACAAGAGCAAATGCAGCTTGTAGGGTTAATAATTTTTCCGCACCTAATGCTTGAACAATACCTACAGTAACAGAAGAACTTTGTTCAATACCAGTAAAAACAGTTGCAATGAGAACTCCAAGAATTGGTTTCTGACTCATTTTAACAAAAAGATTCATAAAATAAGGAGAATTTTTCAAGCCTGTCACGGAACCTTCCATAAATTGCATTCCAACAAAAATCAGACCGAAGCCCATAGTTCCACGACCAAGTGCACGAAGACTTTCTTTCTTTGAAATAAATGATAAGAAAAAACCCAATGCAAATATTATCAGCCCGTACTTCGTAAGTCTAAAAGCAATAATCTGGGCAGTAGCGGTAGTACCTATATTTGCACCGAAAATAACGCCAAGAGTGTTTTCAAAACTTATTGTTCCCGAATTAGCAAGGCTTACTACAGTAATTGTTGTGGCTGAACTTGATTGAATTATAGATGTAAAAACTGTACCTAAAATAACCCCAAAGATGGGTTTAGAGGTTATCTTATCGAGAAATTTTCTGAAACCACCGAAAGCAAAGGTTTCGAAACTTTTACTTGTAATAGTAATGCCATAAATAAATAAAGCAATTCCGCCTAAGAAAACAAAAACATTCTGCAAACCTATCTACCTTCCTTTTTTCAAACAATACCGAATCAGCATCTCGTATAAAAAAAGAAATCTTTACAATCATTAAGTCCCGCTAAAATGGATATTAAAAAATCCATTAATAATATACAAATAAAAAGCGAAATTTCCAAATAATTTTCAAAGACATAAGCAGTTTAATAATTATTTAATCAGAAATGGTTAATTTTTATTGAATAATTAAAATCTAATATAATTTGCAAAAGGAGGTTTTTATGCTTAAAGAATTTAAAGAATTCATAGCAAGGGGCAATGCAGTTGACATGGCAGTGGGTATAATAATTGGCGCTGCGTTTGTCGCAATCGTTAGCTCTCTTGTATCTGACATTATTATGCCACCGCTTGGTTTGCTTCTCGAGAAAGTAGATTTCTCAAACCTTTATATTTTGCTGAAAGAGGGAACAAAACCTGGACCTTATACTTCACTTGCAGATGCAAAGGCTATTGGAGCAGTTACAATCAACTATGGCATTTTTATAGATAAAGTTATGAGTTTTGTTATAGTAGCCTTTATAATATTTCTTCTTGTAAAATCAATTAACAGACTAAGAGCACCAAAATTACTGCATAGTTTAACTGAATATCATCCAGGCATATCACATTTTTCAGAGAAGAATCAGGTAATTCAAATTTGATATTTTAATAAATTTATAACTTCATTAGTTCTTAAAATCTTCGCACCAATATTTTCCATGTCGAGTAGATTTGATTTTTGAATCTCAAGATTACTGCTGGCAGTTCCATCCTCAAGCACAATGACATCATAATCAAGAGAAATTGCATCAGTAACTGATGCCCTTATGCAGTTTGGTGTCTGAACTCCTCCAAGAATAAGAGTTTGAATTTTTTTCCTTCTCAAAATTAAGTCAAGCTCTGTATGAAAGAATGCAGACCACCTCTTTTTCACAACAACAATCTCTGAAGGAAGCGGTTTTAACTCCTCTACAATCTCCACTCCTCTTGTTCCTTCAATGAGAAAACCCCCTGTATTATTAAAAAGCTCAATTCTTGGCTTATCCACGTCTGATCCATCAACTCTGTGCAATCTCTTTACAAAAATCAGATGGAGCTTATTTTCCCTGAAATAATTCAAAATTCCTCTGACATTATTAATGATTAAAGGTCCACCTCTAACAAACAAAGGAGAAGATGCATCAAGAAAGTCATATTGCATATCGATTATTAAAAGACATATTCTTTCAGTATCCATAAGTTTTCTCCCATTGTTTATTCTATATGCAAGAATTTAGTTCTGTCTCTTTGCAATTCAAAAACCACAGAATTCTCAGCATCAAGGCAAGGTACGGAGGTTACATCTTTATCTTTATCCCATGGAAACTCAGCTGTTCCCCAAGCAAAAGCATAGGCAATTGGCATAATATAAATAAGAGCAGCATAACAAATCTTACCCTTTACCTCGGATCCATCAAAAACTATTTTATCGCCAACCTTATGGCCGAACATACATTTGCCCCTAATGCTTTTTACTGTTGCCTCTACAGCAAAACCATAACCCTTCTTTTCCTTTTTTATTGAACACATTCTATTCACCTCTAACACTGATTTTAGCATCATAAAAAACTAAATCAATACTAATATGGAAAAGTAGAGTCGAAATAAAAAGTTAAAAGAGATAATTTTCAAACTTGAACTTAATAACTTTGATCTTAAAATTTTACTTATATATAAAAATGGTGCCGAGGGCTCGGAGTGTAACAGAAGGCAGACAATTGAAATATGTATTAAGAATTAAAACAAAGACTAAGGGAAGAAGGAGAGTGAATACCTTTATAGGATCATAGCAAATTTAAAAACACGGAGGCAATTAAACTATCTTTCTAAGTATTGCACTTAATAAGAAAAAGGTTGTAAGGTTTTGTGGTGGTGGCGGGGGGATTCGAACCTCGTACAAATAACATTTTTAAATTCTTTTCAGAATTCGAGAGGCTTTGGTGGATAGAAGATACCTAACCTGAGCGATTTCCTAAACTTTCATATAATTCTCTGGAATCGCTCAATTTAGATTTCCCTTAACTTCTGCAAGTAGAATAAAATTTTTTCTTGGACCTTTTCTAATTTTTTTATGGTACCATATCGCACATTTTGAGAAATTCTATTTCGTCATCCGTTATAATCACTGAGCATGCTAATATTGGACCACTTTCTATGGAGCCTCCTCCTATTGGACCCCCACCCTTTAAAGTTTCAAGGTCTGCGTATTCTTTACCATCAATTATTTTCGTGTCTTTAATGAATTCATTGCTAAAGTATTCAAGTACCAGGGCTTTTGGAATATAAACATCTCCATTGATGTATTTTATATCAACATCTTTTTTGTTTAGCGTAGTTGTGTGATATACCCAACCAAGCAGGCCACCGTACAGCCTTACTCCAACATTCTCCCCATTTACAGTAATTCCATAAAAGCCACACTTTCCCTTGACTTTTAACGCAACGATGCCATGGCTATCCGTTTTTGCCCCATACATCCCAATTGATTTATTTATTACTGGCTTTCCATTTGCATCAGTGATAAAGAGCTTTATCGTTTCTTCTGTATTCTCCGGAATTGCGACAGTATCTCCCCTCTTACCGGACAGCTCATATATTTCACCAAACAGTTCATATATTGTTTTTGTAAGTGATAGCGGCGTTGCCTTGTAGAGTACCTCGAAGGGGCTACCCTTACCAATTGTGTATTTTCCCACTTCATCGAATGTAACCTTCTTAGAAAACACCATGTATCCATTCTTCTCTGTTGTATCGAAATGTACTTTTTTACCTGAAGGGAAAACGATGTCAAAGTTGTCTATAGCTGCCTCTTTTTCTATGTATCCACTCACGTTCACCGTTTCATTTACAAAAATATTTGAGTAAGCAGTTGCCGCAGCAGAGCAGCATACATTGACGAGAGGCTTATCATCGTTAAATACAATCAATTTCATCCCTTTTCCGTAGTGTTCCGAATAATCTTCAATATCCATTAAAGATGAGAGCCATGAATAGTTGCTGTAACTAATAGCTCTTTTAAAATCCTGGCGTGAAAGAGTAATATCGCCCGTAAGATTAATCGTTTTTTCAAGGATGTCTTCAAGGGATACAAGTTTTATTGTATGCGTTCCTTTTGGAATATTTTTTAAGGTACATTCAGTTACCTCTACTGTGAAACGCCCATCAAGATAAACCGTATAAGGGCTTTCTAATAGTGGGCTTTTTTGTATATTGAGGACTACATCACAACGCTTTTTTTCAGAAAGAGCAATATTTATGTCTTTTGTTTTTCTGTTAACTGTGAGTTCTCTTTTTTCAACTTCATAGTTTTCCTTTTGTATTTCAAGTTCATAGTCGCCGTATGGAAGCGTAATTGTTAGTGGGGTTTTCCCTTTTAAATTTCCATCTATATACACATCTGCCTCGGAAGGGGAAGAGAGGACCTTAAAACTTGCTTCATTAATATTTTTACAACCAGTTATTCCTAAAAGTAGGAGGGCAATGATTAAAATAGCAATTATCTTTTTTATCTTACCCCCCCTCTACAATGTAAATCTCAATTCTGTCCGGGTAGTATCTTATGGAGGTTCCAAGTATTCCAAAATATGCATCAGAGGTGTGGCGGTAGCCAATTAATACAAGCAGAGACTCCGCATTAACGTATGTATCATTGTCTTTCTTTATAACTTTCGCAGGAATCGCAATATTTGTTATTGATTCAGAGATATAGTTATCGGCAATTCCAACATCGCTAAAATCTAAAGAGAAATCGGTAATTATTGTAATATCTTTCCCTACTTTGCGAGCTTCTGGAAATACATATGAAAAGAATTGTTTTTCATTAAGATAAAGAGTATTGTCTTGAAGAATTGCTTCAATTTTTTCAGGTTTGGTCGAATAGACAAGATTTCCCTTTCTATCAAACACGAGTTTATCGTATTTTGCAGCCTTTATATTGCCGTATATGTTTACATCGCTTGAGGAAAAAAGAATCGTTGCAATGCCATATTTATCTGTTGTGAAATACTTTCCTTTCAGGTCTGTAAGTGGATTGCCATTATTGTCAACTATCAAGAGAAACGCAGTTCCCCCCTTTCCTTCTTCTCTAACACATGCATCGTTCCAGTTTACGAATTTTAATCCTGTCTCATCATTTGCTTCCGATACTCCGTTTAGAATATCCTTTACAAGCTTTGTTGGTAGAATTGGGATTGCTTTAAAACATACGCTAAAATTGTATTCAATTATCGGAACTCCTCCTGATGGAGTGAACCTTACTTTGTACTTCCCTTCTTCATCAAACGTAATTTCCTTTTCGAAGTAGTTATTGGATACAGGAATTTTTACTGTTTTTCCTGAGGGGAAAATAATTTCAAGAGGAGTTTCTGAAACAACAACTCCAGAAACTTTGACCGTGTCTCCTACAAATAATCCTGAATAACCATATGCATTTCCTCGTGGTGATTCATATAGATGTGGAACATTGTCAAAAGTAATTCCAAGAGGCGAAGAGAGGTTTTTATGAGTTCTAAAGTCAAAGATCCTTCCTTCTGCAAATGGAAGGGCAGTACTTAAAAACAGCAGAATAATAATGACCCCAAAAATTCTTCTTTTCGTCATTGCCTCCTTAAATATTATCAACCACAACTGCAGTTCCTGAAACAGATACAAGAAGGATACTTCCTGATTGACCTAGAACTTCATAATCAAGGTCAACTCCAACAATTGCATTTGCACCCATACTCGTTGCTCTTTCTTCCATTTCTTTAATTGCATTATCTCTTGCCTTTATGAAAACTTCCTCATATGAACTTGCTCTACCGCCAACAATGTCTCTAAATGATGCTGCAATGTCCCTAAAGACATTTGCTCCTTCAATTACCTCTCCTGTTACAATTCCAAGATAGTTCACGATTCTTTTTCCTTCAATCATTGGTGTTGTTGTAATAATCATATTAACCTCCTGGTAAATTTATTTTATTTAATGCACTTATTACATATATAAGGCTCCAAACAATACTTTAGCAAAAAATTTATCTGTGTCAAATTATCAAGACCCTTACGAGATCTTTCTGTGCTGTATTACACAAGATAGTCAATAATGACTCAAAAAACAGGAGGTAGTAGGTTTTCACCTTCAGGGGGTCACTTTTTCATTCTAGGGACTTTTGCGTGCGATATATTTGACTAATATAAAACGAAATAGACCATAACTTTTAATAAGAAAGAATTTCAAAAAATGTTTAATTTTAACAAAGTACTTAACAGAAATATAACAGTATTGAAAAGACATTCTAAGGTAGCAGTTTCATATGTACCGTAATTTTTACAGTTTTGTACCTTCAAACCATAGATAATCCAGCTATACTCAGCGAAGAAGAGAGAAAAGCTGCGATTGAATTCAATGGAAGAACACTGTTTTTTATAGCTTGGATAAAAAAGTGAATTTCATTTTTTAAATTTTGGGGATAAATTTAACCTTTATTGGAATGTTTTTTAATAATATTTTTTGCCTTCTCAAGATCATCTGCATTTACATAAATATTTACAACAATAAGACCGCCAAAAGAAGATTGACCTAAATAAGCATGAATATAAGCATCCAGCCCGACCCTCAAAGAGCCTGGCATTGCATGTTTTATGATTGCCTTAATGCCATTTGACGCAAGAAGCCCTTTAATTACTTCTGCTTCCATTGCATCTTTTGTTGATAGCAAAAAGACAAAGCCATCTTTTGCGCTCCCTTTTGATGGATTTATAAAAATGGTGTTTGAACGTTTTGTACGTGCAAACAGTACAAGAAAAACAACAAAAGCAATAAACCAAGAAACGAATGGTAAAATAGGAATGCTATTACTTCCCTTGTAAGTATCAAATGCAGCAGAAACTAAAAACACAACAATAGATGTAATAAAAATTAATCTAAGCGCATCATCCAAATTATACTTGCTCTTCATTGCCTTTATTTTATCCTAAATTGAGCGATTTTTTATTACTTAATAAAAGTTTATCTCTTTTAAGAATTTCATCAAGCATCAAAATTCTCTCATTAAAAACCTATTCTAAAAATTCAAATCATTTAATAAAACTCTTTGGACTTATCCCCACTTTTTTAAGGCATACGTCAAGAACTGGTTAAATTTAATCATTAGTCTAAAATGTTAAAGCACCTTTTGCTATTTTTATTGCATAAGGGATAGATAATGCTCTACATGATCAAATTAAGTATATAGCCTGAAAGTCCAGAACTATTCCTGTGCCATCTAAAAGTAAAAAATTATCAGCATAACTTACCAGCAATTTTCACAATACATTTCTATTTGCCAATTTTTGCTTCCATATCTCGTTCTGACCTGTATCATACTCTTTTTGCATTCAGGATTAAGAACTATCTAAAATCACCTTGTCTCTACAATCTTAATTGCCCTATCGTAGTTTTGTCGTTTTACGAAGATTACTAAAATATATTCGGAGGTTGCAAATGAAAAATAAAATTCTAATCCTCTTTGTAATTTTAGTTTTAATTGCTTCCGCAGTTGTTGCAGTATGGAGTCTCTCTACTAAAATAACTTCTACTCCTATCTTAGCGAAAGCAAATGGAAGCTTTTTAAAAATAGACGAAAAAGGAAGGGTTACAAAACTCTCTGATGTAAGTAACAATGATTTTATAAAGGGAATTGGTTTTTATGCAGACAATTTTATTTATACTTCACAATCATCGGATAACTTGCCAATCACTTCAATCTGGAGTATTAATACAAAAACACACGAATTAACTGAGCTCACAAAAGGAATTGGTAACACCTTTTTTAGCCCTATGATTAAAGGTGATAAACTTATTTTTGGAAGTAAAGAGCCTTTTGGAATTTGGATTGTTGATTTAGAGAATAGCAGTAAAGTAAATGTTGCAGAAAGTTTAGAGCCATCTGCAGGTGGAAGCGGAACACAATTTGGAGAATTCATTATTCCAAAAGATTCTAAGTGGATTATTTCCACAGCATTTGATCCTGTGCTCAAGAAAAATTGCTATTTTTCCACGAGAGTTGACGGAAGCAAGCGAGTAAATCTAACAGGCAATATCCATATTCCATTGCTTGCAATCAATACGGTAAGTGGCAGACCTTTTGTGGAGTTAACTGACTTTTCGGAAGATGGAACGAAACTCTTTTTTAGCTTCGCCAATAATGTAAAGGAACTAAGTTATTTTACAAGCATAGATGGAAGCCTTAAAGCAATTCTACCTTATGGGTATTTTGTTTCGTTTATTAACAACGATTCTGAGATAATTCTTTTGTACCCAAACCCTACTACAGGTAAACGCTCTATTTTGAAAGTTTCAATTGATGATAAAACCCAAAATAACTTAACTAAAGACTTACAAGGCAATTGCTATGAGGTGAAACTTTCTCCTCAAAATGACAAAATTATTTTTACATTTGCTCCTATTGGCTCTCAAGAGTATTCCCTTTGGATTATGAATATTGATGGAAGTAATAAGCACAAGCTTACTGATAAAACAGAAGGTATTGTATACCCGATGCCTTTTGGTTTTGTCCTTATTCCTAATAGCAATAAGATAATATACCAAATAGAAGATCATGATTTAAGAAAATGGTCCCTTTGGACTTATGACATGGATAATAGCGCTAAAACAAAGCTTTTAGGAGATAGTGAGACCGATTATACCTTTGCTTATTCGGCTTCAAATGGAAAATATATAATTGTGAGAAGCGGTGAAAATGTTTTGCTTGCAAGCACAAATGGAGACAAAAAAGAAGTCCTTGAAGGTAATTTTGGAAGCAACACTTTCAGTATTTTGAATGATTATCTAATATATCAGGACTCACAGAATAACTCTCTCTATCTCCTAGATCTGTCAACTGATACAAAACTCAAGATAAAAGAAAATTTTTTAGATAATATTTTGGGAGGTAGATGCCAAACTTCTGCTGATGGCAATGATATTTTGATTGCTGTAAGCACAAAAGATGGTTTGCTCAAATACTATTTGTTTAACACTCAAAACCATAAGTTTACAGACCTGAATAAAATAATAAAGGATGAAATCGATTTTGCAAATTTCTACCCATAATAGAGTTTTTGACAGAAAAAAAGATTGGTTTAAGTTCACATTTATAACATTCCGTAATGCTTGACTTGGAGTTTGGAAGTTCCTTGATTAATGCGTTAAGGTAAAATAATCCTTATCTACATTGAGAGCATGTCACACTTGCAAGATTCTATAATTTTCCCAAAATTCTTTCTTTAATTCGTTTTAGAATTCTGTATGGCGTAACGATGTAAAATATGCTGAAGGCAACCCAGAGAAAGAAAAAAGGAATTGATAATGTTGGAGGAACAACAACTTGACAATAAAGATATGGTATAGAAAACACGACTGTAAAGACCAACATAAGCATTTGTAGAAGAACATTGTTGGCATCTGTCTCCAGGTGGTTAAGTTCGGATTTAAGGAAGAATGGCATGGTTTTTATCTGTAGAGCAATAGATTTTAGATAGGGAATCCTTTTTGTATTCAAAAAACTATCAATAATTTTATAGTCGTCAGGGGTAAGAATAGTCTTATAATAGCCATCTGCGGTTAGAACATAATAAAAAACAATAGCTGAGTTTGACCTTAAAAATGGTTCCATAGGTTTCTCTCCTATATCGTATATATCTGGTCCTGGACAAGCCTTTAAATTGAGATACCAAAAATCAATCACACAGCCAACCCGCTTCCCATTATCAACATAAATTGGATCAGTATAAGGTATTTTGTATTTGTAGAAGAGCCTCAAACGACCAAAGCAGTCACGCCTCTGTTTCAAATGATAAGGTCTGAATAAAAGCCATGCGGGACTGTCTACATCAAATGCAATATAGTTACCGATTTTACCACCAACTGAGTCAAGTGCATTCAAAAGGAAAATACCATTGTTAGCCTTAAAATAGGAATAATTAAAGAGATACAGGGAAGAGAAGATTAAGCTTAAAAGGAGGGACCATTTGATTATCTTTATAATTTTTCTATCCATTTTGCCTTTTAACCCTTTAAGGGCTTAGTTGTTTGAACGTTTATGAAGTAATCCTTTTACTTTTTCTCCAATTTGCCTTAGGATCTTATATGGGATAACAATATAAAATACACTGAATCCAACCCAGAGCCAGAAAAAAGAAATTGATAAAGATGGGGGAACGACAACCTGAATAAAAAGGTACGGAATAGAAAATAAGACTGTAAGGGCTAACATTGGTATTTGCAGAATAATAGATGGATCAACCTCGTCGGTTTCGAGATGATAAAATTCAGATTTAAGAAAGATTGGCATAGTTTTTATTTGTAACGAAATAGACCTTAAATATGGAACCCTTTTGGTGTTCAGAAAAATATCAATAACCTTGCAATCAACAGGATTCAAATTTTCTCCTATAGGCCCCACAAAGACTACTATAGCAGATTTTGATCTAAGATATGGTTTAATATATTCTAATTTTACAAGAGAATCGCCCTCACCCCAGAATGTATTATTTTCAAGCGTCGTCAAACAACCCTTAACATCAAAGTAACAAAAATATGGTATACCACAAGGGTTTGAGGTGTAATTTATTATAAGTCCAAGATGGTCTTGGTTTTTAGAAAATTTAAATAGAACCCATGTTAGACTATCTACACTAAACGAAACGTAGTCGCTTTTTATACCATTGGCATCGAGAGCATTCAAAAAGAACAACCCGTCGTTTCCCTTAAAATATGAGTAGTTAAAGAGAAATAGAGAAGAGAAAATTAAGCTCAACAGAAGAAACCATTTGATTATCCTTATAATTTTTCTAT
>Ga0209182_10000278_pt1 | contig 13252 bp, 13 predicted proteins | sample LakBais05cmmetaG_FD_185474 | JGI IMG/M metagenome (GOLD analysis project Ga0209182, IMG submission 185474) | Lake sediment microbial communities from Lake Baikal, Russia to study Microbial Dark Matter (Phase II) - Lake Baikal sediment 0-5 cm... | ecosystem: Environmental > Aquatic > Freshwater...
CCTCACCGATCTCCGCCCCCACCGAGATCGTGACGCCGGGCGGCTCGAGCGTACGCACCAGCCGCGTGAAGTGGGCGGTCAGCTCCGCGTTCACCCGCTGCTGCTCGATCAGGGTCGGCGGGGACAGGTCCACCACCGTCGAGGCGTCCACGTCGATGTTGAAGAAGCTGGCCGCCACCTGCTCGCGGATGACCTCGCCCAGCCGCTGGACTTCCTTGGCCGGGTCCGCGGCGTACTGCTTGGCGTTGATCTGGTCGTGGTCGGCCTGCAGGAAGATCGGGCCCGTGTGTCCTTCCCGCATCCCCGCGGCCAGGACCCCCGCCGTGAACTCGACGGGAGGCTGCGCCGCATAGATCGCCTCCATCAGCGCCTGCTCGAAGATGAGGAGGCCGGCCCCCATCTTCCGCGCCGCGCGGAAGGCCGCGCGGCTGGTCTGGTAGGTCCAGCCGCGCAGGTTCATGGCGGGCACGGTGCGGCCGGGCCACTTCCCCTGCCCCCGGGCGACGTACAGCCCCTGGATCGAGGCCGGCACCAGGCCCGTGGCATGGGCGGCCGCGCGGATGGCCCAGATCGCCGCCTGGCGCACATCCGGCTCGGCCAGCGCGGCCGCGCGGGCCCACCGATCCAGCATGTCGGTGGACGGCCGCGCGCCTTTCGGCAGGCGCGGATCCGGACCGGACGAGAGCCCCAGACTCCGAAGGTCGGTAATCACATCGTGTAGTTCTGTTTTGTTCATTCCCAAAGGCCTCCGCGTGAAAGAGTTCACCAGCACACCATCACGAGGTGGAGGCTATCACAGGCCTCCCCAGGAAGCAAAACGTGATCGCGATGGAGGGAGGAGTTGGTCATCCCCGCAGACCGCCCCGGGGGTCCGCAGGGGGGCGTATGGACAGGTCGCCTTCTTGCGCTTATACTCGTGCACGACACGGGACGGAAGATCGTTGGGTCATTTTCGCGGGCCCCCATCCGGCGCAGCAGCACTGGATCCGGACCGGCCCCTCACACGAGGAGACATGGGATGAACAAACGGCGATGGACGCGCATTTTGGCGGTGCTCGGGGTGGGTTTCCTGGTCGGCTTCCTGGCAGTCGCGCCCCCGTGGTGCCCGACCCCGGCGTTTGCGGACGACGCCATGGACGCCCAGCAGCTGGTCGACAAGGCCCGCATGACGTTCGAGGCGTTCCTCGCCGATTCGGATGTGGGGCCCAGTCTTCTCCCCCTCCTCAAAGACGCCAAGGCCGTGCTGATCTACCCACAGGTCCTCCGCCTCGCCTTCATCTTCGGGGTCTCGGGTGGAAGCGGCGTCCTGCTGGCGTACGATCAGAAGGCCAACATCTGGAGCGGGCCGGCGTTCTACACGATCGGACAGGGGAGCATCGGCATTCAGGCGGGCGGCGAGGCCACCGAGGTGGTCCTCGTGGCGCTGAGCGACCGGGGTCTCGCGGCGCTCCTGTCCACCAGCAGCAAGCTCGGCGCCGACGTGGGCGTGGCCCTCGGCCCGATCGGGGTGGGGGCCGAGGCGGCGACCGCCAATCTGAGCGGCGACATCATCAGCTACTCGCGCGCCAGCGGGCTGTATGCGGGCGCATCGCTCAGCGGAGCGGTCGTGGCGGTCCGGGACTCGCTGAACCAGGCGTACTACGGGAAGGACGTGACCCCGACGGCGATCCTGATCCAGCGCCAGGTGACGAACCCGCACGCCGCCGGCTTGCTCGAGGCGGTCGCCAAGGTCGCCGGCAAGAAGTAGGAGGCTGCCTACTTCTTCTGGACGCCGAACAACCCGCCGATCGCGTCTCCGATCCCCTTGGCGGTCCCGCCCATCGCTTCGGCTCCTTTGCGCCCCAGCACGCCAACCCCTTCGGCGACCCCCTGGATGTTCACCCCGAGCGTCTCCGCCATCGAGACCGCCATGCGCGTGGAGAAGGCCTCGTTACCGTATGGTCACCCGCTCCGTGCGTAGCGCGTCCTGCGCGGGCCACCCCTGGGGGCCTTTGATGCGGAGGCCGCGCACCACGACGCCGGACCATCCCACCTGGATGTCTTGGATCTCGCTGCCGGGCCCGAGCGCCTCCACGACCTTGCCCTTCAGGAGATCTCGCGTCCACCCTAGTCGTCTCCGGGGAGAAGCTTGCCAGACTATCTCTTGTGAAGCAAGAGGAGAGTCGGTCAACCGAACCCCCCCAACGGGTAGGACGAGACGGGACATTGTGACCGGACTGGGACGCCCGTGTAACGGGGTTTGCCAGAATGGGACAGGTCGGCTAGAATGGGAGGAAAGGTGCCACCTGGTTTTTGCGCTGAGCGCACAAAAACCAAAATTGAAAGGCAGCGGGGAACCCCTGTGGGATTGGCTGGGAGTGAACAACGACCATCCCGGAAGCAGGTAAGCCGTTGTCAAAGAATAACTGGACCGGAGAAATTCCGGAACGGCATAAGGAGCCGTAACGAAATCACAACAGATGGCCATGTTATTTCGTAACGGCTCCTAACCCCGGCGGTTACGCACGATGGGAACACGACCCGATTTGGTGCTCATTGACTCGCACTGCCATCTCTTCATGCCGGAATTCGATCCTGACAGGCCCCAGGCTCTCTCGCGTGCCCGTGCCGCAGGCGTGACGAATCTGCTCCTCGTCGGATACGACCTCCCCTCCAGCCGCGAGGCCGTCCTCCTGGCGGATCGGGAGGATGGCGTGTTCGCCTGCGTCGCCATCCACCCCAATCACGCTGTGGATGCGACCGCGGCGGCGCTCACCGAACTCGCGGCGCTGGCGGCGCATCCCAAGGTCGTTGGTATCGGCGAGACCGGCCTCGATTTCTACCGCACCCGCTCCCCCAGGGAGGCGCAGGAGGCGGCGTTCCGCGCTCACCTGGAACTGGCGAGGGCACTGCGGCTGCCGGTGGCCATTCACGATCGGGAGGCCCACGCGGAGACCATGCGGATCCTGGCTGAAGGCGCGGAGGAGATTCCCGCCGTCGTGCTCCACTGTTTCAGCGGAGACCGCGCCATGGCAACCGAGGCGTGGGCTCGGGGATATTACACCGCCGCCGGAGGGCCGATCACCTATCCGAATGCCAACGGGTTGCGGGAGATCTTTCGTGACGCCCCGCGCGATCGGGTCCTGCTGGAAACCGACGCCCCCTACCTTCCCCCCACGCCCCATCGAGGTCGGCGAAACGAGCCGGCCTACCTGCCCCTGATCGCGGACCGATTGGCGGAGCTGTGGGGCGCCGACCCCGGATGGATCGGGCAGACGACCGCCGCAAACACCTGCCGCGCCTTCGGGCTGCCCTGCCGGGAGGAACGCGGATGACCCTCGGCTCCAAGCTCACACTCTGGGTCCTCCTCCCGCTGCTCCTCGTCTTGATCCTCCTGGCGACGATCACATTGCGCCGGGAGCGTGAGACGCACGAGCGGCAGGCTGCAGCGGAGGTGGAACGGATCGCCAACACGCTCGCCATTCCCATGGTCGAATCGCTCAAGCGCCGGACCTCGGCAGATCTCTCGGAGATCCTGAAGCGATCCACCCTGGAGAGGGGGCGCTTCGGCGTGATCGTGTACGATCCCACCGGCCACCCCTTCTATACCTGGGGCCTGTTTGCGGCCGATCGGGCCCTTCGCCCCGAAGACCTTCGGCCCCTTCTCGGGCTCCCCCGACAGATGGGGAAGCCGGAAGCGCTGGGCGAGATGCCGGTCTGGAGCCACCTCATCGCCCTCACGGCAGACGGTGAACTGCTGGGCGCCCTCAAGGTGACGATGAGCTTGCGGGACATGCAGGAGTTCCTCGCTCGTGAGCGGAACGTCCTCCTTGGCACGCTGGCCGCCATCACGTTCATCCTCACCATTCTCATCTCCCTGGTGATTCAACGCACGGTGAGCGCGCCCCTGGCCCGGTTGATGACGCGCATCCAGGCCCTGGCCAGCGGGACCCCGTCGGAGGACGTCGTCATCTCGGGGCGGGACGAGGTCGGCCAGTTGTCCCGGGAGTTCAACGCCTTGGCTCGGAACCTGGACGAGGCGCGTCGGCGGCTCCTCGAGGAGAGCGAGCACGCGCGGAACGTGATCCAGAGCATCACCAACGGCATCATCGGGGTGGACACAGAGGAGCGCATTCGGACCTGGAGCCGCGCCATGACGGATCGCTACGGGATTCAGGAAAGCGAGGTCCTGGGGCGGAAGCTCTTCGACACGTTCCCCGCGCTGGAGTCGGAAGGTTTGCGCGCCGAGGTGGACCGCCTGCTCACCAACCAGGCGCGCGAGTTCGAGCTGCGCTACTTCGAGCACGAGACCCTCCGTCGCGGCCGTGTCATCCTGAACATTCGTGGGAGCGCCCTGCGCGGGGCGACGGACGAGGTCGTGGGAGCGGTGCTCGCCATCGAGGACATGACGGACCGCGTGGCCTTGTCCCAGGAGGTCCAGCAGGCCGAGAAGTTGGCCGTGGTGGGTCAGCTCGCCGCGGGCATCGCCCATCAGATCGGCACGCCGCTGAATGTGATCTCCGGCTCCGCGGAATACCTGATGATGGAATGGGGGGCCGAGAAGCCTCGCCCCCAGGAACTGGAAATCATCATCGCCCAGACGGACCGCATCACGAAGCTCATCCAGCAGTTGCTCAATTTCGCCCGGCCCGCCCGGATGGAGCTGCGGCCCCTGGACCTGAGCGAACTGCTGCGAGAGGTCCTGGGCCTCACCGAGCACCAGATCGCAAAAGGTCAGATCAGCGTGGAGACCGATCTACAGGCGAGCCTCCCGCCCACCGTGGGCGACGCCAATCAACTGGAGCAGGCGTTGCTCAATATCGTCATCAACGCCTGGCACGCCATGCCCGGGGGCGGCCGCCTCACGCTCAGGACGCGTTCGGTCCCGGCGGGCGAGCGCCACCACCGGGTCGGCCGGCCCGCAACCTCCGGCGTCGAGGCGATCATCGCGGACACGGGCACGGGCATCGCCCCCGAGCACATGCCCCGGATCTTTGACCCCTTCTTCAGCACCAAGGGGGTGGGCAAAGGCACGGGATTGGGGCTGGCGATCAGCCGGCGAATCGTCGAGGACCATCACGGAAGCATCGACGTCGCAAGCGAGGTGGGGCAAGGCACCACCTTCACCATCTGGCTCCCAGCAGGGGGAGGCACCACATGAGTTCGCACGAGCGCATCCTGGTCGTAGACGATGAAGAGCAGATGCGGGGCCTGCTGGCAAAGGTCCTGGAGCGGAAAGGCTTTCAGGTTTCCGTTTGCGGCGACGGGACGGAGGCCCTGGCTTTCCTGGAGAAGGAGCCGGTCGATCTGGTGGTGACGGACGTCCGCATGCCGGGTCTGGGCGGCATGGAGGCCCTGCGGGCCGTCAAGGAGCTGAACCCGGATATCGTGGTCATCATCATGACCGCCTTCGGCTCCATCGATCAGGCCGTCCAGGCGGTGAAAGAAGGCGCCTACGACTACATCAACAAGCCCTTCAAGATAGACGAGATGCTCCTCACCATCGAGAAGTCCCTGGACGAGCGTCACCTGCGGCACGAGGTCAGTGCGCTCCGCCAGGAGATCCGCACCCGGTACCACTTCGAGAATTTGATCGGAAAGAGCCGGCCCATGCAGGAGGTGTTCGGCCTGATCGAGCAGGTGGCCGGCAGCCGCAGCACCGTGATGGTGTACGGGAAGAGCGGGACGGGGAAGGAGCTGGTGGCCAAGGCCGTCCACTACAACAGCCCGCGATCCACCAAGAACTTCGTCCCCGTCAACTGCGCCGCCATCCCGGCGGAGCTTTTGGAGTCGGAGCTCTTCGGCCATGAGCGGGGGGCCTTCACGGGGGCCATCGCCACCAAGGTGGGCAAGTTCGAGCTGGCCACCGGGGGGACTCTGTTCCTGGATGAGGTGGGCTCCATGCGCCTCGACCTCCAGGCGAAGATCCTCCGGGCCCTCCAGGAGCGGGAGGTCGAGCGCGTCGGGGGCTCCCGGACCATCAAGATCGACGTCCGGGTGATCGCCGCCACCAACCGGGACCTGAAGAAGGCGGTCGAGGAGGGAGCCTTCCGCGAGGATCTCTACTACCGTCTGAACGTCGTCCCGATCGCGCTGCCGGACCTCAAGGACCGGCCAGAGGACATCCCGCTGCTGGCGAACCACTTCGTGCAGAAGTTCGGCCAGGAGTCCAACTCCGGCATCCGGGAGATCTCCAAGGAGGCCATGGCGATCCTGATCAGTCACACCTGGCCCGGCAACGTCCGCGAGCTGGAGAATGTGATCGAGCGGGCTGCCACCCTCGGGCGCGGGCCGGCTGTCCAGCCGAGCGACCTGCCACCGCACCTGGCGGGCGGGACCAACCCTCTGGAGCGGGCGCTGGCCAAGGAAGCCACCCTCGAGGATCTGGAGAAGGATTACATCGCCATGATCCTCCGGCGCACCAAGGGACATCAGATCCGTGCCGCCTCCATTCTAGGAATCGACCGCCGGACCCTCTACCGCAAGATCCGGCGCTACGGTCTCAGGCTCAACGAGGAGTGACGCATGATCGCCACCGAGATCTTCCGGAAGAACCATCGGACCATCCGCAAGGCCCTGGTGTCGCTGGACCGAGCCCTTCTCATGCAGTCCCCGAACTGGGACATCATCGCCAAGAACTTGGCCGGCTATCTGGAGATCGAGCTTCGGGAATACTGGGGCTCGGAGGAGCGGTGGATCTTCAAGCCGCTGAGGGAGACGGGGCCGGACGCCGCGGGCGTGGTCGTCCAGATGGAACAAGAGCATCGGGACCTGGACATGCTGCTGCACGAGTTCAAGGCGCTCACCCGCTGCCCCATCGACGCCGGGATCGCGCCGCTGGTGCGGGAGAAGGGCCTGGCCCTGGCGAAGGAGTTTCTCCACCACATGTTCCTGGAAGAAGAGGTGGGCTTCACCCTGGCCGAGGATCGCCTCGGCCTCCACTACCTCGAAGAATGCGCGGACCGAGTCCTCTTGCTCAAGGAAGCCGAGAAGGGTCTGGAAGAGCCCGCCGCCATCGATTGAGCGAATATAGGTATGCCAAGCAGGACTGGCGCGCTCTGAACCGTTGCAGAACCTGTTGTGGCATGCAATAATCCGCAGCGTACCTCCTCGCAGGAGACGCCGTCCCAGGGAGATCCGGATGCCTCATTGTGTGCTCACATGTCGCGCGTGCCAGCGCGCCTTTTCGGTGTCGGCAGAAGACCTCGACCGGCTAGAGGTGACGTGTCCCCTTTGTGGGCTGACCCTGCTGAGTCCACCACGAACCTGCCAATCGGCAAATCCTCCAAGCGAAATCGCCCCCTGGGATCCCTCGTGGTCGGACTGCGGCTGACACTGAACGAGAAGGCCGGTCGGCCTTCAGTCATGGGCGATCATGTTGCATTCCTGTCCACAGCAATCTTACAGATGGAGATGTCACTGTGATCAGGCAAGGAGTCGGACTACCCGGTGATTCGATTCGCCGCTGGGTCCTGATCGCCACGACCGCCGTTCTGGCCCCGCTCCTCGTCCTTGCCGGCGCAGATTCGATGCGGGCGGCCGAGTCCGGCGTCTCCTCGCAATGCGTCACATGCCACACCGACGCGGCGAAGTTGAAGGCACTCACTCCTCCGGATCCACCGTCTACGGAAGAAGGGGAAGGCTGAAGCGGTCCACCGCCCCCGTCGGGGGAACCGTACCGGCGCTACCTGGTGAAGCAGGCGTTCCTGACCGGCACGCACGCCATGGACGGCTGCGAGACCTGCCACAAGGGTGATCCAAAGGCCGGCGGCAAAGAGGCCGCCCACAGGGGCTTGGTTCCCCGTCCCTCGCGGGACCCCGATGCGGTCTGCGCGGCGTGTCACGACAAGGAAGTCGCCAACGTCAAGACCAGCCTGCACTTCACCTTACGGGGCGATGAGAATTACCTCAAACTCGTCTCCGCTCATCGCTGGCCCGACGTCCAGCCGGTCTTCAAGCAGGCCTGTCAGAGCTGCCATGCCAGTTGCGGCGATTGCCATATCAGCAAGGCCAAGTCGGCTCGCGGCGGCCTGATCGATGGACACCTGTTCGTGAAGCGCGCCCCGATGGCGGACGCCTGCGGGACCTGTCACGGTGGCCGCGTGTATCCTGAATACACAGGCCAGAACGAGGGCTTCCCTCCGGACGTCCACTGGCAGAAGGCGAAGATGGATTGCGTGGCTTGCCATTCGTCCGCTCAACTGCACGGTGACGGAACCGCCTATCCTAACCGGCACGCGGTGAAGACGAAGCCTCAGTGTATCTCCTGCCACCCGAATGCCAAGGCGGCCGGATCGCCCATCGAGCAGCATGCGATCCATGGGGACAAGATCAACTGTGTCGTCTGCCACTCGACTGTTTACCGGGGGTGCGACAACTGTCACCTCGGCCAAGGGGCGAAGTCGTCCCTCCAGTTCAAGATCGGAAAGACCGCCTATCCCGACTCGCCCTACCAGTACACCCTGCTCCGCCACACACCGACCGTGCGGACGATGCTGGATCCGAAAGTGAAGGACGCGCTGCCAAACTACGACGCCGTCCCGACTTGGAAGGATACGGTGCCCCACAACATCCAGCGGAAGACACCTCGGACGGCAAGCTGCAACGCCTGTCACGGTAATGCCCGGATCTTCCTGAAGCCGGGCGACCTCAACCCCACGGAGTCCGCGGCCAACAGCAAGGTCGTGGTCCCCAACATTCCGGCACCGCGATGATGAGCGTGGCCACAAGGAGGATACCCATGCGCAAGAGTGCCCTTTCGATCGCGTTCTTGACCCTGGCTTTGATCCTGGGATTCGGAAGCATCGCTACAGCCGCCGAGAACGCCGCCGCCTGGGAAGCGGCGGCAGCATACCTTACCAGCTTGCCGCAAGGCTTCAATGGCATCCCGGGCAACACCCTGAAGGCCAAGCTGGATTCCGGCGAGCAGGTCTTCCTGCTGGACGTGCGCGAGCCGAACGAGTTCGCGGCGGGTCGCATCGAGGGAGCGATCAACATTCCCGTGCGCGATGTGCCGAAGAGCCTGGACAAGATCCCCCAGGACAAGGCGGCACAGATCGTGGTCGTCTGTGCCTCTGCGGTCCGCTCCGGCTATGTCGTCGAGGCCTTGGCCTTCAAAGGCTACACCAACACGAAACATCTGGCCGCCGGTTTCATCGCGGGATGGGAAAAGGCTGGTCATCCCGTCGCGAAATAGACGCGACCTTCGACCGATCAAGCGGGGATCCATCCAGTGGATCCTCGCTTTTTCTTCTGAAAAGCTCTTCGGATCTGCCGTGGGGTCGCTGGACCCATGACCGATTCATGGCCGGGTAAGATACGATCTTCCCCCATCGTCCATGGCGACCCTTTCATCATCGAAACCCTGCGCCATTTCCCACAGGATGCCGTTCGGTATCCCACTAGAACGGGACAGAAAAGCTATCGGGCCAATCATCCAACCGGGATAACCTTTCTGGATACCAGGAAAACCCTTGAGATTCAGCGGGATAGGCGGAGAGATTCTCCGGTCTTCTTTGCGGGACTCTTTTCCCTCGTGGCACAGTCATTGCTGATTGTAGAAGAACGGTCGGATTCCAGCCGTCCAGATAGACATATCTATAGCATCACCCGCAAAGGAAGGTGCATCATCATGGCCACCGCGAGCAAGACTCGGACCCCTGAGGACGTCCTGGAGACCGCTCGCAAGGCGACCAAGAGCTACGTCAGCTCCGCGGTCACCATCGAGATCAACGACAACTGGTGCAAGGGCTGCGCGATCTGCGTGGAATTTTGCCCCAAGGACGTCCTCCGGATGACGCCCATGGACAAGGTGGAAGTCAAGGCGCTGGAAGCCTGCACCAAGTGCCTGCGATGCGAACAACTCTGTCCCGACTTCGCCATCGTCGTGTACGGAGAGCCCGGAAAGGCCAACACCTAACCGCATCAGGGAAACCGCGACCGAACGCGTTCCGGCAGGTTGCCGAAGCAACGCAGGCTGGAATGTCGGGTCGCCCGAGGTGAAGCAGCGTGAGCCCGCAGACAAAGCCCCCCGTCGTCAAACTGCTCCAGGGAAACGAGGCCTGCGCCGAGGGCGCCATCGCAGCCGGCTGCCGGTTCTTCGGCGGCTACCCCATCTCCCCCTCCTCGGAGATCGCCGAGCACTTGTCGGTCCGCCTCCCCCAGGTTGGAGGCCGTTTCATCCAGATGGAAGACGAGATCGCCGCCATGGGCTCGATTCTGGGCGCCGCCATGACGGGGGCCAAGGTGATGACCGCCACCAGCGGCCCCGGCTACTCGCTGAAGCAGGAGAGCATCGGCTACGCCGTCATGGCGGAGATTCCCTGCGTCATCGTGAACGTCATGCGGGGCGGGCCCAGCACCGGCCTTCCCACCATGCCGGCCCAGGCCGATGTGATGCAGGCGCGCTGGGGGACGCACGGGGACCATCCCGCGGTCGCCCTGGCCCCAGCCTCGGTTCGGGAGGTTTACGACGAGACCATCCGGGCCTTCAATATCGCCGAACGCTTTCGCATCCCCGTGACCCTCCTCGTCGACGAGATCATCGCCCACATGCGGGAGCGGGTCGTCCTGCCGGATCCGAGCGAAGTGACCCTCTGGGAGCGGCCGCGCCCCACGGTCCCGCCGGAGCAGTACCTGCCCTATGAAGAGACCCCTTCCGGCGTGCCGCCCATGGCCGACTTCGGCGAGGGGTACCGACACCACGTGACCGGCCTGTACCATGACGCGCGCGGCCTGCCAAAAGATAGCCCCGATCTCGTGGATGCCTTGCAGCGACGGCTCATGCGCAAGATCGAGCTGGGCCTCCCGGACATCCAGAAGTACGAGGAGGTGTCGTTGGCGCTCAAGGAAGCCAGATTGGGCATCGTGGCCTATGGCGCCTCCGCCCGCTCGGCGAAGGCGGCCATCCGCATGGCGCGCGCCAAGGGCATCCCGGTCGGGATGCTCCGGCCCGTGACCCTGTGGCCCTTCCCCGAGGGGCCCGTGGCCGACCTGGCCAAGCGCATGCGCCACATCCTGGTGGTCGAGATGAACCTGGGCCAGCTGGTCCTGGAGGTCGAACGGGTGGCGCACGGCATGTGTCCGGTTCATCGCGTGAACCGGGTCACCGGAGAGCCCATCCCCCCGGAACAGATCCTGGAGAAGATCGAGGAAGTGGCTCGAAGCTGACCCACAGGGCAGGAGGAATCCGTGTTCCCTTACGAGAAGTACCTTCGGCTGGAGATGTTCCCGCACATCTGGTGCCCGGGCTGCGGCTGCGGCATCGTCATGAAGAGCCTGCTGCGCGCCATCGACCGGCTCGGTCTGACGAAAGACGAGATCTGCATGGTCTCGGGCATCGGCTGCTCCAGCCGCCTGACGGGATACGTGGACTTCAACACGCTCCACACCACCCACGGCCGCCCCATTACCTTCGCCACGGGCGTCAAGTTCGCCAAGCCGTCGCTCACGACCATCGTGATCACGGGGGACGGCGACGCCCTGGCCATCGGCGGCAATCATTTTATTCATGCGGCCCGGCGGAACATCGATCTCACCGTCCTCTTGTTCAACAACGCGACCTACGGCATGACCGGCGGTCAGCTCGCGCCCACCACCCCCACCGGGAAGTTCGCCACCACCGCGCGGCAGGGCAGCATCGACCCCCCGTTCGACGCCTGCAAGCTGGCCATCGCCGCCGGCGCCACGTATGTGGCGCGGGGCACCTCCTATCACACTCAGCAGCTGGATCGCCTGATCGAGGGCGGCATCAAGCACAAGGGTTTTGCCCTGGTCGAGGTCCTGGAAAACTGCAACACCTACTACGGCCGCCCCAACAAGATCGGCCTCCTGGACCTCCTGCAGTGGGAAAAGAACAACACGGTGAACGCCAAGGCGGCGGAGCGGATGACGCCGGAGCAACTGGAGGGGAAGATCCTCACCGGCCTGCTCCACCAGTCCGACCGCCCCGAGTACGTGGCCCAGTACGAGCAACTCATTTCCCGCGTCCAGGCCAAAGCCGGGGCGACTGCCTGACGCCCGACAGGAGCGCAATCCCATGAGCTATCGCTACGAGATCCGGCTCAGCGGAGAGGGCGGACAGGGCATCGTCCTGGCCGGCGTGATCCTGGCCGAGGCCGCCGCCATCTACGACGGAAAGAACGCGACCCAGACTCAGGTGTACGGACCCGAGTCGCGCGGGGGGGCGAGCAAGGCCGAGGTCATCATCAGCGAAGAGGAGATCGACTACCCGAAGGCCCTCTCCGTGGACCTCTTCCTCGCCCTGACCCAGGCGGCCGCGGACAAGTACGGCCGCGAGGTGAAACCTTCGGGGATCGTCATCCTGGATTCCTCCAAAGTCATGACCGACCCGGAAGGGCCATTCGCATTGCACCGCCTCCCTATCATCGAGACGGCCAAGGAGGCCGTGGGCAAGGTGATGGTGGCCAACATCGTCTCCCTGGGCGCCATCGTGGGCCTCTCGAAGGTCGTCTCGCGCCATGCCATCGAGCAGGCGATCCTCGCCCGGGTCCCGAAGGGCACCGAGGCCTTGAACCTCCGCGCCCTTGAGGCCGGCTTCGCCCTGGTGGGTGCCGCATTCTGAGACAAAGGGTCTCAATACCTCACAGGATTGGGACAGAGAGAGAATGAAGGGGGTTAGGACTCGCCATTGACGTCTTACCCCTCCGCATCTCCTCACGCCACGGCAGCGTAAAACCCTTCGTTTCCAAAAGGCTTGGAGACGCCGCACTAATCCGAATCCCCTCCCTTCTCGCACCGACTCCCCTCCTCGCGTGGCATTGGCCTTGCACTATTGTGATTTTTGAATTTCTCACGAACGAGTCGCACAAGGAACAGCGAGCCATGGAACACTCCGGCGAGCATCTCTTGATCGTCGAGGACGAACCCGAGATGCGCGACCTCTTGCGCAAGGTTCTCGAGAAGGAGGGCTATCGAATCTCCGTCGCCGGTGATGGGCTTGAGGCCTCCGGCCGGATCGCCCGCGAGGACTTCGACCTCGTCGTCACGGACATGCTGATGCCTTCCATTGGGGGCGTCGAGCTTCTGGAGGCCATTCAGCGCTCCCATCCCGCCCTGCCGGTGATCATCGTGACCGCCTTCGGAGACTGGGACAGTTACAGTCGGGCCCTGGCATTGGGCGCGGCGGCCTTCATCAGCAAGCCGCTCCGCATGTCCGAGTTGACCGCCGCCGTGCACGCGGCCCTGGCGAAACGCGGCGCCACGGCATCCCCCTGACTGCAGGATTCCTTCCGCCACGCCATGAGTCTCATCC
>Ga0209182_10000279_pt1 | contig 13224 bp, 14 predicted proteins | sample LakBais05cmmetaG_FD_185474 | JGI IMG/M metagenome (GOLD analysis project Ga0209182, IMG submission 185474) | Lake sediment microbial communities from Lake Baikal, Russia to study Microbial Dark Matter (Phase II) - Lake Baikal sediment 0-5 cm... | ecosystem: Environmental > Aquatic > Freshwater...
CTCGCAGGCCGCGATCATCCGGTCGCACTCCGCGACCGTGATGGCCAGGGGCTTTTCCATCAGGACGTGCTTGCCGGCCGCAGCCGCCTCCACGCAGACCGATTCGTGCAGGTCGTGGGGAAGCGTCACGGCCACGGCATTGATGTCCGACCGCTTCAAGATCTCCCGGTAATCGGTCGTCCAGGCCACGCCGCCGCTCTCCTTCGCGCACGCCTTGACCTTTTCCTCGTTCCGGCTGCAGACCGCCACCAGCGACGCGCCGGGGGTCTCCTGGATGGCCGTGATGTGCCGCGGCGACACCGCGCCCACACCGATCAGCCCGAATCGCAGCTCCTGTGCCATGTGTGGTCTCCTTCCCTCTCGGAAGTTCCCCCGCCGGGTAGAGCGCCGATGGGTTGTTAATCGTGGCGCATCTGCGATAAAAGCCGGTCACGCTCCCCGGTCAGGTCTGCCTCCTCACCGAGATTCGGTGCGAATCATACACCGATTCGCTCTAGAGCGCGACATGCTTGCCGCGGCGAACGGCTTGCGCGTGAGCGGAAAACCCCGGCTCTCATGAGGAAGGACCTGATGAACCACTGCGGTACCCAAGGATGCGGGCGGGCAGGAATACCACCGCACGAAGCAAAGCAAACAGTGCCTCGAAGGTGATGCCGACCAAGCGGAATGGCAGGGACAGGAGCCAGACGAACGGCCAGAGAATGAGCGCCAGCAGGGCGAGCGGCCAGCACAGAACAAACAAGATGCACCAGCCAACAAGTGTTAGAAGAGTTTTCATTGGTGCTTCACCAGGGGACTCGGCATCTTACGCCTCCTAGCGCTGGACTCTGCCATGCCACGTCTCGCCACCCCGCAGACCGCCAGAAAACATAAAATGCCACCCCATCACATGCTTGCCTGCGGCGAACGGTCGACCCGAGGCGCGGCCACACAGCGCAGCTGCTTGGGTGTCGCCTCGACGAAGGAGTTAGCCGGCATTCCGCTCACGAGCGATCCTGGGCACGCCATGTGGCAGCATCAATGCGTCCGACTGCGGCGTCGTATCGGGCTTGTGCCACAGCCGGGCTATCCGGATCTTTGGTGTTCAGGAGCTCGTAGAGGTGCTGCGCCAAGACCCAGCCAATGGCGTGGACGCAATCGTGTCAGGACAAGCCCTGCCTTTCGAGCCGGGCCATCGCTCGGACGACGGAGTCCAGCCCTTCCGCAATTTGGTTCTCGGCGATCGCATGGAAGGCTGCGTGTGCCTTGAGATTTGGCAGCTTGAGTCGCTCGGTTCTGTGCGAGACCTCGACCAGACGGATCCGCTCTTGTTCTTCAAGCGCCAGCCACTGCTCAGGATCTGGCGCTTGAGCTGGGTCGTAGCGGTCCACGGTGCCTCCCTGACTGACGGCTACCGCCTGATTTCACGGGCTGCCGAAGGCAGTCCCATGGAAGGAAATGTTAGAGCGCATCTTCATAGCGGAATTGGATGCAACGATGCGCTCTTGTACAAAGGGTGGCCCGGGCGACCGCTCTTTAACTTGACGAGACAGTGCGGAGCATTGAGAAAGCGGAGCACCTGTTCGTCGCGCTTCAGCAGGGCGCCGAGATTGCCCCAGGCGCAGATAACCAACGAAACCTTTGACTGAAGCTCTCTAAGGTATTTGTCGTTCTCCGGGCCGATCGGATCTTTCTCTGTTCTCAGTGTCGTTGGATCGGTTGAACGAAACGCGAAAAGGTTGCCAACAAGGAGAGTGCCGAAGCCCCAATTCTTGGCGTAGTTGATACAAACCCGCGACGTATTGTCTTCTTGCGTTGCATCTGCAGTCGATGGGTTGAGGCCGATGAATAGAACAGCGGGCTTCGTATCCCAGGCCCGACACAGCTCATATCTGTATTTGCCACAAAGCGACAGGACAGCCGATGCCTTCATGCGCTCTAACGGATTCGAACTGAGCGGCTCGGCGGACGCGGGCTGCTCTCCACCCATTCTCGCGCACACCGGGCCAGGCTCGCAACTGGCAGAGCCCATCCTCCGGCTCTCCTTTCCTGCTTTAGCACCGAGACTGACCTATCACTTGCAAGGCGTAAAGCAGGCCGGAATGGATGGACTCTTGATTGCGTGCGTTATACCTAGACCCATCCCCACACCTAATGTCAATGCTCCATGACTTATCAGGATCGTAGGCAATCGTGATGGATTTCTTAGCGGGGTCTGCCCCTGCAGACCTCAACTGATTATCAATCAACTGAAGGAGATCATCGGCGTCGGGAACAAACGCGACGTCGTCGCTTTGGAAATCCATACTGGTCGTTTCCGCTTTACCCACAAGCCTCAGTTCGAGGGGATCGCCCGCGAGATACCAGTCACCAGGAAATGCCTTCTTGCCGCGCCACACCGCTCGTTTTATCCAGCATCTTTCGAGATAGTCACCTGTAAATCCCATATGCAGCACTCCTCCTGGCCCCTCCATCGGTCTTCCCGGATAGGCGCAACGGCCAGGAGCCTACTCTCGTCCCGCCGCGCCTGTCAAGTTATGCATCGAGCAGAGGAATCATGGCGTTCTTGGGGCTTCGGCAGACTCGGCCCAGCCGTCTTGGCGAGAGCCCAGATCCCCCGATTCTCACGCCAAGACGCAGAGAGGAGAAGCGGGAGATGTGGACCCCATTGCGTAGGTCGCTCCGGAAACCGGTTACCCGAAGCATACAACGCTGGGGGCGGTTAGGTTTGAGACGATGATTCGGCCCGAGGGCCTTGATCTACGCCTTCGCCGGATTCCGTTTCCCGCCGGTCGGCAGTTTCGTCAACTGAATGACGAGTCGGAGTGCCTCGTTTACGGCTTCCTCGGTGGGAAATGCCCTCGCAATATCAGGGGCCAAGAGCACCAAGTTTGTTCCTTCCCGATAGCGGGCAGCATACTTCCCCTGGACGCCACTTCGGAGGAGTCTGGCGAGATCGTACTCGGGACGAAGATCCTCAACCTTAGCCTTTTCGCCTCGTGATTTCACTTTCATACGCCTCACGCTCCGCGCGAGTCAACTCACGCGCATTAATGATTCGCACTCGATCCCCCCGATCCGTATGCGAAACCATCAAGAGCCGGTGGCTGCCCGATGTGCCGATGGTAATGCACCGATCTTCCTCTTCAGAGTGGTCAGGGTCGTAAATGGTAATGCCGAAGGGGTCCCGAAGCACCGTGGCGGCTTCATAGAACGTGACGCCGTGCTTCCGCAGATTCAACCTCGCCTTTGTTGGGTCCCACTCGAAGTCGATCATGGTCCCCCAGGGGATGTTCCACTAATGGGCGGAGCAGCGGGCGGCGCTGATGTCATGTGGCTCGAACACAGGTGTCGGAGCAACCTGTCGCGGATGTCTTCTCAGGGCCGCCCCTCCTGCGGGTTCGATCGATCGGCGGCCAGGCGCTCGTCCAGGATCTGGCGATGCCAGTCGGGCACCGGGATTTCGTCCGGCTTGGCGGCGAGTTGATCCCACAACGACTGCACATAGTCGACCTTCTCATCTAGAGACAGATCGTCGAAGCCTGGAGGGGGTATTGGAACGGTCTTCGCCATGATCATCACCTCGCATTCGTCGGACAGGCTACCACAGATACGGCAGCAGGGCCACAATCCGTAAGGCCTAAGCGCATCCAGGGGGTGGAGGGCTGCACGGTCCGACGAGGCGCATGTCGCGCCCATGTCGAAATACCCCAGGTCCTTCTTGGCGATCTTTGCGCCTTGGCGTGAGATTCCGACCCCCGCCTTCACGCCGAGGCGCCGAGTTTGCGGAGGGAGACATGGGAGAGCAGGGAAGGCACGCTGGGCACGGCCAGCGGCATCGGTCATCGGAAATGGGTCGACCTGGGCCTTGCCGGGCACGGCGCAGGTCGTTGGTCAATCGAATTACTTTACGGCGTCCAGGGCTCAAGGGCCGGGCAGTTGACGTCGGTGAAAACGTCCACGACGGTGGGCCGGTCGGCGGCGAGCGCCTTCCCGATGGCCGGCGCGATCTCGTCCGGCCGCTCGACGCGGATCTCCGGCAGCCCATCTCCTCGGCGATCCGGGCGAAATTGACCGGGTAGCCCATGTGCAGGACCGGGTGCGAGAGATCTACCCGTCACGCCGGCGGCATCACGCGTTCTTCGCCGGGGCGGATGCCGACCGCGCCACCCATCTGCCGGTAATCGACACCCGATCGGCCATTCCAGTCCCACACCGCGCGCCCGTCTTTCAGCGTGAGCTCGCAGACCAGGCGCTGGTCTCCCGGAAAGGTACCGCCAAAGGAGTCCATAAACCCGAAGGATCCGCGGAGCAGGTTGAGGACGGCCACATCGGCAGCGGCGCCGACGCTGAGGTGGCCGTGCTCGGGATGGCCGATGGCCTCGCCCGCTGCGATCGTCGACGTACGGATCACCTCGTGCAGCGGCATACCCATCACCAAGAACTTGGACATGGTCGTGGTCATGTCCAGCATGCCGAGGTTCATGCTAAGGGTGTGAAGGTCGGTGGAGATGACGTCCGGGTAGAAGCCCTGCTGGATGCAGGGCAGGACGTTGCCGAAGACGAAGCTGCCGCCGCCGTGGCCGACGTCGAAGAGGACGCCGCGCTTGCGGGCTTCGTAGAGATACGGCAGGACGTGGCCGTCGGCATCGACGCAGGGGACAGGTCCCCGGAAGCAGTGTGTGCTGATGTCGCCCGCCCGCAGCTTCCGCCCGACGAGCTCGTAGTAAGGCCGCTCGCGGCGGAAGTAGCCGAAGTCGACCATGGCCGGGAGCTCGGCCAGCACCCCGGCTTCGACGGTACGCTCCACCGACACCCAGTCCGGCAGTTCGTAATGGGCGGTCTTGATCCCCACGATCTTGTCGGTGTGCTCGCGGGCCAGGTCGGCCGTCCGCCGTGGATCCATGTCGAAGATGTTCTGCTCGGCCTCGATATTGGCCATGCCGAGGCCGGCGATGTTGACGAAGGCGTAGGTCCGGGTGGCGCAGCGGTCGAGGACGCGGAACCGGAAATCCTCGAAGTTGCGCCGGCCGGAGCTGCCGGTGTCGACCATGGTGGTCACGCCGCTGCGGAAGCTGAAGCCGTCTGGCAGGATGCTGTAGTCGCCACCCCAGGCGTCGCGGTTGCCGGCCGTGGCGTAGAGGTGGACGTGGATGTCGACGAGACCCGGAACCACGAGCAGGCCGGACACGTCCAGGACCCTGGCCGCCTGGCCGGGCGGAATGGCGTCGTCAACGGCGGCGATCTTGCCGTCGGCCACGGCCACGTCCTTCGGTCCATCGATGCCGTTCTTGGGGTCGATGACATGGCCCCCGCGGAGGAGAAGATCAAAGCGCATGGCGTTCTCCTGGCAGGCTGCTGAAAAAGGCCCATCTGCTTCGTTGGCTCGCTCAGGCACTCGCTGCGGCGTACCTGGAGTACGCCTCACTCGGCCCTTTACTCGCCGCCTTGCATCTGGACCTTTTTGAGCAGCCTCGGTGGAAATGGGTTCTTCAACATTCTGCTAGTGTGACTGCCAGAGGCTGCCGCCTGGGCTGTGGAGCCCGACGGACTGCCTGCGCACAATCTTCAGCTCATGCCCTGAGAGAAACGTGCTCGACTGTCCACTGCTTCAGCAGGTCGGGTTCGGGCTCCTGGGGGATGCCCGGAACCTGCGAGGTTGTGACCTCGCCGGGTCCGCTGAGGACGATCTCGGGCTTGCCGATGTCGTTCTTGTAGAAGTACGACGAGGGGAAGATATCGCCCGGATAGGTGAAATTGGGCAGCGTGGCCAGCTCGGCGCAGATGGCACCGCCGATGGCGCTCTCCAGCATGCCCCCTATCCAGCAGGGGATGTCATGCTCGCCGCACAGGGCCTGAATCTCCCGCGACGCCGTCAGGCCGCCCACACGGGCCATCTTGATGTTGACCACCTTGCAGCTCCCCAGGCGTATCGCCGCCTGGACGACGCTCAGACTCTGCACGCTCTCGTCCAGGCAGACGGGCGTCTCGATCATCTTCTGCAGATCGGCGTGGTTGATCAGGCTCATGCCGTCGTCCGCCAGCGGCTGTTCGATCATGGCCAGGTGGTAGCGGTCCAGCTTGCGGAAAAGATCGGCGTCGGCCAGCGTGTAAGCGGCGTTGCAGTCCACGTGGAAGGTGAGGTTCGGGAACGTGGACCGAACGGCAGCCACCATGTCCAGGTCCCAACCCGGCCGGAACTTCAGCTTGATGCGGGGGAAGCCCTGGTCGATGGCCCCCTGGATCTTCCGCAGAAGGATATCCAGGGAATCCTGGACTCCGAAGTCGGCGCCGACCGGGACACGGTCTCGCTTGCCGCCGCCGAGCGCCACATGCAGCGGCACTCCACGCCGCTTGGCGTCCAGGACCCACCAGGCGATATCCAAGGCGGCCCGGGCGAACTGGTTGCCCTTGATGAACGAGATGCGGTCCAGGAGGTCCTGAGCCGAATCGATGTACTGGCCGATGATGCGCGGGGCCATGTGCTCGCGCACGGTGTGGAAGGTGGCGATGGTGTGCTCCGCCGAGTAGGCGGGGATATAGACCGGGCAGCTCTCACCCCAGGCGTAATGCCCTTCGCCTTCCATCCGCACCAGGATGGTATCGGTGAAGTGCTGGTCGGCATAGGACGTCTTCCAGACGAACGCGAGAGGCAATTTCACCCAGTAGATGTCGATGCCCTCGATCCTCACGGGTGCTCCTTTCTGAATGCGTCAGAGCATTTGTGCTATGGCCATTGAGTTCCGATCACAGAATCGATTGAATGAAGGTGCGGAGATTCTCGTTTCGCGGGTCGGTGAAGATCTGCTCTGGAGGACCTTCTTCGGCGATCTGCCCTTCGTGAAAGAAGAGCACGCGGCTCCCCACACGCCGGGCGAACCCCATCTCGTGGGTGACCACGATCATGGTCATTCCCCCCTCGGCGAGATCCTGCATCACCTTCAGCACCTCTTCCACCAGTTCGGGATCGAGGGCGGAGGTCACCTCGTCGAAGAGCATCAACTCCGGGTTCATGGCCAGGGCGCGGGCGATGGCCACCCGCTGCTGCTGACCGCCGGAGAGCTTGTCCGGATATGCCGTCAGCTTGTCCGAGAGCCCGACGCGCGCCAGCATCTGCTCGGCGATGGTTCGGGCCTCGGCTGGGGGCAGGCCCTTGACGATCTTCGGGGCCAAGCTCACGTTTTCGAGCGCGGTGTAGTACGGGAAGAGGTTGAACGACTGAAAGACGAAGCCGACCTTCTCGCGAATCTTGTGGACGTGGCGGGAGTGCGCGTCCACCAACTCGCCCTCCACGCTGATGCGGCCCTCCTGGATGGGCTCTAGCCCGTTGATGCAACGGAGGATCGTGGACTTCCCGGAGCCGCTCCGGCCGATGATCACCGTGACCTGACCGCGGGAGACATCGCAGGAGACGCCTTTCAGCACATGCAGGTTCCCGAACCACTTGTGGACGTTTTCCAGTCTAAGCATGGCGTCTCAGGCGGACCTCCAGCCGCTGGGAGGCGAGGGACAAGGGATAGTTGATGCCGAAGTAGATCGCGCCCACCAGCGTAAACACCAGCATCGTGGCGTAGGTGGACTGAGAGACGATGTAGCCGGCCCTGGTCAACTCCACGTAGCCAACCACGTATGCCAGAGAGGTCCCCTTGACGAGCTGCACCAGGAACCCTACCGACGGCGGGATCATGACGCGCACAGCCACCGGCGTCACCACATAGCGCATGAGCTGGTGGTACCTCATCCCCAGCGACCTTCCTGCCTCCCACTGGCCGCGGGGGACGGCCTCGACACCTGCTCGCACGATCTCTCCCATGTAGGCGCCCGTGTACAGGATCAGGGGAATGCTCACGGCCACGAAGCGGGGCAGGTTGAGTCCCAGGATCGAGAGGCCGAAGTAGGCAATGAAGATCTGCATGAGGAGCGGTGTCCCCCGGAAGATCTCGACATAGGCCCCGCCGATCCATCGGAGTACTGGAAACCGCTGCGCCGTCCTGATCAGGCCGATGACCAGCGCCACGACCAGCCCACAGGAAAACGCCATGGCGCACAGGGCGATAGTCACCAGGGCGCCCTGCAGCAGGAACAGGATGTCCTTGTACGAGAACGCGATGAAGATCTCCGGCATCAGAGCTGCCCCCACGCTTCGCGGAATACCTTCTTTCCGGTCAGAGAGAAAAGGAGCGAGAACACCCGGGCCATCAGAAAATAGACAATGGTAATGAAGAAGAATATCTCGAAGGTTCGGAAGGTGCGGGACTCCAGCATCATGCCGGCATAGGTGAGCTCCTCGGCCGAGATCGCCGACACGACGCTGCTTCCCAGCATGGTGGCGATGAACTGGCTGGCCAGGGGGGGCCAGACCACGCGTAGCGTGGGCATGAGAATCACGTACCGGAACACTTGCCAGGGCTTCATCCCCAGGGAGAGGCCCGCTTCTGTCTGGCCGCGGTGGATGGATTGGATGCCGGCCCGGATGATCTCCGTGCAGTAGGCGCCGCAGTTGAGGGTCAGCGTGATGATGGCCACGCTGAAGGCCTCCAGGTTGATCCCAACGGTCACCAGGCCGAAGTACACATAGAAGAGCTGGACAATGAACGGGGTGTTCCGGATGACTTCGACATAGGCCGTGGCTGCACGCCGGAGGTATTTGTTCTTTGAGAGGCGGGCCAGAGCGCCACTAACCGCCAGCAGCGACCCGAGCAAACAGGCGACCCCGGACATCTCAAGCGTCGCCAGGGCGCCCCAAAGGAATTGCGGCAAGTTCTGGAATGGAACCTCCCAGTGGAATGTGTAGGTCATGGTGTTCCGGCTCCCTGTGCTCCCGTAGTGAAGATGGTCAGCACGACATCATCCCTCCCCTCCGTCCCGGGCGGGCGGGTGCGGCGAGGGTCACATCGGCCCTGCGGTATGACCCTCGCCGCGCGTTCTGTCCTGAAAGGAAGAGGGATGCAAGCTCCTAGTAGGCTGGGAGGGCCGGAGGCATCTCGACACCGGTCCATTTCTCGAACATCTCGGCGAACTTCCCCTGGCCGCCGTGCCAGTCCATGAATGTGTTGAGCCACTGCAGCCAGTCCGGATCGCCGCGGCGGACGCCGACCGCCGCCCAGGAACGGCTGACGAGCCCCTTGATCTCCATCTCCTTATTCTCTTTGACCTTCTTCAGCGCTATGACCTCGGCCGTCGGCATCACGTCGGCCTTCTTCTGCTCGAAGGCGAGCATCGCCACCGGATCATCCTCGTAGCGCACGATCTTGGCATCGGGGGCCAGTCTGGTGATGGCGATGTCCTGGGTCGTCCCGCGCGTCACCCCGACCGTCTTCCCCTTGAGGTCCTTGTAGGATTTGATGTCCCGGTCTTTCTTCCAACCGAGCAGGACCAAGTTCCAGGAATTGTAGGGCTTGGTGAACCAGATCTGCTTGGCGCGCTCGGGGGTATTCCCGAACGTGGCGATGACGAGATCGACCTTGTTGGTCAGGAGGTATGGGATTCGGTTCACGGAGGTCGTATCGACCCACTCGATTTCCACCTTCAATTCCTGGGCGATAAGCTTGGCAAGGTCCACATCGAATCCGGTGGGTTTCTTGTCGGCGTCGTACATCCCGAAGGGCGGCGCCCCAAGGCCGATCCCCACGAGGAGCTTCCCGCGCTTCAGGACCTGATCCAGCGTGCTCTCGGCTGCGGCCGCCGAGGCCGCCCAGGCCAGCGCCATGAACCCGAGGCAGACGACTACCAATAGAACGGAGTGTCGTGACAGACGTCGCATCGCCATTCTCCTTGGCGGGACCCGGCGGGTCCCTGCCCGTTAAGAGGTACAGAGCAGCGGACGCCCCCGGATTGTCTACGAATGACAGGCGCTCTGCTGGATGAAGCCTATCTCGACCCGGAGACGATACACCTGAAAATATCTGAAGGTCTCTCGGGCTGTCAAGGGGATTCCCTGGGATCTCTCGATCGGCGCCGGTAGGGGTCTTCCTTGACACGGTGTGCGGGCGCTGGTAAGGTCCGATCGCGCCGGAGAGGACGGTGTTCCTGGACTCTCGATCCCATATAGACCCTGGCTCGCTTTGCGCTCTTTGCGAGCTTTGCGGTGAAATGTCTTGGTTAACCCCAATGCTGTTCACTTAGGCCGTCAGCCGGATGAAATCCCCCCTCGCCCCCCTTTGGCAAAGGGGGGTTGGGGGGATTTGCTCGGACGCTCTCGTCAGTGCCAGACGCTATGTGGACGGTATTGTGGTTAACCCCCCCCAGCAGGAGGCAACCCCATGTCTGGAGCGACCGCGCAATTCACCCTGCTAACCGCGGCCCGGCTGTTGGACGGAAGCGGCAATCCTCCCCTCGAGTCTGCGGCCTTACTGATCGAGGGGGCACGGATCGCGGGATTCGGTCGCCAAGGCGACATGCGTCCGCCGGATGGGGCACAGGTTGAGCGGGTAGATTACGGTGATGCCACCATCCTGCCCGGCCTCGTGGATGCCCATACGCATTTGATCTCGCCCGGCGACGGGACGCCGGGGGATGACACGGCACGGGAAGACGACGAGATCTTGCTCCTGCGGGCGGCCAAGAACGCGCGAACGATTCTGCACTCCGGGGTGACGACCGCCCGCGACAACGGCGCAAAGAATCACGTTGCCTTCTCTTTGCGGGAGGGGCTTCAGCGAGGGCTCGCCGTCGGCCCGCGGGTGGTCGTCTGCGGCAGGCCGATCACGATGACCGGCGGCCACATGTGGTACTTTGGCTCAGAGGCCGATGGGGAAGACGCGACACGCGCCGAAGTGCGGAAGCTCCTCAAGGAAGGGGCCGACTACATCAAGATCGTTGCCAGTGGGGGAAGCACCCGGAGTTCCGACTCGAGGCGGGCCTCCTACACCGTGGCAGAACTCCAGGCCATTACCGACGAATCGCATCGGCGCGGCAAGCTCACTGCGGCCCACTGCGCCTGCGCCCAATCCGTCAAGAACTGCCTGGATGCCGGCGTGGACATGATCGTTCATTGCGTCTTCACGGAAGCCGATGGTTCGTATCGCTCTCGGCAGGAGCTGGTGGACCGACTGGCGAAAGCTGGGGCCTGGGTCAACCCGACCCTCTACATTCTGCGGGCGACAATCAAGCATCTCACGAAGGCTCGCGAGCGTCAGGGCAAGCTGTCGAGTCACCAGGAACGGCTGCTTGAGTGGACCAAGCGGGAACTGGAGGTGCGGTTGGAGGCTGTCGGCTTAATGATCCGGGCCGGCGTCAGGATCGTGGCCGGCTCGGACTCACCCTGGAATGCATATGCGCCTGGTGGATTCTCATATGAGATCGAGACCATGGCGCAGGCCGGGCTCTCGAATGGGGACGCCATCGTCTCCGGCACGGCTGCCGCCGCCGAGTCGATCGGGGTCGGAGATGTGGCCGGCCGGCTTGCCCCGGGCCGCGAGGCGGATGTGCTGGTAGTGACGCGCGACCCGACGCGCGATCTCGCCGCGCTCCATCAGGTGCTGGACATCTACCAGGGCGGCCGACGTGTCGAGCGAGAGGAGCGCCAAGCCCCGATCACAGAATCGACTGAATGAAGGTGCGGGTGACCACGATCATGGTCATTCCCCCCTCGGCGAGATCCTGCATCACTTTCAGACACACTGTTGCGCCAGTCGCCTCGTCCCGAGGGGGTTTGGGCTTGACACCCTTTGTCCGCTTGAGCTAGGCTCAACACCATTCACTTAAGGCTCAACCGTTCGCCCTGAGCTTGTCGAAGGGTGGGCGGTTAAGCCGTTCATGTTTCGACAAGCTCACTTTCCAGAGTACTGAAACCATAACTTCTAAGAGAGGAGCGGCCAAGATGCCTATTCGCGTAATGCATTTCGGGCTCGGACCCATTGGGGTGGCGGTGCTGCGTCAGGTGGCGACGCGGAAGGGATTCAAGGCGGTTGGGGGAATTGATATCGACCCGGCCAAGGTGGGCAAGGACCTAGGCGAAATAGCGGGGCTTGATCGCAAACTTGGCGTCAAGGTCACTGACGATCCCGTGGCGGCAATCAAGAAAGCCAAGCCTGATGTCGTGGTGCTGTGCACCCTGAGTTCGCTCCAAGCCATCATGCCGCTGATCGAGACGGTTCTGAAGCTTCGAGTCCCCATCGTCTCGACCACGGAAGAAATGGCCTACCCATACTATTCGAACAGGGGGCTGGCGAAGAAGATCGACGAGCTGGCCAAGAAAGCCAAGGTGGCGGTCGTCGGCACCGGCGTCAACCCGGGATTTGTCATGGATGCGCTGCCGATCATGCTGACCGGCGTATGTGAGCGCGTCGATTCCATCCGCGTCGACAGAATCCAGGATGCGCGTACTCGCCGGCTTCCCTTCCAGAAGAAGATAGGTTCCGGTCTCACGGTCCAGCAGTTTCAGGAAAAGGTGAATGCCGGCACCGTGCGACACGTGGGACTGACGGAGTCGATCGCAATGATTGCCGACGCGTTCGGTTGGAAGATGGGCAAGATCACCGATACGATCCAGTCCAAGGTTGCCGACCAGCAGGTGTCCAGCCAATTCCTGACCGTGGAACCGGGCTTCGTCTGCGGTCTGATTCAGGACGGCATCGGTTACGACAAGGAAGGCAAGCCCTTGATCACACTGCACATGGAAGCCTACCTGGGGGCGCCAGAGTCTTACGATGCGGTGACGATCGAAGGACATCCGAAACTCTACTCGCGAGTGCAGGGCGGCTTTCACGGTGATGTCGCCACGGCGTCGATCACCGTCAACACGATTCCCAAGATCTTGGCGGCACCGCCCGGTCTACGGACGATGCGTGACATGGCCCTGCCGTCCTACTTCGGCGGGAAGTAGATCGTCCGATTTGTGGGGGCGGACCCGGCGGGCCGGCGGCGGCTCGTGCGGCCCTGGCCCAAGACCAAATTCTTATCGCCTCACCTGAAGGAGGAGGACAACAATGGCCACGATCTTCGATGACTACGCCGCGAAGTTCGCGGGGTCGCGCGCGCTCTGGGAACGCGCCCGCAAGATCATCCCCAGCGGCGTCAACCACGATGTCCGCTACATCAACCCCTTCCCGCTCTACATGGATCGGGCACAGGGCTGCCGGAAGTGGGACATCGAGGGCCACGAGTTCATCGACCTTTGTACCGGCCACGGCTCGCTCATCCTGGGCCACGGGCATCCCGCCATCCTCGCGGCCCTGCACGCGGCGGCGGACAAGTGCACCCATCCGTCGGCCCCGACCCCGTACGAGGTGCGCTGGGCGGAGC
>Ga0209182_10000280_pt1 | contig 13204 bp, 14 predicted proteins | sample LakBais05cmmetaG_FD_185474 | JGI IMG/M metagenome (GOLD analysis project Ga0209182, IMG submission 185474) | Lake sediment microbial communities from Lake Baikal, Russia to study Microbial Dark Matter (Phase II) - Lake Baikal sediment 0-5 cm... | ecosystem: Environmental > Aquatic > Freshwater...
GAACGGATCAACGCCGTTCCCGAGACCCGTTCACGGTGGCGCTTCCCCTGGGTTTCCTGGATTTATCGGGCGTATCCTGCCCCGGCGATGGCGGCTGTTCTTTTGCTCGTGGGGACTTTGCTGGGGGGCTATATGGGAAACGCCCTGGTGTCGAGTCTCTCGTCCGCTCCCGCTCAGGTGCGTGCTTCCAGGGCGGGCACTGACATTGTTTCCTTTAGGGCTTTTTCCGCCGCGCCGCCGGGAACACTGGGGGACGGCTACCTGCGCATGGCCCATTTTACGGAGGAGTATCGGAAATGAAGGGAAAGTTGCTGATTGTCGTTCTGACCCTGTCGCTGGTCGTCAACGCGTCCGCCGTCGCCACCATCGGATACCATTACTGGCGCAACTCATGCTTCACGCCGTCGGCGCCTTGTCCTCTCAATCAGGAAGACCATTATCTCTATCAGGATCTCGGTCTTTCCCCCGAGCAACTGTCAAAAATGGCGTTGCTGGCCGGCTCGTTTCACCGCCGTCTCAATGAGCTCGAAGCGGGGATCGAAGCCAAGAGAAATCTCCTGATCGACTGTCTGGGGGAGAAGGAGATCGATCTGCCGCGAACGGAGGCGATCCGAAAGGAAATAGCGGCCTCTCAGGATGAGGTTCAAAAAGAGGTCATTACGCACATCGCTGCGTCGAAGAAGATCATGACCTCCGATCAGCAAAAACGGTTTATCGATCTGCTGCGGACAAGCTCGAACAATGGGCGAGTGAATTCGCCGTTTCCCAAGAACTGAGGCAAACCATGAATCTGCGCTACGTTTTCCAGGAGCTCACCCGCCAGAAACGAAGAACGGTCATGGCCGTTCTCGGCCTCTCCATCGGCATTGCGCTCCTGGTCATTCTCAACGCCCTCTCCCTGGCCTACCACGAGGCGGCCCGCGCCCCCTTGAAAGAGATCGGGGCCGACATCACGGTGCAGCGGCCCGGAAACGTCCCCGAGGATCTGGCCGGCGCGGTCTTTCCCTGCTCGGCGGTGACGATCCGCAGGGATGAAATCGAGCGGATCGAACAAGTTCCCGGCGTCCGGGGTACGGGCACGGCCGTGCTCCTCTGGGTATTCGAACCGAACCGGGCCTGGATCGTCCTGGGGATCGAGCGGGAGAATCCCATCGGGCCGTCGATCCTCCGCAACTTCATCACGGAAGGGCGCTACCTCGCAGCGGGGAAACCGGAGGCCTTGGTCGAGGAGGCCTACGCCCGCCAATTCGGGATCAAACCGGGGGATACCGTATCCGTCGCGGGTCGGTCGTTTCCCGTCGTCGGCCTGGTGGACGCCTCCCACGCCCCGAAGATCGCCGTGGCCAATCTCTACCTGCCTCTCTCAGAGGCGCAGGCCATCGCGGCGGCCTCCAAGCCGCTTCAGTCCGTTTCCCCCTTTGCCGTGGGGGATGTGAACCTGCTGTTCATCCGGGCGGACCAGGAAAAGATTACTTCCGTGGCCTCCGCCCTCAAAGGCATTTTGGGAGACAAGGTCGCCGTCGCCACCCCGGACTCCTTCCTGAAGCTCCTGGGGAGTTTTTTCGCCGTGTCGGATAAATTCACCCTGGTCGCCTCGCTCATTGCCGTGCTGATCGCGATCCTCATCGCCTTCAAGACGATGGCGGGAAACGTGGCGGAACGGGCGCGGGAGATCGGCGTTCTGAAGGCCGTGGGCTGGACCCATCGGAACGTGACCCTGCAACTGCTTGCGGAGTCGGTCGTCCAGTGTTTCATTGCCGGGATACTTGGGCTCCTGATCGCCTACGCGGCCGCCTTCGCGCTCGGTTTCATGACCGTGAACATCCCCATTCCCTGGGAGATGAGCCCGACCCCGCATTTTCTTCCCGGCGGCGGCGCCACCCTCTACAAAACCCTGCGGCTTCCCGTCCACATCCCTGCGTCGCTGGCCCTGTTTGCCGTCCTGCTCTCCGTCGTGATCGGCGGCCTGACCGGCGCGCTCCTGGGCCGGCATATTTCCAAAATCAAGCCTTCGGAGGTCTTAAGACATGAGTGAAGCGATTCTGGTCGGCGATGATCTGACCAAAATTTTCGACAAGCTGACGGTCGTCAAGGGGGCGTCGATCGCCGTCCGGGAAGGGGAATTCGTTTCCCTGGTGGGAAAATCCGGTTGCGGCAAGACCACCCTCCTCTCCCTCCTTTCCGGTCTGGAGCGCCCGACTTCGGGAAGGGTGGCGATCGCCGGGAAGGAGATCTCCGGCGCCTCCGAGGACGAGCTGGCGCTGTTCCGCCGGGAGAACGTCGGGTTTATCTTCCAGTCCTTCAACCTGATCCCGACCCTCTCCGCCTGGGAAAACACGGCCCTGCCCCTGTTTCCCGTCCGGATGACCGAAGCGGAGCGGCGCCGGCGTGCGGCGGAAATTCTCGAACGGATGGAATTGGGGCACCGGGCGGAGCACCTGCCCGCGGCGCTCTCCGGCGGGGAGAAGCAGCGGGTGGCGATCGCGCGCGCCCTGATCAACAACCCGAAGATCGTTTTCGCCGACGAGCCGACGGGAAACCTCGATACCGCCACCGGCGACGCGATCATGGCGATCATGAACCGGCTGCACCGGGAACAGGGGATGACCCTGCTCATGGTGACCCACGAACCGGAACTGGCCAAAACGGCGGACCGCGTCATCCGCATGCAGGATGGGGAGGTACTCTCATGAAAAAGTTGCTTCCTTATGGACTGATAGTTCTTTCCCTGTTTTTCATTCCTGCGCCCGCCCTGCCGGCCCCGCCGGTTTCCGTGGAGATTCTCTACATGAACCACGGCCCCCTGCTCTCGACGCTCAAGGGTATCCGGGAGCTCTGCAACGGGTACGGCAAGGCCGTCACGGTCTCCTGGTACGATTTCGAAAGCCCGGAAGGGGAGAAGTTCATGGCCAAGAAAGGGGTCCATCAGCATCTGCCCCTGGTCATCTGGATTGCCGGCAAACCGACCGTCAAGGTCAACGAGAAAGAGATTGAATTCGTCGGATTTCCCACCGGTTCCGGCCCCCCCTCCTTCCAGGGAAAGTGGACGCTGGAAGATCTGCGTGGGGCGCTCGATCAGGTCACCGGGAAAAAATAGGGCGACGAAACAGCCGCCATGTCCAATGTCGGAAACAACCATGTGAGGGGATCATGTATTACCGCTACGTTTTGAAGGAGCTCAGCCATCACCGGCAACGGATGCTGGTCAACTGCCTGGGCATTGCCGTGGGGATCGCCCTGTTCGTCTCCATCAACGCCGTCTCCGCCGCCTATCGGGAGGCCGTGAGCCTCCCCTTCAAAAACCTCGGGGCGGACCTCGTCGTCCAGCGGCCGGAAATGCGCGCCGTGGACTCTGGTCAGCCGGCCCAGTCCATGCGTGGGATACGTCTGCCCATTTCCAGCCAGATTCTCGCCGCCGGCGATCTGGCCAAACTCCGGGCCGTTCCCGGTGTGGACGCCGTCTCCACCGCACTCCTCCTCTGGGAGTTCGACCGGGGTGGCTTTCGGACGATCATGGGGGTGGATCTGGCTCAGCCGAGCCTGGGGCCGGTCAGGGTGAAGGATTGGCTGGCCAAGGGGCGGTTTCCCGACCGCGAAGGCGAAGTTGTCCTGGAGAAGCATTACGCCAAGTTCCATCAAGCCCAGTTGGGCGACCCGGTCGCCATCGGCGGCCGTTCCTTCAAGGTCGTGGGGCTCCTGGAGATCAAAGAGGGATCACAAATCGCCGCGGCGAACATTTACCTTCCGCTGGCCGACGCCCAGGCCCTCTTGGAAAAAGGTGCGGGAAGCGTCAACACCGTTTACCTCCGCCTGAAAAACCCTTCCCTCCTGGACCGGACCAAGGCAGAGATCGTTCGGATTCTGCCGGGTGTGTCCGTCGCCAGTTCCGATTCCTTTCTTGAAGTGATGGGCGGCGTCTCACGAATTTCCGACCAATTTGCGTTGGTCGTCTCCCTGGTCGCCCTGGGCGGAGCGATCTTTCTGATTATCAAAACCATGCTCGCCAACCTTGTCGAACGCTCCCGCGAGATCGGGATCCTCAAGGCGGTGGGGTGGACCGGCGTCGATGTCCGCAAGCAGCTCATGGGGGAGGTTTTCGTGCAGGCCCTTCTGGGCGGCATCGCGGGCATCGTGGCGGGCTACCTGATCTCGTATCTCCTGGGCTATCTCTCCATCCCCGTCTCCACCCCCTGGGAGGTGAACCTCACGCCCGCCTTTGCCAAGGATGCGGCGGCCGCCGCGCAGACGATCCGCCTGCCTGTCCATCTGTCGGCGGGTCTGATCGCGGCCTCGCTGGCCCTGTCCCTTGCAGCGGGGGGGCTTGCCAGTTATTTCATGGCCAAACGGATGGCAAAGATGAAGCCGGCCGACATCCTGAGGCAGTTGTGATGATCCGTTTACAGGACGTCCGTCGCGAAGGCCCGCCGGGCGGCAAAACCTCGACTGCCCGAGTTAACTTTTGAGAGCAGCCGCTTGGGAAGACTTTAAAAATAATATCCGATCCGAAGTTCCATCCGATAATCATTCTGTTTTCCGCCGAATTCGGTGTTCCGCCCGCCGGCGATCAATAAACTCATCTCTTGCCTTCATTTCCTACCGCCGGCCAAAGCCGGCGGGTTTGTAGAAGACACGCCCGGGTCCGTCATCCGGCGCGTGCGCTTGTTGTTCCGGGGTCAGGACCTTGAGGACGTCCGCACGTTGCGCGGCCAACGTTGCACGCATCCGTTCTTGCAACATGGCCGCCTCGCCTTGCATGACCTCGATCCTGCTCCTGTCGGGCTCCGTTTGCAGCCATTCCGATTTCAATTCCCGTCCCTTGCCGTAGAGTTGCTCACGAATCGGCTCAATCTCCTGCGCGTATTTTTCATCCAGGGCGCGGATCCGGGTGACCTGTTCCACCGTCAGTTTCAGTTTGGCGTTCGCCATTAAACTGGAACAGTCATAGCCCTTCCCGTAGCCCATCATTCCCCGCTCGATGCGGTCCCGTCCCGCACGGGCCGCCATGGCCGTTCCCTGCGTCAGAAGGAAGAGCGTCGATAAAATCGCGACAGTTTTTTTCATGGTTCATTCTCCTTTCCGACGAACCCTGTGTTCCCCTCCCATATCTTGCGGAAAGGAAGGGGGCGGAGACGTCTCTCCGCCCCACGTTATGATGCTACCAACGACCTCTCGGTCCCATCATGGGAGGACCGAATCCCGCAACCGGGCCGAAACCCCGACCCGGACCAAAGGCCGGAAACTGAGCCAGTTGTTCCGGAGTGATAACCTTCTGAACTTCGGCTCTGAGATTGTTTCCCCTTTCCTGGAGCTGGGTCCGCAGACCGAAGAGCTCCTCCTGCTTTGCCCTGACCGCCGCGGCATCCGAATCCGGAGCAAAGCGTAAACCGCGAAGCTCTGCCCCCTTTGCCGCCATTTCCTTCTGAAGGGGTTCGGTCTCCTTCAGAAAGGCTTCCTGTAGCGCCTTGATCTGGGCGGATTGCTCCGCCGTCAGGTTGGGGATCGCAGGATAGCCGGATCCCGGTCCCGCGCCGAAGCCGCGACCGAATCCCGGCCCCCAGGCCAGCGCGGCAGTGCCGATGAGCGCCAGTGCCAAAGTCAGGCACAAGCCGATGATGATGGTCTTTTTCATGGATATCACCTCCTTTCGTCTTGGTTTCGTCATCCCCAGTGTGAGTTTCTTGACCTCTGAGGAGAGAGCGGCCGGTAAGATTCCTTAGATAAGCGAACCCGCGCCGCGCTTTTTGAAAAGACGAGTTGCCGCTGAAAAAATCAACAGCGAAGAGGGATGTGGGTAACGCCGATGTGGGAATGAAAGGATTCAGGCCCGGCGAAGGAGAGCTTTTTCAAATACGATAGCCCTTGATCCGGAGCCGTCGAATGAACGGTTATGCCGTCAAAGTGGTTCTGTGAGATGAGGGAATGGGCGGAGCAATTTTTGTGACCGCATCCCTGATTGTCTTGACACTGCGTATAAGGCCCCCCGTGCGCCAGCTTATTGGCCAGTTTGAGGGGAATCATTCCCACCACGAGGGGAATGAGAAGCAACGCTGGTATCAGGATGAACAGTCTCTTTCTGCGGAACATAAAAAACTCCTGTTGTAATGGTAATGAAGCAACATAAATGCCAAGCGACTCATGAAATGATAACCATATAAAATGTCAGATCTATTTTCTGTCGTGGGTCCGCCTCGGACGTTCGAGAGAAGCGCCGGCCATGCAAAAACTGGATACCAATGATACAGTCATGTATCCATCTGTTCCATAAGTATCCACATCGACGATCGGAAAGCGCAAGAAAGAAGATACCTGATGCGGAGAGGGCGAAATAAAAAATCCTTGACATAATTGTTTAGGTATGCGCTTAATCATTTAAAGCATATTGAATGCAAATACCGGAAGAATGACGATGGAACCTGTACAGATTTTCAAAACCCTGGCGGATGAGACGCGGTTCAAGCTTGTCAAGCTGCTGCTGACCCATGACCTTTGCGTGGGCGCCCTGGCAAAACATTTGGGGATATCGGAAGCGGCCGTTTCCCAACATCTGAAATCTTTGCGGGAAGCGGGATTGGTCAGGGGGGAGAAGCGGGGCTATTGGACCCATTACACGGTGGAAAAGGAGAAGCTGCATGAGCTGGCCGAACTCCTCGGCGCCTTGACCCGTCTGGAGCCCTGTCTTGAAGGCGTTTGCATCAAAAAATTGAACAGCAAAATCGATTGTCAGAAAGAGGAAGAGAAAATGTGCGACTGCAAGTGTCAACAACCGGAGAAGCTGAAAGGAAAACCAGAGGAATGCACCCTTGAGCAGATCAAGGAATGCCACGGGGACACGGGACATCCTTGCGATTGTGGGGACGAAAAGGAGAAGGAGTAGAGGAAATGCGTGGTGCATCGATGGTCATTCCGGCGGTTGCCCAACGGACCAAAGGAGTGGGAACTTGACGGTCTTAGAAGGGACATCATCCTCCATTCACAAGGGGAGATTGATTCATGAATGAGACGCCGGCGATACAAGAGCTCTTTCTGTCCTTTTTACGCCTGGGGCTGACCGCCTTCGGAGGTCCGGCTATGATCGCCTACATCCGCAGGATGGCCGTGGAAAAGAAACACTGGCTTGATCCGGAAACCTTCAAGACCGGGGTGGCCCTGTGCCAGATCATCCCGGGGGCGACCGCCATGCAGGCGGCCGCTTACGTCGGGCTCATGGCGCGGGGCGCGACGGGAGCGGCCGCCGCCTTTGTCGGTTTCGGCCTCCCCGCGTTTCTCTTCATGATGGTTCTTTCATTTCTTTATTCGCGTTTCCATGATTTGCCCGCCGCGATCTCACTGTTTGCCGGTCTTCAGGCGATCATCATCGGCATCGTCGCCAATGCCGCCGTATCGTTCGGCGGCAACGCGCTCAAGGGGTGGAGGGACATGCTCATCGCCGGAGCGGCGGCCTCCCTATTCGCGTTTCACGTGAGCCCGATTCTCGTGATCGTGCTGGCGTCCCTCGCCGGCCTTCTGATCACAGGCGCCGGTCAGAAAAAAACAGGGCCGGCCGCGATCCATTCTCCCGGTCATTCCGGAACGAATCATTCGTTCGGACTCCTCGTCGCCAGCGCTGCGGGATTTTTTCTTCTGCTGTTTTTCGTACAGAGGAGTTTCTTCGATCTGGCGATCCTGATGTCTAAAATCGATCTGTTCGCCTTTGGGGGAGGATTTGCGTCCATTCCCCTCATGCTCCATGAGATCGTCGATGTGCGTGGATGGATCGACGCCCGGACCTTCATGAACGGCATCGTCCTGGGACAGGTTACCCCGGGGCCGATCGTGATCACGGCAACCTTCGTGGGATATCTCCTCTACGGCATACCGGGCGGGGCGATTGCCACCATCGGCATCTTTCTGCCCTCCTTCCTGATGGTGATCGGAATCGCGCCCCATTTTGAGCGCCTCCGTTCGTCCCCCTATTTCAACCGCGCGATTCACGGCATCCTGTGCTCGTTCGTGGGGCTGCTTCTGCGCGTCGTGGGCTCGTTTGCGGTGGACGTTCAGTGGGATGCGCCGCACCTGATCCTCTTTGCCGCAACATTCGTCGCGCTGTATCTCAAGGTGGACATCCTGTGGGTGTTTCTCGGCGGGACGGTCATTGCCTTGCTGATTTAAATCGATTCCATAACCGGGTATGAGCGGCGCACCTGGGACCATATCTGCCGGGAGCGTTTCTAACAGTGATGGGATTTGCACCGAAAATCGGTGTTCTCATCCGTGACCTCTTTTGTGCAGGAAATTCCTCTGCGGCGGACAAAGCGACGGCGTTGGCCTTTCCAAAGGTGGATACTTATTATCCGGCTGGATCGTGAACTGAATACTTCAGTCGGATACAATATATCCATATGGTAATTCGGATTTCTGAAATATCTGATGACACGTTGTTATAAATCAAATGATACAAGTTACTTATCATTAATATGCTTCATTGGCATGCCCTTTGCTGAATAGTCGGGAAACAATTCTCTTGAAAGGAAACACGAACCATGAAGAATGTAATGATGATTGTAGCGGTGATCGCCCTGGCGGCGATCGTGACTTCCCCGGCGATGGCCTACCGGGGAATGCGGGCGGGGTACGGCAGCGGACCCGGGAATGTCGCGGATATCGGAGCGGCGGCGGGGCTCGATTTGACGGCGGAGCAGACGGAGAAGATCAATACCATGCGTATGGCGCACCTGAAGGATATCCAGCCCCTTCAGGACCAGATGCTCAGCAAGAGCAAAGAGATGAGGAGCTTGTGGCTGGCCGCAACGCCGGATAAAGAGAAGATCATAGCCCTCCAGAAAGAGGCTCAGGGTCTGCGCGATCAGTTGACGGACAAGATCACGACCTACCGTCTGGAGGTGCGGCAGGTTCTGACGCCCGAGCAGCAGGCCAAGATTCAGGCCTACGGGACTGGACGGGGGATGGCGCGCATGGGCGGCGGTCCCGGCATGATGGGCGGTCACGCCCCCGGCTGGGGAATACGGTAACATACAACGAACGGGTGAACCTCGCATAGTCATCAGGAGGGTCGCCCACTGAAAACGGGAAGGGCGCCGCGCGCCGGAGAGCCGCGCTCTTCCCGTATCTTTTATGACCCGAGAAAGATGCGCTCAAGAGCGGTTTCCGAACCGTTGACCGGCGAGTCGGCCTCTCGCGGGTGAGGCAAACAAAGGAGGACATGATCAGTGGCACTGATTTCAGCGAATCATATCAGCAAGGAATACCGGGTGGGGGAGATGGCGGTCCAAGCCCTCAGTGATGTCAGTTTCGAGATTGAACCCGCCTCGTTCGTCTCTTTCGTCGGGCCTTCGGGGAGCGGCAAGACGACGCTGCTCAATCTGATCGGCTGCCTCGACAAGCCGACCAAGGGGGCCTTGACAGTCGCCAAAACCGACATGGCCTCGCTGGATCGCAAGGCGAGCGCCGCCTTTCGGGGAAGGACGATCGGCTTTATCTTCCAGGACTTCAACCTCCTGCCGGTCTTGACGGTCTACGAAAACATCGAATATCCCCTCCTCATGGTACAAAAGGTTTCGCCCGGAGAGAGACAGCGACGGGTGACCGCCCTTCTGGATGCTGTGGGGATGGCGGATCAGAGGGACAAATATCCCGACCAGATCTCCGGCGGACAAAAGCAGCGTGTCGCCATCGCCCGGGCGCTGGTGACCAACCCCAAACTGGTCCTGGCGGACGAACCCACCGCCAATCTGGACCATGATACGGCCTACATGGTCATAAACCTGATGAAAAAGATGCGAAACGAATTCAAGACCACCTTTATTTTCTCGACCCACGACCAGAAAATCGTCGGCGAGGCGGAAACGATCTTCACGCTCGAAGACGGAAAACTCAGCGGCGCAAAGAGCAAGGGAGGAAACGGCAATGGGTAATCTGTTTAAAATCGCAATCCGGAATCTGCTCCGATACAAAAGAAGAACGCTTCTGACCGCATCCCTGATCACCATCGGCGTCGTCTTCGTCCTGGCGTTCGTTTCCATTTCCGGTTCTTTCAAGAACATGATGATCGGCCAGATTACCGACTCTATGATGGGACACCTGCAGGTGCACCGCAAGGGCTTTGTCGCCTCCATCGAGACGTTGCCCCTCAACCTCAACCTCAAGGGTGGCGCCATCGGCCGGCTGGAAAAGATTCTGAACGAGCAGCCGGAGATCGAGGCCTACTCGCCGCGGGTAAAATTTGCGGGCATGTTCAGCAATTTTACGGAAACGTCGAGCATCCGGCTGACCGCGATCTATCCGGAAAAGGAATTCAAGACGGTGCCGCTCCTTCCCGGAAGGGTGACGGACGGCAGCAAGGAGCTCAAACCGGGCGGGATTCTGATTCCGGAACTGCTGGCGCGGGGCATGAAGATCAAGCCGGGTGACGCAGTAGTCATCGTGGCCACCAACGCGGACGGCTCGGTCAACGGCAAGCAGTTCACCGTGACGGGCGTGATGGAGAGCGCGACCGGGCCCGGCGGAAGGGACGGTTACATCCACATGGACGACGCCCGGGAACTCCTGCGCGTGGACGGCCAGCAGGTGAGCGAATACGCCGTCCGGCTCAAGGAGTTCGGCAATCTCGCTGCCTTCGGCGAAAAGCTGGACGGCCTGCTCGCCAAGGAACTCAATCAGCAAGGCAAGCCGATCTTCGAACTCCATACCTGGGAGAAGCTCTCCCCATTCTTCAACATCGCCCGGATGATCGACGTGATGACCTTTTTCATCAAACTCATGCTCATCGCCATCGTCCTGATCAGCATCATGAACGTCATGATCATGGCCGTCTACGAGCGGATCCGGGAGATCGGAACCATCGCGGCCATCGGCACGCTGCCGGGCAAGATCCTGAGTATGTTCGTGATCGAGGGATTCTGCATGGGGGTCGGAGGCGCCCTGATCGGCGATATCGTGGGGATTGCCATTGTCTATATCCTCAACCTGCTGAAAATCAGTTACGACTTCGGCCAGCAGAAGGGGATCATCCTCCAGGCCGGCGTCTATCCGTCCGACATCCTCGTGATCTCGGCCACGGTCATCATCGTTTCGATCATCGCCAGTCTCCAGCCCGCCTTCAAGGCGTCGCGCATGGAGCCGATCCAGGCGCTCAGACATGTATAGGAGGCTTCCATGCGGAACATGAAACGGATCATCGTATTTTTGTCGCTGCTCATTGCCCTGCCGGTTTATGCCATCGACGGCACGGCGCTGTTGAAACAGGTGGATAGAAACCTCAGTCCAGATTCCTATGAATCTTACCGAAAGCTCATCAACATCGAGCCCGACGGTAAAAAGAAGGAATTTACCCTCTTTACCGTCAAGAAGGGCACCGACAAGGTGGCATCTTTGTTTATCGCCCCGGCGAGCGAAAAGGGGAGAAGCACCCTGCGGCTGGGCGACAACATGTGGCTCTTCATCCCGAACGTCGGCAAGCCGATCCGGATCACGAGCCTCCAGTCCGTCGTCGGAGGCGTCTTCAACAACGCCGACATCCTCCAGTTGGACTACGCTGCGGAATACGACGTGGAAAAGGTGGAGGAAAAAGGAGGCGAATACCTCCTCTATGTCAAGGCGAAAACCAAGACCGTAGCCTATGACCGGCTCAAGATCTGGGCGGACAAGAAGAACGTCCTGCCGACGAAGATCGAATGCCTCACCGAGGCGAACATGCTGATCAAGACCCTCTATTTCAAGGAGGTCAAGAGCTTCGGCGGCGGGATCACGCGGCCGGCGGTGATCGAAACGGACAGCCCCCTCTACAAGGGGTACAAGTCGGTCATGATTTTCGCCGGGATCAAGAAACGCGATTTCAAGGATGAGGTCTTCACCCTGACCTTCATGCCGAACCTGGAATCCCTGCGGTAGCAGGCTAAGAGACTTTGGAAAAACTCGAGTTGTCATTGCGAGCGAAGCGAAGCAATCTCACGGGATTGCTTCGTCACTTTGTTCCTCGCAATGACAGGGAGGACGGAAAATTAAAGGTGTCGCAATAAGGATTTCTCCATGACCCGTTTGTTCCTCAAGCTGATCCTGCTTATCGGTTTTGCGCTGCTTCTGCCCACAGCGGGTCTTGCCGAGGAGTTCTATACCTTCGACATTTCGGAGATCGAGAAGAGACCCTATCATGTCGGCGGCTACGTGGAACTCCGCCCCGTCGTGTACGGCCTGGACAGGGATTCCGCCCTCTACAAGCTTCAATATTACAATCGGGACCGGGGGGCTACCCTGGAAGAATGGAACGCCCGCCTGCAATTGGGGGGGAGCTATGAAAAAGGCATGGGACGCCTGTATCTCAAGACGAATACGGACTACCGGTATTCGTCCTTTACAGGCGGCGCCGAGCGGACGGCCATCTTCGAGGGGTATGGAACCCTGAAACCCTCGGACTCCTGGAAGTTCGAAATCGGCAAGAAGAATCTGAAATGGGGCAAGGGTTACGCCTGGAACCCGGTCAATTTCCTCGACCGCGCCAAGGACCCCAACGATCCCGAGCAGTCCATCGAAGGGAATATCATGGCCACGATGGACTACATCCGGAGCTTCGACGGCCCGCTGAAAACCCTTTCCTTCACACCTGTCCTCTTCCCCGTTTACGATCATATCAACGACGACTTCGGGGTGAACAACCGCCTCAACGTGGGAGTGAAGGTCTATCTCCTGCTGTACGATACGGACCTGGATCTGATCTATGTCGCCGACGGCAGCCGCACGGCCCGTATCGGCATCGATTTTTCACGGAACATCACAACCAGCTTCGAGATTCACGGCGAACTGGCCCACATCCAAGACGACCGGAAACAGGTTCTCGACGCCGCGGGCGCCGTTCATTCAGAAACCCGGGACGCCGTCAGCGGCCTGATCGGCGTCCGCCATCTGACCACCTTCGATCTGACGACCATCTTCGAATACTACCACAATGGCACCGGGTTCAGCGCCGACGCCATGGAAAACTATTTCGGTTATATTCAGCAGAGCTACGAGCTCTATCGGACGACGGGGAACGCCCGGATGCTGACCGGCGCGCAAAACCTGGCTGCCGGCGGCTATGGCCGCAACAACCCGATGGAGGATTACCTCTACCTGAGGCTGAGCCAGAAGGAACCGATGGACATCCTCTATTTCACCCCCTCCCTGACGACGATGGTCAATCTGAACGACCGGAGCTACAGCATCACGCCGGAGC